>Ga0181612_137179_pt1 | contig 13221 bp, 15 predicted proteins | sample HoacroProtozoa21_FD_119630 | JGI IMG/M metagenome (GOLD analysis project Ga0181612, IMG submission 119630) | Hoatzin crop microbial communities from Cojedes, Venezuel. Combined Assembly of Gp0051906, Gp0051904, Gp0051908
GCGCATTTTGGTGTAATATGAGTAACTTCAACATTTCTTGTAGTAAGACTAAAATCCACTCTTTTGGAGTATGAATCAAACTGCCATACCTTTAGCTAACGAAACTGCATTAACTGCATTAGTGCAAGTGTGGATTTAATCCTATCAGAATGTGAAATGCTATTTTGTGCAGGCAAAAGTGTAATAATACACAACAGATGAGCACAAAGAATTCTACATCGAGTCCCCTACAGATTTAAATAGAAAATATCAGCAACTGTGTACGTAGCGTACATTAGATAAAGCACCTAGACTAGGACCAAAAAAGACTAATACAAGAGATCCAAGTTTAAATTGATTCATATGTGTAAAACTCAAATAGTGCATACCAATGAGCTACCATTGTTCAAACCCATGTGCTCTCACTGCAGCCACAGAAGGATGTGGCACAGCTCCAAAACGCGCCCATGATTGCCCACAGAGAAATTTAATCTCTGCTAATCCTTATTGAAGTATCTATCCACAACTCTATTATCTTGGTTTTCTTCTGAGAGAAGGGCTGAACTGCATTCAAAGACTATTTAATTCAAGGCAACACTCCATGAAACTCAGTTTCGTTCAAATCTACAATTTGCTAAAACTACTAACTGTGGAAAACAGTAATTCAATAAAGGAAAATAAATTCTATTTATGGGCATAGAACCATAATTCAACAAATCAAGTTAGTCCATCTATAAAACAGAGTTAAGCCTAGGCTTTTTACATCTCTGTCTAGAATTACATGACTCCAGAACTGGTGGCTTTAAGAGAATTAAGTAATACAAGATTCTCACAATTTATTACCATTTTAGATTTACTTCGCTTAAAAAAAGTTAAAAATATATAAAGTTATACACTTCTATGACTCTACTCCTAACTGAAGATATTTTTCCAAACTATGCATAGTTTTTTTGCTTTTTACTTCTAAGCCTAGATTCTCCTTCCCCTTTGGGGGGGGGGGGGGGGAAATAAATTTACCTTTTGTTGCATGCAGAAACTAAAGTTCTGCTACCCTCATGAAAGAAGGAACAGTATGTAATCTTTTTCCAAGATCTATTATTTTAACTAAGAGGAGAAAATAGATTTTGGAAGAAGGCTTTTGTCCTCTTTTTTAGAAGCTAGAGAGCTTGATTTTATGTGTGGAAGAATACAAATTGTGAGCAGAATGGAGTTTCGATATTGGCATCTTGAACCAAGTAGCACCAGTCTGACTGGTCACTTTTAAGCAAATTTTTTTACATGAAACAAGCAAAAGATTTATCACCCAAATTGAAATAAGAAAGGAAGGCATTATTTCCTTCCACTATTTCCAATGCAAATAATTTAGTATTAGAAGCCAAAAAAATCCAAAGGGACATAGCAGAAATCTCTGTTATTATGCTTCCTTAGACAGATTACTACAGAAAGAACAGGTGATCAGACAGAAGAATGGAAACATGCTAGGACTGTCAGCCAGAAATTGGAACTAAGGTTTTTATATGCATAGTTGTATTCATTTTAGTCTATAAACCCTCTTCTACTTTTAACTCCCACACTCTCCTTATATGCTACTTAATAAATATTTGGGGTGAGGTCGATTTATGTCATAGACAGACAAGAGACTGGGGATCTATCTAGGTATAAAATCACCTAAGCAACTTTCCATCTTCTAACTTGCAACAAGCTTGTAAATTCTCAGAAGATGTAAAAAACTGCCCAAGTTACAAGAGTTTCACGCAGAGCTTACGACAGAAGCATAGATCCAGACAGCTTTATGTTTAGAGAGCGTTTTTAAAAGGCAAATTAAGCAAGACCACAGTTAAAGTCCTGAGAATATGTGCACAAACCTGGCTTTATGTTCCCTTCATACAGCAAGAAGAAGAACCCACCCTTCACCACTGCTGTGTTGCAGAATAGCGGGCATTCAGCTTTGTTTTGTTCCTTATGGTGTCCCTTTTTTCCAAGTCTCCCACCTTCAGAGAAAAGCAAAGCACTTCATACAAGCCTTGAAGCAGAGTTAATCTGAGTTTTCAAAGTTATAATCTGATTGCCAGGCTAATCAGTGTTCTCACTGACAAAAACAAGCACTGAGAAGTTTAAGCACATCTTACATAAGCAGTTTAACAGTTTATATAAAACATGGCATTACTATAATGGCTCTAGCCATTACTTGGGCACTTCTCCCAGCCAGCATCCACTTAAACCCAGAGGGACATAACAGGACATTTACTCTGTACTGAATCATAAAAAGTTGTCCCCAGCTGAATTAACATCATGTGCAGAAATACCTGTATTTTCCATAACATACTGCTATCTAAATAAGCTTGACCTGACTTGACTCAGTTAAACTTCTGACATCTAATGAGAACTTAACGTAGCACAGCTGACATCATAAAACAAGCATATGCAACTGTTGGAGGATAATCACACAGAAACTAAATCACTTCACAAGTCAGTTTTGGGCACATTTCTACATTTTTGGATGCAAAACTCATTCAGAAAATAAATCTGACTGAAGTACTGGTAGACCCAAGAAAAACATTCACAACATACGCTTCCAAAAAAATTTTACATTTATTCACTTCCGTGCAGATGCATGTATTATTGGCAACTAAGGTTATGATATTGATTTATAATTGTAAATACATTGTTCTACAATTAATGTCAGAGATGTTCTACATTCTTTCCCTAAATAATACTTCTTCGCTTCTTTCTGCCATTATTGGAACCAATAGAAATAACCAAGAAGACTAGAATGTCCAGGCAATGACAGGTTAATAACAAAAGGTTAACTGAACTGCTAATGAGTAACAGATGTATATCTGATATTAAATCTAATACAGATATTTTGAGCTATTGATTTATAAAGTTTCACCAACTACCATCTGGATATGCAATACAACACACACATGCATGTGCTCAGCATATTTCACACTATTTCCATTACATTGCTGTTTCTGCTAAACAAAGACAACCAACCAACTCTCATGTTACGTCCCTAAAGTCATCAGTGAGAGACCTGAGTAAACCAAAGAAAGGCACATGGTCTACAGAAGAACTTCTACAAACAACTCATTCTCCCCCAATTCCAAATGGCTTTGACTCATCCCTTTCTACCCTGGAAGCTCTCTTTATCACATAGCAAAGACAAATGTGCATCGTTTGCATGCTACCTCTACATGACCACCAGTTTTCAGAGATTCCTCCTTGAATATCCTCACCCACCATCAACCTCACAATGACTCTCACACCTGATGCTTTCTATTGTTTCCTATCTCCCAGCTCCCCTATTTCTATGGTATTACATCTTAGAAATCATAGATGTATGACCCCTGTCACAACCTGTCCTTAACTACCAAAATGAATCTCCATTCTTGCAGGTCCAAGAAATATTTTAAAAAAGAAAGACAAAGAACAGTGCTTTTAAAATAAAATCACAAGGGTTGCAACACAGAGAACATTAGTTTCTTTTAAAAATCCTGGTTCATTTGCTACAAAAGAAACAATCAGTATATATCGTGAGGTATGAAAAAAAGTCAGGGATACAAGACTTGGAGAAAATGCTAATTTCACTAACCTTCCAGCTGGCACAGGCTCAGTGCTCTGTCTTTTTTTTTTAAAGCAGTTACCTTCAAACTAGGGGGTCAAAACTTTACTAATTTAATGAAGGCAAAAACTTAACTCATTAATGGACTTACCCAGTTTTTCTGATTTACTATCTCACTTCTGTGTCTTACAAAATAACCTGGATAATTTTACACTTCTTAATTACAATGGCTAGAGATCTCAAGTGATTCACAACAGTTTAAATTTTTTTAAATAAAGATACTCTGGAGATAGCATATTTCTTATTTCTAATTACAGCTTGCAAATATATCGCAAAGGAACTATTTGTACTAAAACTAAGCACTTTAGGAGAACAGCAGAATTGGAATCACAAATTAAACCTGTCTCAGGATGGAGTGATTACACGATTATAGGACAGCTCTTGGAAGAAGTAAGGAATCATTACCACGTGGTCTGAGGCATTTTGGCCCAATATGTCACGTATCACGCCACCGTGTTCAATATTAAAGGAAACAGAGATTATTATAGCTCAAATGTAGTCTCGGCCTAAACCAAAACTGATTTTCTAAACCTTTCAGCTTTATATTAACGCTACTCTTCCTATGTTTAAAAGACTTCTCCTTCTTACCAACTAGCAAGAGTTCTCAGATACACAAAACAAAAATCCAACCAAATGACATTTCATGCAGAAACATAAAGATGAATAGCAACAAAATGCAATATCAGAGCTCAAGAAGAAAAATAGAAACGAAGAGTTATTAGTCCTTTATCTTCACATAGATCTTCCTTGGTTTATGGTTCTTAATGACACTAATCAAACACTTCAAGGGATATCATCTCCAGTACTCCTTTCCTTTATGAAAAAAAACAACAAACCCACAAACATATTTAGTAGTTCTGTTTGTAATTAACTTGCTGTTCAGGCAGGATAAAGCAACATTTGTTAATAGTGCTTTGCTTGTACATATATGTTGGTTATTCCAGCTGGCCACAGTCACTTTCTTAATTTTCTCTGGCATCTCTACAGTGTTTTCAGTTGTGCTCCACTGGATGTTCAAGGTGAGATTATAATGAAGAGATTTTAATACAACAGAGAGCTTAACAAAGATAGCAGATAAGCCTACGCTGGAGGAAGACGTGTCTGTGCCTAAGCATGTCAAAGTAACCTCATGTAAAAAACTTGGTTTGTCCTGTTGGAGACTAGATTTCCTATAAGCCTGGCTGCCCTCTTGTCTCCCGCGTTCCACTACCATGTAAATCCAGGAAGAACAATACGGTTCAGATTCAACACATACATTGAAAGTATGGATATTCTCCCAGGAGCACCACCACATTTGGTGGGTTCTTCTACCTTATGTAGAGTTGGAAAGCCCATGTTTTAGTCCGACACTTTATTTTCCCAAGGGTGCTTCTCTTTTTTCTGCAAAGAAACCCCCTTTCCTAACAGAGCAAAGCTGCCTTCTGTTCAGGGCTCAAGTTTCCACTCATGCTCTATCTTGCCCACCTATTTCCACTGATCACAAATTTTATATTGCCCATTTCAAGATTTTTAAAACACAAATAAGACATAAGTTAAAGTCAACAAAGCAAAACTTGGTGAACATGTGACCTCTCAGTAACGGATACATAGAGTACCTTCATTTACACTTTTATTTCTGTCCCCCCTCGCATTTCATTTCTTTAACAAACATGCAGTGCAACACTGGGCAGACTGTGCTTTAAGAAATAAAGAGTTTAGCATTCTAAATAGGTAACTGAAAAAGCCTTCAGAAAAGCCACCTGTAATTTCCCACATCCTTCTGTCTTGAGTTAGCCCTACTTTTTAAGAAGACGATTCTACCACTTTTATTTGTCCTCTCTTTCATTAAGGATCCCAGGAAGCTGGGTGTATAGAAGGAGGGAGCATGCACTTGATTTCATCCTGGCAGCCTTTAAGGATAATCCTATATAATTTTATAATCCTCCTTCTGCAATGTCAAACTTTAGCCTGTATGTATCAAACAGACCATGAATATTGCCAACAATCTTTTTTCTTTCTCCTTTTACAGAAAATTGTTATTGATCTCTGTTTTCTAATGCTTACCCTCAGCACAAAAGAAGCTTTAATTGTCTACAGTTGCTTTCAGAAAAGCATGTGGTGTGGAAGTTACTCAATACCGATGTGTAACTGCAACTTCTCTGTAGTGGGGAGGCAGGGGTACTATTTTTGGTTGACAAGAGGCTTGGTATTTAACCCATTTCAGGCTTGTATGTTGGTACTGTACGGTCCAGGATGTGAGGGAGTCACTCTCCAACTTGATCGAAGCAAGAAGTCTATTAAGAAGCCTCAGAGCCTTATACCACGAGCTCACAATCCGTAATAGCACTGTTTCCTAGCACTATTTATGCAGCCCATGAGTTGCTCCTGACCACCTGCACCATGAGCTCCCCAAGAGCAGTGATATTGACAAAAGCAAGTATTTACCTTGCATGTGCATATCACAGCAAATGTCAGGCTCACTACACACACTCCATGCAAACAATCTACGCATTCCCAATCAGTCTGACCCTATGTCAGGAAAGGAGTTGCAGCATGTTAAGTATTGCACTGCCACTGAAAGAAACTGTACCACCAAAAGGTAGAATTTCAGTACAGCTCTCCAAATCTATCCAAGCTGTTCAAAAATTCAAGTATATTTGCCATGTCAGACACTACTCTCACTGCAGGAATCACTAGGAAGTGTGATTAAGAACTATATTCACTGGGAGTTTTCCTATAGAAAAATGTTGAAACACTGTGGTTAAAATCCTTCTCTAGGAGGAAAGATGTCAAAACAAGGTCCTCAATGTGACTGTGTGCAGAATTCTAGGAATGCAGAATTTTTTTGAATGTATTACTATTGTTCTATCACAGTTTCATTCTGCCTGTTGTGAGATAACCTGTAAAGTCAGACTATCCTCGATGGATAGCTATAAAATAAAAAATTCCAATTTTGTAGAAGCTCCACTATGTGTCCTGAACGTAAGGGTCATGTGAAATTAGAACATCCAAAAAAATCTAACATATTTTGAATCCATCATGTGTCATTCTCCTACTATGAGTTAATAGCACTAATCTTCAAAACACAATTTGTGTCAGAAACCAAAAAATCATACATTTCCTGTAAAGGTGCTTCAGGTTTTTTCCTAATCTTACTAAAGTACCATATAAGCAATCTATCAGCCAAAGCAGGCACATAGGTTTTTTTACATCGTAATTTATTTCATTTTTTTTCTAAAAGTAGGACGTTACTATCAGCAACATTTATTAAAATGTTGTTGTCCAATGATATTTGGCACATCTCTGCACCACACAAAATTACTGACATTCATTCATTTGCTGATGCTGGCAGCATTGCTTTGGGTAGTGTGCTTTAAACGTATGTATTAACAGCTGGAGCATATCTGTGACTGCTTGTCTATAAACTATTGATCAGATTCTTCAATACCTGCTTGTTAATGACAATGAGGCCTAATAAAAGCACCATACACTTCTCTAGAGAGAGCTCTTCCCTGGATTGGACTGGAGATGTGTTAAGACTTGTTCCAGGTGCACTCACTGGGAAAATGCAGATTAATTTTCATTGCAAATAGTGTTTGACACTGACTCCTCAGGGATTTTGAGAACTATCAATATGCTATTGACCATTCCACTTTCTTAAGACCCAGTGAAAATAAAGAAATACACAGACGAATTTCAAAGCTTCTCTCCAGTAAATTACCCAGTTGGCAATGTTGTCTGTTTAGGCAGATCTCCACACACGTTCTGTTAGACAACCTGCCAAGTGCTGTGATGAACAGCATGGCTGTACGGAGCTGCATTCCCCTGTCCACCCTCTGTGTATACATTTGCTCCTTTTTGCACTTCCTAACAGTCTCCACATGTCCCATCGCTTTAGGTATAAGAAGACATTCAATTCCTTTCTCTACCTAGCTGTTCTCTGTAGCAGACTGCTTTGGTTAAAAAGAAAAAAAAAGAAACACTGGGAAAAACCCTGTCACCACATAGTCATAAAGTACTACCTAAGCAATTCAGTGATGAAAAAAAATGACATTAAATGCCTGTTTCAGAAACAAAAGGAGTAGGGGATAAAGCACACATTTGCCGCGTTCACAGCTCTCTTTGGGGAAATGAAGGGAGACTACTTCAGCTTCCATGCTAGGAGCAGAGCAGACCATTGGTAAAGAACCAGTAGCCAGATTTCTTAATTCTAAGTCCACAATAAGTTTCTCCTACAGCATGCTCTAAAAGAACTACCAGTTGTAAGTTGCATATATTACCAGTTACAAATAAAACTGTTCAACAGCATTTGACACCCTTTTTTTTTCTTATTTCAAATATTCTGGCAAAACACAAGCAAGCAGCAGAAATGACCATTTAAATAATGAATTGTCCAGCTGTGCAATTCATCACTTTCAGAAGAGCCACCTCACTGGCATCAGCAGGACTGCTTACATCCTGGTATTTGGCTAGTGATGAACAACAAGCAGGCAGTCAGCATACAGATGGAGAATTCTTGGAAACCTCTCCATATTAATCTTCCTGCAACACTGGTGCAGAATCCCAAAATGTACTCAGAGCAAATCCCATTGAGCTACAATAGGGTGTAAGAACCCAAAAGTGTTTTACCAAGGAGTTGGATAGGGCTGTCACCATTGATCGTGTGAGCTCCGAGATTACACCAAGGTCACGCTGATGGAGTTTCTAGATGGTTCACGCATACCTCTAGACTTTAGTTTCATTAGAAAACATCCACTGAGTTGCATTTCCTTCATTTGTCAAGACAGTTTGCCAAACGAAGCCAATGCTGGCAGTCAGAATTTGGATAGTAATTATCTGGGAGTACAGCTCTCATTTTTCACTTGTATAGTCACATGGCTAACACGGCGTGTTATGAACCCCATTATTATCAGCCCTCATACTGGCTTTTGACAAACGGCTCAGGGAAAAACACACTATTCAAGCTCTCAAGAACTGTGAATTAAGAAATATGGGGAAGCTTTAATGTTGTGCTGTATGTTACATGCTTTACCCAACCGCAACCAGTAGACTATTCAAAAAGCATCTATATCCCACTTCAAAGGGGATAAGGTGCCTAACATCTGCAACTGCATCTGCAAATTTGCAGATGCAAATATTATTCTGTCTTTCTGCCTATAGAAGGAGCAGTTAAGACTCCTACACAGACGTTTTTTCAGTTTCCTGAATGTCACTGGCATGTCAGGTCTCTCCATGCCTTGACAAGTTGAAACCAACATCCTAGCTTCGATGGTACAACAATTTCATGCAAGGCCTGTTTTAAATTTCGATGAAGATTCGGTATCTTTTCACAAAACTAGCCCTACAGCATCAGCCAGACATCTGTACTGCCACGTATGACCCTCCTCTGCACATGATGGCCAAACTTTTTCTATTGGCCTTCACGCTTCTTCACACTTCCTCCCGTTTGGCAAAATCACTGCTGTCTGTCAAACTCCAGTTACTTTCTTCTCTGAATAAAGAGATTCACTAAAAGGCTACTATCTAAAAAGCAGAATGGTGAAAGTTTTGTTGTTAGACAGAGATGCTGCATTTCACACTGAAAAGAAAAACTGATGATTGAATCTAAGCTGCATATTAAGGGACTTCTAGCGCACTTGTTTGGCTTTCTAAAGTGTATGCAGCCTAGTAATCCTAACCCAAAGACTGCAAGGCTTTGAAATGAGAGTATATCTAAGACATTTAGATTGTACTTTGTCTGAAATTTCTTTATATTTCATATGAAAAAATAAATTGTAATTGAGGTAACTACAATAAAACATTTGTACACTCAAGTTTCAATGGATTTTTACATCTTAAAAAAGCAAATGTAGTTTGAAATATTGCTTGGCTGTTTTTGCAGGGCAAGGCCTAGAGGAAACAGGGTGGAATACGCAATGTATGTATGATGTTTTTTCAAGGCTCTTGGAAACAGAGCAACTTACATGTGTAATAGAGCCCCAGGAATGACTGAATAAAGAATGACAAATAACTTCAGATTTGTTATGACAACTCTGACATAATAGCACTGTGCAATTTTTTTTTAACTGCGCCTGACGCAGCAACACTCTCAGGAAGAACAGCTGCTTAACTATTTCACTGCAAACAAGACTATACAGTCGAGGATCATGACAACACCAGTCAACATCAACAACAGTTTCCAATATTATTTGAGATACATAGAATAGTTTACATTTCAGCTGCAGCTTTCTGAATGGGGAACATGGTCTGGGCACACGCACGCTCAGCCAGCCAGTAGGCTGGGTGTAAGCTGGTATTTGTAGGAAAAGTCCGACTGAATCAAAAATTACTAATGGGGCTCCTAGGTAACTGGGGTCTATCTAAACAGCAAATTTCAATTTATAAATCACATCAAAGGAATTACAGATATGCAATGACATACATCACTTTGGAGCAGACATTTGTGATAACTATCTACCAATTTCTTTGAAAACATTTTTTCTAACCTAATTTTACCCATACGCAATATAGAATCATAGAATCATAGAATCATAGAATAATAGAAAGTTTTGGGTTGGAAGGGACCCCTAGAGGTCATCTAGTCCAACCCCCCCGCAGCGAGTAGGGACACCACTAACTAGATCAGGTTGCTGTAGAAGGAAGTAAAATTCTAACATGAACAAGGAGTACAGCAGTCAGATGATTTTCCAGAACATAAAAATCCTTCACTTGATTGCTTTCAAACCACCTTCAGTTGACTTTCGGTATTTTTCTCCACAATTAATTCTGCTACCATGCTTTGGAAAATCTGACACAGTGTCAATAATTAGATGCCAACCCCTTAGAGCTGTGTGAAACTTGGCGGTTTCACTTTGCAGGAGGGGAGGCAAATATTTTATTTGGTGTCAGTCCACACATGTTCCCTCTCCACCACTTTCACTTTGGGTTTTGACTTTTGAGTAAGTCCAAACAGGCAAACAAATAAGCATTCAAAATTTCTATATTTTACCTGGTTTCACTTCATGACCATGCAAATAAAAACCAGGCAGGTGTATCTTCATGAATCAACAATGGAACAAGTTACATGTTCAAATGCAGAAACCAATACAAGAAAACATCTATCATGTGATTATGGTGATTTACACTCCTCTAGCCACCCAAAAAACACACTCTCCCTAGCGCCATCACTGTTTGTATTCCATATTCTGTGAAGTGCTGCAGGCATGTGCATTTGTGTTGCTATCTAACAGCCCAAAATGAGAATAATAGTAGCAATAATTGTTTTTGTTTTAAATCCTGCCAGCATTTTACATCATCCCAGATGCCTTCTACTCTTTCCATCTACCCCCAAATATCTTGGGATTGCAGCTCACTGGATCACCACTGCTGTTGTCAGCATGCCCGATTCTGGTCTTTATCTGGTGAAAATCACAAGTGATCCAACAGAAATTATAGCAGGTGAAATTTATTCTAAACAATTCTGTATGCCACAGAAGAAATAACCATTCACAAGGTCTGACTATATTAACATTTCCGCTGAGAACATACTCATTGTGTACTTCTATGGAGGAACTGAAATGAAAGAAGGGTATGGAGTCCCGAATCCAAGTAATTACACGTACCACATGCAGGAAGTTGCGAGTTAGAGAAAAAAGGCCAAAGGCATGAGAGGAACGAAAGAAAAGGAATAATGAAGATGAGAAAGCAGGCATAAAATATTGGTAGATGTAGGAAAGACAGAACAGTCTGAAAACAGAGATGTAGAAGATAAGGAAGATAACACAGATGAGAAAGATAACGTTAGAATATAGGATGGGAATGAAGAACAAATGGATTACAGATGGACTGGGACACAGATGATGATACAGGCAAAAGGAAGGAGAGTGAGCATGCAGGTAACTAATTACAGGCACAAGGTAACTAATTATAGGCACACATTGAAGACCGAGATAAAATTAAGGATGGAGATGAGAAAAGTTGAAGAATGGCATAAGAATAAATAGGAGATTCAAAAAAGAAAGGTATAGGACTGACAGAGTGTATCTGGAAACGGGACAAAGAACCAAAATTTTACAGGGTAGAGGCATAAGTAGGATTTGAGACACATTATGAGTGGGATAATAGAAGTATGAATGGCAAAATGGTTAAAAATAAGGATAAGTACAGAGGTAGGACTGCAGAGGATATGCAAAACAGAAGACCTCAGAAGAGGGATGGGAGTGAAAAGCAGCAGATGCAGCTGACACTTGGATGGAGACCTTGGTGCTACCCCTGCATGCAAGGTCACCTTACCAATCCACCACAGGTACTGAAGGAGGCGAAGGAGCCCGGGTAGCGGAGGACAGCACCACTGTAGTAACAAGCTCTCTCAGGTTGCAACGGTGCAGCACCGGGTGGGCTTTTGCCCTCACCCCCGAGCCGCTCCTCCACAGCAAAGCCAGGAGCCAGGAAGCGGCTGTCCCTCTTGAGCAGCAGGTAGAGCTCCCGAGCAAAAGCCGGGATCCTCAGCAGCACCTCATCTCCGTCCTCTGCTGGAGGTGGTGGCGGGGGTGATGGTGGTGGCGGTGGCAACTGAGAGGCAGCACCAGACCCTTGGGGCAGGGGGGACCAGTGGTAAAACTCCTGAGACTCATACTCATCCTCAGCATCCTCTTCCTCTGCTGCCTCCCCCACAGCCTGCGCCTGCCCCTCCACCGAGGAGGAGACTGAACGCACCTCCCGGGAGCTGCCGGCCACCGAGCTAGGTGTGATGGGGACGCTGAGGGTGCTGCTCCGGTTCCCACAGCTCGGGTCGGTGCCGCAGCCCCCACCACCGCCGCTTCCACCAGCCGGCTCCTGCTGGCCCCTGCTCCACAGCGCGGGGAAGACAATCTCCCACTCCTCCGTTTCTTCTGAAGCGTGGAGACCTGCGGGAAGGCCAGCAGACGCTTGAAATGAGTGGAGCACACAGCAGCACACAGTGCCTGCCAGAAACCTATCCCATGCCCTCCCACGACACGCTCCTTCTGCCTCCCAGCCCACCAGGCGTGCCACCCAAAGTACAGCGGGCTCCATTTGGCCCTTTCACCCTGTCCTTACGCACGGCGGACGGGCCAGCCGCTACGCGTCTCTGTGCCCGTTCAGGGGTCTGGGGCACACCACGGCCATGGTAAACACTGAGCGAGAGCTGCAGCTCAAGCTGGGCAAAAATGGTGTTTGTACCAGCAGCTGGGGATGTTCTTCGCCGTGGCCACCGCCCCCACGCCAAGCAGAGCTGCACAAACCTCTCACCATTTAGACAAAGTGGCAGCTTTCTCCTACAGCTAAAAAAACCCTATTTTATTGTAGCAGGGGAAACCTGAACAAAAATAATTGAAAATTTCAACCTTGTTCCCAGCATGTTTGGCAAGCCCCACTGCGATCTCGACAGGGCGGCCAAACGCACGCACGCCCCACGGCAGCACATTCGCCGGCGCACGCAGGAGCGGCAGACGCACGCACGCGCCGTGCCATCATCATCATCATCATCATCATCGCCGCAGCGAAACTGAACTGCAACCACTAATTAGCCATGTCTGCGTCCTACACCCCCTGTGCCGCCACTTCACCAGAGCTCCCGGCACACCAGCATCGCGCCCACCAACACGCGAGTACACGCAACCCCCCCCCGCCCCCCCTCC
>Ga0181612_152182_pt1 | contig 13221 bp, 12 predicted proteins | sample HoacroProtozoa21_FD_119630 | JGI IMG/M metagenome (GOLD analysis project Ga0181612, IMG submission 119630) | Hoatzin crop microbial communities from Cojedes, Venezuel. Combined Assembly of Gp0051906, Gp0051904, Gp0051908
CATCTGCAAACTTACTGAGGGAGCACTCAATCCCCTCATCCAGATCATTGATAAAGATATTGAAAACAAAACTGGCCCCAAAACTGAGACCTGGGGAACACCGGTTGTGACCAGCTGCCAACTGGATTTAACTCCATTCACCACTGGGCTTGGCCATCCAGGCATTTTTTTACCCTGCGAAGAGTACACCTGTCTAAGCCACGAGCCTCCAGCTTCTCTAGGAGAATGCTGTGGGAGACAGCATCAAAGGCTTTACTGAAGTCCAGCAAAGTTTATTAAGTCCAGCAAAGTTTACTAAAGTTTAGCAATGGCCATCATTCCTGCCATTAACAGGTCAGAGTAGCTCCTTTCAAATGTATTACTGTTCAGGGTCACTATTAAGAGTGGTATAATGGTTGGTGAAGGCCAAAAGTTTAATTTGAATTCATTTGTTCAATGCTGCATTTGAACTGAAACTTTCTCTACTGCCCTCATGAAAACAAGCAGGCCCTATTTCCCTGAGATTAACCTCAACAACTATATGGGACTGCAAAAAGGGCGTGTGGAGGCAAAGAACCATCCCATCCAGATGCAGACCTGAGGATGATGAAACCTGAAAGGTTTCCTTCACTGAAAAGGAAAGAAACCGAGGAACAAAAGCATTCAAAGTGGCACAAAACAGTATCTGGAGAACTCCCAGGAGTCGAACAAGCCCAGTGAGCACAAGAAACTTCTCATCTTGGCTAGACCACCTGGACCTCCTTTAGGGAAGGTGTCTGAGGTCTCTGGCTACAGAAACTTTTTCAAGCTAATCAGGAGGGAAATTGCCAACCTGTTTGCAGAGAGCTGGCTCTCCGTGCCTAGGGCTGTTCCTGGGCCACTCCAGTGCCCAGCTCCTGTGGCACCAGGCTCCAGACATGAACTAAGCCCCTCTCTCCACCTTCGTGCACAGCACATGTGGGGGCCTGGCAGCACCCAGCATGGATCCACCGAACATTCATCCATTGAGACACAAGTCCTTGGCCCCTTCTGTCCCCACGCCAACACATATTCACATTTCACTGACTTAAGGCTGTAGAGGGAGGAGGCTCACTGCCAACTCACAAATGGGTATCCTACTCTACTAGCCATAAGATCATCTTTATGCAAAGCCATAAGATACCTTTATGGTTTCAGCAGGGATAGAGTTAATTTTCCTCCCAGTAGCTGCTATGTTTTGGATTTAGTATGAGAAGAATGCTGATAACACTGATGTTTTCAGCTGTTGCTGTGAAATCAAAGACTTTTTCCAGTTTCCCATGTTCAGCTAATGAGCAGGTGTGCAGGAGCTGGGAAGGAGCACAGCCAGGCACCCAGCCCAAGCTGGCCAGTGGAAATATTCCATATCATGGACATGATGATAGTTTATGAATGGGGGTTGGCTGTGGGGCAGGAATCTCTCTTCTCTTTTCTGTGAGTTTGAATCATCTCTTGTCCAGGAGCTTGAACTTTTCCAGGAGTATGGTCTTTTTGGGGATTTCCACAAAACTCATGAAATCTGTGAGTTTTGGGTTCCACAATCGCTGCTTGGGGACTGACTGTGAACTGGTCATCGGGTGGTGAGAAAAATTATATTGTGTATAGTTTGTTTTGCAGATTCAGTAGTAGCAGTCATAGCAATAATAGTAGTATTTACTTTATTGTCTCATTAAACTGTCTTTATCTCAACCCTTAAGTTTTACCTTTTGACCATTTCTCCTCCCCATCTCACTGAGGGAGGAAGAGGAGGGGTAAACGAGCGGCTGTCTGGTGCAAAAGACTATATTACAATCCTAGTATGGAAGCAGGGCTCATAAAGGCTGCATGGGCTGCAGAAACAGCACTCAATTCAGACAATGCATAATTTCTAGCCTGAATAACAGCTTGTAAGCTCTAACAGAAAGCTCTCCATCTCTGCCTGCTGTCAGGTAAGCAAGGGGAGAAGCCTGTCTCTCCCCCTGACCTCAGGACTACCGCAGTGATCAAAGGACAGCCAGAACTCTTCTGGAGACCAGAATCTGGCACAGCATCTCCTGAAGGGACAGACTTGCATCCTCTCCCCATCCAAACACACACTGAGATGCTCTCACTCCTCAGAACACCCCATGCCTGGGCTGAGAGCCTTCCAGTTCATCATGCATGATGTGGATGGTACATGTCCCTCGACAAACATTTGTTTTCTGTTTTCTTGGACGGCTCACCTCTGAGCAGGGTACAAATACATGCCAATGAATTAATAAAGCTTATGCTTGCTTCACACTCCCCCAGTTGTGCAAATGAAGCCTCAATTCTTCTAGAGACCTGTTCTCCACATGGCCTGTATTGCGCTCCTGCATGAAAGCTGCCCTAGCATCAGGAGACATGGGCTGAAATCCAGCCATACCTCTGGAGACCTTGCCCGAGTGCACTCCTGGAGAAAGCACATAGCATGACAATCTCCCAAAACACTTTCAAATACTGTTTTCTATTGCTCATAGGCAGGTTTCCAGACTCTGCCTATACCTCAACTGCCACTTTGAAAAGTCCTTCAGATGTTCAGATGATCCAGCTTGGGAAAATGGACTGTCTTCCTCACCTGTCCTTATTGCCAGAGAATCAAGAGAATTTACAGTTCTGAAGGACTTCTCTGATGTCCAAATGTCTTGAAATAACTGATAATTTGAAAAGGAGAGGGACCAACAGAAAAAAATAAATTTACCCCTCATTCCTTCTCTTACATGTAGGGTCAAACAGAGATAAAAAGGGAAGAAAGGAAAGAATGTAAATGCTAATAAGGGGGATTTTGAAAGTTACAATGAACATTTCCATCTAAAATGCCACGAAAACTTTTCATTTATCTTTTCATTTTCTCTTTTGGAATGCTAAACTTGTATTGCATAGGTAATGCCTTTTCCCTCTCAGCTTCATTATTATTAGGTGACACTTCTATGGCCAAAAAACCCATAGGGCAGTCTTGCTAGTCTGTTAAAAGCACTGTTTGCAAGTATCCAAGGAGAGTGTCACAAGAGATTCAAACTTCCAGCTCCATGCAAATAAGCAGACTGAATCTGGCACAGGGATACATAACTAGAAGGCTCCAGACAAGACACACATCCTCTTCTCAGTCGTGTATCAGCACTCCATTAAATAAAATCTTTACATGCACTCAGGTCTGAGTAATAAAATCAAACAAAAACAACGATCACTGGCCTTCCCAAAATCTGCCTAGGTCCATGATTTTCTCTGGCCCCTTCTCTCCTACAGTGTTCAACTCAGTTTCATTCATCTTATCCTTCTCTCTTGCTAAATCCTCCCTCCTCCTCTCCCTGTCCTTTTCTTCCACACAGCTGATCCTCTCAAAATTCACCCCTCCCCATAAAAAAATGAATAATGTAACGTGCTGCCAAAAGACAAGAAGAGTCACTCTGGGAGACCCGAAAAGCCTTTTCAGCTATCTTGTCTCTGCCAATGGCAATTAGACAATGCTTAGAGCCAGATGACAAGAGCAAGATGTACATGAAGTCAGCTTCAACACTGCCCTACACTGAACACCAACCTGCATATGAGAAATAGGAGAGACATTCCCGTTCCCAGTACCCCAGGACTTGTCGAAAGGAAGCAATTAAATACATTATGTTAAATGAGGCAATTAATATATCATGAAATACTGCTGGTTTTCTGCCTGAGAGCCAGCTACATGCACTGTAAATTTCATGACATGACTCCATACAGAGCAGATCGTACAAGAGAGCTCAATAAAAAGTACACCCACCCTCCTCACTCTGCTGTCCCCGCAACAGACGTATCTTGAAGCAGGAAGAATCTGCTACCTGCTCCCAAACCAGGCTTGTGCATTCTTCACACAGGCACAAGGTCTCGGTTTCAGTGTTTCCACTTTACAGAGACTGTTGGCCCCTCTTCTAGTCAGAGAGGCGTGTTTCTTGCTGCATCTTGCTTCTTGCTGAATCACTGCAGAGCAGGCTGCTCCACCATTTTCTGTTCTTACCTAGCCAGCATCAGGGCACAGCTGGGGGGGGAGCAGTGCAGTACATACATCAGGTCAGCAAGGTCAATACTTCTTACACCTCCTGCAGAAGACATCTGTCACCTGGATGTGGTACACGAGCAAGACTCACATACAATCACATTTCACTGGGAAACAGCTGCTCTTAGCAGCTGACGAACTGACCAAGCCAAGTAAGTCCCAGGTCCACCCAGCTAGACTGGAGTGGTTTTGGCAAAGACAAATACATCAAATCATTATATCTATTCTGAATAATGCCACAATGTTTCCCCCACAGATCAAAGACCTCTGTCCCCGAGACCCGGTATTGCAGGCCACGTGCTTCAATACACCCTGGCCTTGCAGCTAAAGACGAGCGTTCAAAGTGACAAGCATTGAAAAAACAGCGTGTAGAGGAACTTTTCCCTCCCAGGTAGTTTTAAAACTTTCAACCTCACGCCACTCCACATGCACTTCTCACCCTTTCTTCTTGCCTTATGCAGAGAAAAGGCTGTTGGCTGCAACCCTGACAGGAGCACACTGATCACATAACAAGCAAGGAGCAAGAAAGGTCCCTACTTGTTGTGCTGGTCTGCAGGTGCCACTTTCCAGCTACAACCAGCGCTGGGTTTCAATTTCCCATCCCATGTGTCCTTGTTTGCCACCAGCCTTCCTTGCAATGAAAAGGGCTTCGTTAGAAACAGCTGAGTGGGAAAATGTGTCCTCTTGCTAAATCAAGCAAGTATTGTAATAAGATACAGTTTTCTGCAAGTTGCATGCGCTCATCCCGGCAGGGTTTTGGACAACAGGACAGGGTCTCTCATGCTAACATGGATCAGACTCAGGCAGGAGCAGTCAGCCTGTTGGAGCACTGTCTGGTCCGGCCATCATTCGTTCTACCCTACACAAACATTATTGCCAAGTGATTTCACCAGAGCAGCCATCTCTTTATACCTCACCCTGTTCCCACCCTCCTCTCTCCCCTATCATCACAAGCAGCAGTAAGGGACATTTTTATCACAGATGTTAGCGAACAATCCTCTGGCTCAGAGCAAGGCCACCCCCAGCACCACATCAGCGTGGCTGCAGCTTTCTCCAGCTGTACCTTGCAAACGCCCAGGAGGGAGACCGCCCTCACTCTCCTGGTGCCCTACACCACTGTCTTTAGGTTGATCTACCCCAGGGACTTCTGCTCACAGCTCTCCATGCATGGCCTGGAGAACGAGCAGAGCAGGGAGTACTTTCAGAGACAGCCACCTCCTGCCCCCAGAGCGGACTCACCAGCAGCCTGGGGGGAAGCCTCCTGGGTTGGGCTGGTAAGTCTTTTAATAACAGGGTCACTAATGACATGGGTGTACTCATAAACACCAAGTCCTATGCACCTATGCACCACCAGGCAGATGCCATCCCTGGTTTGTAGCTAGAAGGAAGAAAGAGAGAAAGGAGAGAAAGGAGAGAAAGGAGAGAAAGAGAGAGAGAAAGAGAGAGAGAAAGAGAGAGAGAAAGAGAGAGAGAAAGAGAGAGAGAGAAAGAGAGAGAGAAAGAGAGAGAGAAAGAGAAAGAGAGAGAAAGAGAAAGAGAGAGAAAGAGAGAAAGAGAGAGAGAGAAAGAAAGAAACTAAAGGAGACCCCTCAAAACACCATGGGAATCACTGCACTGTCGCACTGTTGCAAGAGCAGCTGGAGGCTTTGCCAAGAAACCCTTTCACACCATTGGTCTGGGACCATCCTCATCCTATTAGCAGCTCTTACTTCCCCATGACAGAGGTTTCCATCACAGAGGCAAATGCTCCCCTCTCCTGTCCTCTCCAGCTCAGTGACAGCTCATTTATATCATGCTCTTCCCAAGAGAACACACACCAATAAACCAAAGCAAAACCCTCATACAGCCATCCAAACCTTATGTTGAAAGGGTTATGCTGTCCTTTCACATTTTAAGCATTCCTTGCCTTGGGGTGTGAAAGGTTTTGGGTAAGGCTGTATGAAATGAACTGCTGTCACTATGGAGGAATTATTGCTAAGAACTGATCATGGAGATGAGCTGGTTATCTTGTCTCCAACAACCACCAACAGTGGTGCTGCAAGGGCCATCTTCCCGTCCCCTAGTACCTAGGAGGCTGCTCGCTGGTGCAGCAGGAAGATGCAGGTGTTGTAACAGATCTCCAGCATTTTGGCTTCTTTCTTAAAGGAAATGTAAACCTTATCCTTCGCCTAGAGAAGGCAGAAAGTGCAAACATTAACTGCAACTCTCTTTCAGCCCAGGAAGTAGTTTCAAGCACAAATAAGAAAGTTTGTTGCAAAGGAGCGATAGAAGCAGCAGCTAAAATAGTTAAGTCCTTTAAGGTGGCATGAAAATATTCAAGAGCACTACACTGAGAGCAAGAGAGGCTAAAGTTGAAGCCAAATTAAGAAAATAGAAAGGGGCTCAAGTTTAGGCAGATTTCATGTAAAAAACCACAACTAAGGGGATGAGGAACAATTTCTAAATGGCACAAAAGCTACTAAAATCTTTCACAAGCACAACCCCAGCAGGATTTTCAAGATTCACCTCCTGCAAGTTCATAATGGTCCATCCCAAAACGCAAGAAAGCAAGGGCTGCATAGATGAACCAGGACATCCTCATAAAATTCAACCACAAAAAAGGTACACACAGGCCGTGGAAGCAGGGACAAGTGTGCCGGAAGGAATATAGAGACACTGCCCAAAGATGCAGGGCTGGACTTAGAAAAGCTAAAACCCATCTGGAGTTGAATCCGGCAAGTGATGTGAATGAAGGGTAACAAGAAAGGTCATCAGCAAAAGGACGACTAGGGAAAATGTGGGCCTGCAGAGGAATGGGAATGTTGACTTGGTGAGAAAGGACACTGGGAAGGCCGAGACACCGAGTGCCTCCTTCACCTCAGTCTTTACTGCTAAGACCAGCCTTCAGGTATCCTGGGCCCCTGAGACCTGTGGAAAGTCCAAGGCACGGAAGACTTACCCTTGGTGGAGGAGGATCAGGTCAGGGAAGATTTAAACAGACTGGACATGTACAAGGACCTGAAGGGACGCACCCACAGCAGCTGAGGAAGCTGGCCCATGTTGTTGCAAAGTCATTCTTCGTTTTCTCTGAAAGGTCATGTCAATTGGGGAATGTCCCTGAGCAGTGGAAGAAAGCAAATATCCCCTTTATCTTCAAAAAGGGCAAGAGAGAGGATCTGGGGAACCACAGGCCCTTCAGCCTGAACTTGATCAGGCAGTTAAATGTAAGAAGAAACATCTACTGTTAGAGTGGTCAAACACTGCAGAGGTTGCTGAGAGAGGCTGTGGAGTCTCCATCCTTAGAGATACTCAAAACCCAACCAGACGATGCCCTGAGCAACGTGTTGTAGCTGAACATGCTTTGAGCAGGCAGTTGGACTAGATGATCTCCGGAAGTGCTTTCACCCTCAGCCATGCTACGACCCTGTGAAATCTGCATATTCATCTCTAGAGAGCGCACCATGAGCAGAAACAGTGAAAGCAGACCAGAACTTTCCATGTGCATTCAGCACAAAGGAGATGGGAGAAGCTCCCATTACAAAACACTGCCTCCAGGGCCTCATCAGATAGGCCATGTTCAGGGGCAGGAAAACAAGAAGTAAATCAACCAGCTGACTTAAAGCCACAAAAATAGCCGGACTACAGCGTGCACTCTCTTCTTTGTTTTTAAATCGAACGATATGAGGAAAGCAAGAAAGCAATGTTAGGCTTTTGGGGGAGGCCGAGGAAAGGAAAATGACATCAAAGAAGTAAAATACAGAACAAAGTCAGCAGATACACAGATAAAAGTGAGATAGATGGAGAGTCAGCACAGCTTCTGTGGACCCTTGCCAGGTCTCACAAGCCAAACTGCACTCCAAAAGCCAAAATCTTTGTGACACAGTGCACTCAGTTTCCAGTACTAGTATGGTTCCTCACCACAGTGATAAGGCAGCATGAGGTTAGCAAGAAGGTCCTCAAATGGATAAGTGGTTGGTGAAAAATGAGAAATACCTACTTTTTGCATGCTGCAGGGTTAAGTTTGTAATCGACTCTCACTACCCTATTTATATGCCTACATGTCTCCCAAGAAGGATAAACTCGTGCAACAGAGACAGATCGTCACAGGTCTTTTTAGAGCACCTTTTTTCCTCCACGTCTCATTCATTTCTCTATACACTTTCCTAAGCATCTTTTTCTAAAATTCTCCAGTAATGGACAGACCATCATCCTCCTGTGAAACTTATCCCAGCACTCAGCTGTCTTTATGATTACAAAGCTTTTCCCTGCTTTCAAAGTTAAATCTCCTTTTGTGCAATCAATGTCCCTTGCCTCTTCTCCTATTCAGCCAGATCACAGGAAAAAGACTATTCCCTTCTTCCTGCAGCAAGCTTTCCCCTGTAGTTGACACATAGCTTACCTGTCTTCTCCACTTTTTACCTCATTCTCCTTCTGTCAGCCACGTTTTCTCAACAGCTCATGAATTTGTCTTTGTTGCTTCTGCACTCTTTGGCTGATCTGTATTTTTCCAGAGCGGCTGCACCTAAAACTGGCATACAACTATTTTACGAACATGGATGAACAGATGCTTCCTTTATAATTTACCAGACACTTTCCTTTTCATATTTATCATTTTCTTGCTACAGTATGTCTCTGGGTCGTGCTTAGCCTGGAATGAACTGCAGCCCCTGGACACTTTTCTGCAGAATGGCACTGGGTCTCACGGTACTGTGTCATCTGAAGATCTGAACCTCTCACTACTGAACTGCATCCTGATTTTCCAGTGGCATTTCTTCAGCTCACCAAGGCAGTTTCAAACCAGAGCCCTGTCCTTCTGCAGGCTTCCTGCTTCTTCTGGTTTCCTATTTATTATTTATTTCTTTGTCCTAATTACTAACAAAAAAACAAACAGCACCAGATGGCAGGAAGAACCCCGCAAAACTCTTCTCTATAAATCCTCACATTTTGGTAATTAACTGTCACATAAACTCTCCTGTATAGTTCCCTCACCAGATTTACATGTACCTTACCATAGGCACATGTATCTAGTGCATATTCCTTTATCTTAATGCTGGCCATCACAGGTCATGCCAAGCCTGCTGGGTGGAAACCCACTGTCTAAGCAACCTGTGCCCCAGTACCCACTGGGGTCCAGGGACTGGCCTGCATATGAGACAGAAAGCTGCTCGTTGTTCATAACAGCCTACCACGGGTGCAAGTTCTTTGGGATCGCCAAGCTTCTGTTCTCATGCAGCTTCAGAAATAGCTTTCTCCAATACAGGAGACCAAGCTCCAGGTCCAGGACATCAAATATCTGTATCACCAGCAGGCCACTCACAGAAAGTCTTACCTGCAGCAAGAGGAGAGCTCCTGTCTCACCTGTGACTGGAAATCTAGAGCAACACCCAGGAGTCCAAATTAAAAATCTGTGACCCAGGACACCTCCTTGTCACAGCACACCTTCTCAGGCTGCACAAAGTCTTGCTGCTCCTACTGCGGAAAGTCATGCCAGCAATGCTGTGCATCCTGGTGGCTCTCTGCATGACAGGCTGTCTCACACCCCTGCTTGCACTGCATTTTGCTCAGCACACCAACAAATCCCCTGGGCAGACATGCTTATCTACAGGCAAGATGGGGACGAAGAGCATCTTCATCTTTTCCCCTGTGAGAATTACCCCTTTTGGATTAGTTTCCGCATGCCAAGGTGGACCAGCAACACTGGTGCAATTAATATGATTACAGGCTTTAGCTTCTACTGAAAAAGTATTCCCACATAAACAGGCCTGGAAAGCGCAGTGGTAGTAACAGGATAAGTAAAGGTGCCTGCGCTTTGCAGTACGTGGAAAGCAACAGCTCTAGAAATCCAGAGAGCAATCACAGCTTACACTTTACAGCTCAGCAGGTAATGCTACCAACCTCTCTTTTCCTCTTCCTTTTATTTTAGCCACAGCTCTTTGATTTCAAAATAGAAATTGTCTTTTCCTGCACAGGAAAGGCACAGGGGATAGCTCCCAGGGAATTTCTTCGGAAATTTTATGCATTCCTGCCAATTTGATTGCTTTTGCAAATAATCTATCATCCACCTCTTCGGTCAAGCGTGTCTGACTGTTGCCCTTTGCCAGCCGTTTCCCTGCACCCAGCAGCGCAGTCAGGGCACAGGCATACGCTCACAGCAGCTATACCATATGGGCCTGCTGGCCTACACTAGGCATTTCACTTGCCCCGGTGCATGGATTTGCCACAGCCATGTTACAGGCTGGCACGCTGTCTCCAACCCTCATCCAGGCAACATTTTTCACTAATTTGATGCTCTTTGGTTTAGATCTTTGATTTTGCGGGTTTTGGGTGTTTTTAAATCCACCCACATGCTTCCATCCTCAAAGTTTCAAAATGTAAGTATGTCCTCAAAAAGGCAGCCCTGAAGGCAAACAGAGGAATATAAGTATTATCTACAATTTGTAAGACGAGCATACGAAACAGTCTCCTGCCTTTTACAGATGTTTTATCACCGTTTGTGCAGAGCTACTACCTGAAGACAAAATCGGAGCCCCCAGAACTTCATCACCAGCCGTGAGCCTCCTAGGTTGGGTGCCAAATAAGCACAGGCTGTTTTGTCCCTGGTCCAGCTTCTCCCAAACTGGCCACACCAAAAGGTTTGTGAGCCTCAGAGCTTAAGCTGGGCTCCCCTCCAAGCCACGGACACTCTCCTAGGCACAACTGCAAAAGAGCAGGTCACAAACGCTGGGACGCACCTCACCATCCAAATTCCATTTCTGCTGTATAATAACACTATAAAGGAGAAATTATCAGTAATAAAATCCTTTGGATCCAAAGTCGACCAGACAACATGATTATGCAGCAACCCAGAGCTTTAAACGCCATCTGTATGTGTCATCTCAAACAATACTACAAGCTCAGAGGCTACAGATTTATTGTTACGAGAGTAATAAACAGTACGGATACGGTGGTTTTCACCTTTTGGTTCACAGATAGGTTTCACCTAACACCAGGCAAACAGAGGCAGTTGCCTCTTCCACAACCATACACTGTGAAGCAAAATCCTGCCTCCAAGGATGTCGCCTTGGAGGTGAGATTTGTCAGTTCAGAGTCCCCGCATGGACAACCTGACCACTGGACCCATGGCCTTGGCCCTGCCACTTGACAGCCAGTTACTAAAAAGACAGCGAAGCTACAGAAAGAGACATGTTCCCAGGCTGGCTTTTTACGCATTTGGTCCACAGACTAGTGGAACTACAGTCAGTGGCCACAACTGGGAAACAAAGTCTGCCTTGCTCAGTCCAGTAAGGTCTTGTCCCCACCAGCTGTGGTGCAAGCAGGAAAAGCATTTCCCATCTTCGACTCCGGGGTTTGCAGTACAATTTAAAGCTGTTTCTGCAAGAAGCGCATGCTGCTGGCTGCCAGCAGCTCAGAAGCAGATCTCTGGGGGATCAGGCAGTCCAGGCACAAGCAGACATGCTGCAGTTGTGCCTCTTCGCACAAAAAAGCATGTGGGGTATCTCAAAGCATGGCACCCTGAATGCTGCGTGAGGTCCTGCCACCGCAGCCAGCATGCAGAAATGCAGGAGCTGTCTCCCACAGCCCTGCGGCTGGTGGTGGGTGCCCCAGTATCTCCATTCAACAGCAGCAATCTTCATGAGTAAGACTACGGAATATGGATTAATGGAGGATCCAATGTTGGGCACTGTTACTGCAGACACTCAGTTTTCAAACCGAGCGTTGGCATGCATAACACACCTCAGACACCTGAGCAGCTTAAGCTGGTGCCACAAGCAAACTGTGTTACCAGTGAAGTTGCACAGACAGGACCAGTCTAGCAAGCAGTTCTGTATGAATAATGAATTGGAAAAAAAAAAAAAAAAAAAGCCGGGAATAGTTTGTAAACAAGCAAGGAGGTGGGGAACCATTAGCTAAGTGATCTCCCATTCCTCAGTTTGCCTTATGAATCTCAGTATTCAAAAAAAGAGCTTAAGAGCAGTCCAGGCTCTCCAGTGAATCAACAAAACCACACAAAGGACTGTACCACTTCTCTCAGCCTCCAGGCTGTGCATTAGCTTTTAGCAAAGGTATCTACCACATGAATAATGCAGCATGTCTTCCAGAGCATCTGTAGTCCAATCAATCCACAGTAGCAAATAAAAACCTTTCAGCACGCCTTTCTATCAGGCAGCAGGACCTTTTTACAGCTGCTCAGAGGCATATCCTTGGAAAAACAACCCTATCTGCTACCAGAGCTGGAGGCTTTTTAAATCGGCCAGCTGGCAACGAGCCTTTTAAATCAGCCATCCTGCCATGGGTCTTGATTTTATCAATTGCCTTTCTTTGTCTTTTGTTCCTGAAGGATCCACACCCGTGGTTACAGGGCTCAGATTAAGGGAGCTCACACTCAAGGATTCAGTCCACTTTCGGAAGCAGACACGAAGCAGACACACGCCACCCCCCAAAAGCAGCAGCCCACAGCCCACCGCCTGCCCAGGCGCCTGCTCCTTCCCGAGAGGGACCAGGTAGCCCACCGGCCGCACAGCACACATGCCGCATTCCTCTCCTGCATTGTGAAGCAGCCTCCTAACCAAAGCACCCTTCCGCAATGCTGGGGTACGGGCAAAGAACCTTCACCAAACCAAGCCTCAGTCACACGCTGAAACCTCTGTATGTTCAAAGGCAAAGCAGGTGATGGGAAGTGGTGCTTAGACCATGTCCATCACTAGCATCAGTTTGAACATCAGTCCTCTGCAGAAGCACGACGGTGCCTTCTCCTTGGCAGCCCACTAGGAGCTGAGGGAGCCACCTCTGTCACCTCTTTTCAGCAGCACAACTCACAGGACACTGGCTACCTGAGGAGGACATGCTGCTGGTGTGGATGGACTGGGATCTGCAGGGGTGGTGTGGGACAAAACGACAACAGTGAGCAAGATCTCAAAGGAGACCGTGATGTGTTATCTTTCATCAGAAAATCCATCTCTAAATACCACTCCAAAGTATTTGCAGTTCTCCAGCGTGGCAAAGATACTTAAATACAGTGCCCTGGAAAGCTGGTTGTGAAAAAACACCTCTGCCTGTAGTATAAACACTGCACAAACACAGAGGACATGAAGCAGCGGATGAACAAGTCACTCACAATGGAAATGAGTTGATTTTCTCATCCACAAAACAGCAAGGGCCAAACTTTCCTCTGAGTAGGCACAGCAGCTCCTCCTGCCCCTTGCTTTCAGTGCATGCTGGCC
>Ga0181612_171403_pt1 | contig 13221 bp, 7 predicted proteins | sample HoacroProtozoa21_FD_119630 | JGI IMG/M metagenome (GOLD analysis project Ga0181612, IMG submission 119630) | Hoatzin crop microbial communities from Cojedes, Venezuel. Combined Assembly of Gp0051906, Gp0051904, Gp0051908
CAGGTTGTCCCCCTGCAGCCCATGGAGGTCCATGGTGGAGCAGAGATCCACCCGCAGCCTGTGGAAGACCCCACACCGGAGCAACTGTATGCCTGAAGGAGGCTGTGACCCCATGGGGAGCCCGCACTGGATCAGGCTCCTGCCAGGACCTGTGGACCTGTGGAGAGAGGATCCCACGCTGGAGCAGGTTTGCTGGCAGGGCTTGTGACCCCATGGGGGGACAATCTCTGGAGCAGCCTGTTCCTGAAGGACTGCACGCCGTGGAAAGGACCCACACTGGGGCAGTTTGTGAAGAGCTGCAGCCCATGGGAAGGACTCACGTTGGAGAATTTTGTGGAGAACTGTCTCCTGTGAGAGGGACCTCACGCTGGAGCAAGAGCAGAGTGTGAGGAGTCCTCACCCTGAGAAGGAAGGAGCAGCAGAGACGACGTGTGATGAACTGACCGTAACCCCCATTCCCTATCCCCCCATGCCACTCGGGGTGGATAGGAGGTTGAGAAACGGGAGTGAAGTTGAGCCTGGGAGGAGTAAGGGAGGGGTGGGGCAAAGGTGTTTTAAGATCTAGTTTTATTTCTCATTATCCTACTCTGATTTGATTGGCGATAAATTAAACTCCCTTTTCTCCCCAATTTCAGTCTGTTTTGTCCATGACGGTAGTTGGTGAGTGATCTCTCCTTGTCCTTATCTCAACCCTCTGTCCTTTCATCATATTTCCTCTCCCCTGTCCAGTGGAGGAGGGGGAGTGATAGAGTGGTTTTGGTGGGCATTTGTCCAGGCCAAAAAAAAACATGGGATCAGTGTTAAGGCTGTGAATTTTCTGAATGAAGTTTCATATGTTCAATCATATCTTGACAAGGATATGCTCCGACAACTTGCATATACATGCATCATTAAAGAGAAACTATGTTACTATTAGCAAAAAAAGAAACCCCAGTTGGGGTCCGGAGAACAATTTATTAAAATTATTTTAGTGATTCATTTCTTAAAAATGTGAATGTGTTCATACAATGCAGTCATCGAACTGTTCCAAGTTGAAACCTCATTTGTATATGAGACAAGATCTTGTCTTGGGAACACATGGTCTATACAGACTTAAAAAGCAAACAACTTTAAAAGAACAGATAATTTTCCTCAATTTATATGCAGAAACCAAGGCACACATATGCAAGTGGCAGGACTTGTTGGAACATTTGTAGCTGTCCATGGTGTACATATCTACTTGTAAGCCAATGACTTTAGGGTCTCTTTAAAATCAGGATCGAAAAACAGGTACTTCCAAGTAGTAATTCTCCTCATCATCAGCCGAGTATCCAAAGAGCAGATAAATCACACCCTAAAAACATCTTTTTTCTTTCCATTAACTATAAAGGCAGCTTAATGTCTTTATCTCTGTTAACAGCTATGCACTGCTAGGTTTAGTCCAATGAATTGCATCTGAATGACTGAAGTCACATAGCAAAGCTGTGACAAACTTGGAGGTTGAGTGAAGCTCTCTGGAAAAGCCTCCGAGCTCCTTATCAAACCTATCTTTTTCTTTGCAAATGATGCTTGATCACCTGAAAGGCAAATTTGGATGCAGTTTGTGAATTCCTGTGAATTTCATCTTTCACAAACTCATCTAAAGATTATTTACAATTTTTACTCGTTTGTTAGGAACTTATGGAGACTACTATTTAATTTTAGTCTTCATCAATAGGTAGCTACCAAAGCAAATATCCCCTTTCCTAACAAAACAAAACAGAACAGAACAAAACAGAACAAAACAAAACAAAACACTTTTCTTGATATAAAATTTTGATTCATTATATTTGATAGAAGTATGTCATGCTCTCTGCTCAATGATGTTGGACACTTAAAATTAATGTATGTATACCACACATATGTACTGCGATATCAGTTTTTCAGAAATTACTACTAGACACATAGCTGCAAGACTGTTTGTCTTTATGAGTATTTACCTGAGACAACAAGCCAGATTCTATCACATGCACACAAGGAAAATTTTCCTGTGATTTTCATTTTACATTGACGTTGGTGGGGAATGTGTAGCATTTTGGCAAAGAATTAGACTCATTGACCTGTGTACACCTATACCAAGAGTGGGTTTTGGGTCTCACTGGAGTGTAACACTCACCAGAAATCTTTCTGTCTTAGTCATGAAAGCATTATGCTGTGATCAGAGGATAAAGCCAGCCTGTAATAGACACGTCAATCTCAGACTGTTAGTGTTACTATCACATGTGCATTTTGAGTCTGCATAAGGACAAGTGCAACAGCTACAATATCAATCTATTTTGTATAATTTTTTTTCTTTCAGAACAGCCTGACATAAAGCCCACTAAGTAATCCAATATCTTTAGTAGTTAGCAGGAAATTAAAAAGTCTACTAATGATCTTCAGTCATTTTCGGACAGAATAGTGCTAGAGCAATTACAAGTCTGTAGGAGTGAATCTGCTTTCATTATCTGCAATGAACCTTTATGTCAAGAAAGTTTTGTCAGGTAGTCCGAAACAATCTTATTACAAAGAATGAAGATTTTCAGATGAATGACTTAAGGTGACTCTTATGCCATCAAAATGTATTGCCTGTGATTGACTAACTGAAAAGTTGGCTCTTCTGTGTTTAGGGAACTGAACTGATACCAAAAACAACTGGCCTAAACTGCAGGCTTGTGACAGTATTTGTTGCGATGCTTATGTTCAGAATTTAACTAGCCTACCACTGTTATGTACTATTCAGAAATACATAAAATGCAAGTAACTTTTTGATCTAATATGTGTCTTAAGTGATTTGCTAGTTGATGTGTCTGATTATTTTATAATTAACTCATTGCGTAGTTCTCTAATAATTTTTTTGAGCAAGTTTCCTGCAGCAAAATGTTTCTTTGAGTTGCATAAATGTAGATCTAGAGCAGATCAACAGACTTCAGCTCAGTAACTACTTCTTATTTTGTGATTTATTGTAGATCAATGCTTTTTAAACTATGTGTTTGTTTTGGTCTTTTTAACTTCCAGATCTTTCCTCCTCCTTGAACCCAAAAGAATCCAACAAAGGTCATTTTTTCCCCTAAATGAAAGTGTTGGATCCAATAAGAAAAATTTCAGAATCACGGAGTGATTGGGGTAGGAAAGGGCTGCTGGAGATCATCTGGTCCAATTATCTTGCTCAAGGTTTTTAAGGTTATTAACATAATTTTTTTTTCTGAGTGTTTTAAGGACCTATTAAAGACATCCTTGTGTTTCTCAGAGCTTATTTTCCCCAATGAAAAGCATTTCTCCAAATACTTATGTGTCTAAATACTTTTCTGTGTTTTTGGTACGAAACACAGCCATGCGTTTGTTATTCCCTCCCCGTACCCCAAATCAGGTAGATGTAAGCCACCTCTGATCCAAAAATTATGCACCTACCTTAGTAGGTAAACTTACTAAGTTTGGTGTTCAAACTGATAAAACCTGCTGACAACTTCTTAGGTATTGCATACAGTGCTACACCAAGCAAAGGTGCATGATTTTCCTATCACACCAGAATCTGATTCAACTGACTTCAGATGTTGCCAAAGCAAGGTTGTGCCTATCTGTGAATGGCAGAGTATATATACCAAGACAGGTTTTCTCACTTTCTGACTAGACAGTTAATTTGCTCAGAGAAGGATTGTTCTGGTTTGTTTCTTTGTTTTCTTAATTGAGTAGGTAAGCATAGGAATAATTGAACTTGTTTAAAAAAAAAAAAAAAAGAAAAAAAGAGGACTCATCTGTAGCTCTGGATCATATTACAAAGTAGCTTAAAAAAAATTTACCAGTGTTGTTACTGTGTCTGGTTGATACTGACAGTAGTTACCAGAGCACAGTGTCCGCATTGCTGCTTTTGTAAAATCTGCTATTAATGGCCCTAGGACAAGGATGCAAGGTCAGTATAACTACACTAAGCTAATAAAACTTTAGTTGGATTAACTGAGAGCAGCTCGGAGGCTGCTGAGGAAAAGCAGAGGATTGCAATGTGCCTTCAAAACACAAGATTTTAAGGCCTTGAAAGTACAAGCACAGAATGATACCAAATGCCACAGAGATCTAAACAGAAATAATGAATGATTTATCTCTCACTGATAATTAAAGGAATGCAACATGGAAACTGGGTAAAACTGAATTTAGGAATAATCAATGGAAAAAGAACAAGTTAAGCTGATTTTTGAAAAAATATAAAAAAGACACAAAGCAGACAAGAGTTAAGATGAACAAAACATCAATATCACACTCCTTCAAAGAGCGAGGTAAAAACTTGGGTCACAAACGACTTGCCCCTACTCTAGTTCTTGAGGAAGACCTTTTATCAAGCTCATGATCTAATAAGGAAGTGAAAGGGTGAGCACAGATTCAGAGAAATGGGAGACAGCAGGAAGTCTGTGTCTGTATCAGTTTTGGCTAAATTACTATTGAGAAGGAGACATGACAGATAACTTAGTAAGTTTTACTGTTGTTACAACTGGACTAATAATTATTTGATAAGGCTGTTTGGATACGAATTGAACTAACAATAGTTCCTTGTCTTCACATCTAAGGTTTATTACTGTAGCACACATAAATTACATGAAGTGTTAGGTCTGGTACCCTGTTCTTGAGGACTGACTATTAAATCTGAATGCAGAAATTCGTGGAAGATACAAGTGACCTAGGCTTTCATTTGCATGTAACAGCTGGTGAACAATGTGAGCATCTTCAGCTGTTGAAGTTTGGATGGCAATCAGGAGATCTGGAAGAATCTCTCTCTGTCCCAGTGCTAATCAAGTACTTGACTGGAAGCAAACATAAAACTGTACTAAAATTTGCAGATGAGTGAAACTGATTGAGAAGAAAGGAATAATCATGTGTAAAAATTGGTTCCTGAGAGCTCCTTGACGTGCTTTTCTCATTTAATGCCAAATTTAAGTCCATATGCCTAGAAACCGGGAATATAGGTCATATTGGCAGGATAGTCCTGTGTTCTCTGGTAAGACCCTGCTCCAGTTGTGACTGAGGTAATAGCTGGCACAGAAGGAGAAGGTTAGGTACAGAGTTACTTGGCCAGTTACTGGACCATGTAAAGTGATTAAGTCAATGCTTCAACAGCCCTAAAGAAGGAGTTCAGACCAGAAATAGAAAAAAAATCTAAAGTTTTTTGAAGTCTTTGAAGGACTAGATGTCTCTCTCCATTTTATTTATCAAAGAAGAGATTTAGTGATCATGAAATAATGACAGTAGTACTGGGGAAAATATCCTGATAGCAGAGCGCTACCTGATACAGCAAGGGCATACTGACATCCAAAGATTGCCAGAGAATGCTGGGTAGGTTCAGTCCAGAAATCCACCACATCTATGAAACAATCAGTGTGGTTAACTGCTAGAACTGCTACCAGGTGTTCAGACAGACTATCTGCCACTAAAGTTTGAATTGAAGCTTTTGTCTTTTTGGAAGAAGAGCTATAGCTCATCCAGAGATCAGGAACTATTTGGTGAAAAGTTTTAGTCTGTGCAATTTAGGAGATCGGAATAGATTATCATAATAGCCCCTTTGTCCTTAAACTCTGTGATTTATCAGATTTTTCATTATCTGGGATTGGTGTGTTAATAGACTTGATTTCTGTGTGCCTTGATTCTAAGGTCTTTGGTTCTTATTGTAAATTTTTATGAGAGTTTTGCAGGACTGCAAATCCCTTTGGGTACATACTTTTGAATGAAATGTTTGGCACACGCTTTGACCAATAAAAAGAGAAAATGTATGCAGGGTACTGCGTACCAAAAGACACGTAAAAAAAAGAGGTTTTAGCAGTAGTCAATACTAAAGACCTAATTTCACAGAGGACCCCAAATCCATGAAACCACATTTAAAATGGCCTTCTTTCAACTACCAGTAATCATTACCATTAACTCACTGTTTGCCTTTGTGTTTACTTGTTATCCAGGAACTGTGCTCAAGTTCTCTTGTTCAGTGGCCTAAGAACCCAAGCCACCAATCATTCATGCACATATGTAGTATCTGCACACTTGAGTTTTTCTACTGAACTGTGGAAGAATATTTGAATGCTTGAAGTTACATGTGAAATCTGCGCTAGGCTAAGGTTTAAAACTAAACTGAAGTCATAATAGATGGGCAGTGGGTAGGAAGAGTATGGAGAGATTCATGGGAAAGAGAAATGAGTTAAATTCTATGTAAAGAGCAGTAGTTCCCCCCCCAGATACATGAATTTACTTCCCTTACAAGTTTCTAGTTACTTAAATGAAAGCTAATGCAATAAAAATATAACTCTACTGGGTATGTGAAAAGTAGGTTCGACTTCATGTGAATTTCTTTGTGGAAATCCGTACTCTTAGATTCACAGATACTGAAGGGATATGCAGCTGTCTTACAGTGAACTCCATTCATCCTCAGACTCAGTGTGTTTTGCCACATCTGGCTGCGGGCCTTAGATGAAAGCAGATGCAAGACCCTTAAAGGAACACCCAAACCACTTGCATCAAATATAAAGAAGCTGAATAAAAATAAAGTCTGAAAAAGGTACTTATTCTAGTCAAACATAAAGATTTAGCCAGCTTTCACTGAGCAGAATTTACAGGAACAAATCTCACAAATAATAAACCGGATGTCTGTTGTCCTTCATCTGCATATTTTTCAGTTTCAATTAGATTGGCAGTTTGCCACATTTAAACTTAGCTCTGTCATTCAGACTCTCCTGTGCAAATGAAGAAGTTATGCTAGTTATGCTTGTACAGCTGAATCCATTTAGGCATTTTTAGTCAGAGTTTTCCCTTCTTCTGTCTTCTGGAGAGAGTTAATGTAAAAGATGCTGATGCACCCTCCACACTTCTCGTATGGTGCTAAAAATCCATTAGCAGAAGAACAGTGAAGAAACGATTTTGATCAGAGAGTACGGTTGAAGGTCAGGTTTAAATAGATGTAGAACATTAACCAGGCTTGATTGTGCATGGCTTTAGCCATGATTTTATATCTCTGAATGACTATGCAAACGTTGATGTTTAGTAAACACATAATCCTGAATACACTACTTGAAATAAAAAACAAATACAAAAGAGTAACACATCAGCAATGAACAATTTTTGAACACACTTCTTGAAAAAGTATGGGATAAAAAACCCCTACATTTTGTAACAAAGGGAGAATCCTTCAATATAGAGCATGGGTTCTTTTTCCAGTGTGGTTTTGCAGGTAAGACCCCTTTGCTGTGCTCCTAGATGTTGGCAGACAGACTTCTAGCGACTTTAATAACACTGGATTGAAATCCCTAAGGGAAATGAGGAGAAGCTGACTCAGAACCTCTCTTCATTACTCTTTACACTGCTTCTTAAATCTGACTAAGATTTATGTTATTAGACGGGGACTGGTAGAGGGTCATGAAGGAATCCCTTGTGTGCCCTCACAGTGTCTTATGGCATAGTGAGGTTTTTTTAACTCATTTGCTGATTATTATTTCTTAAGCATTATCAGCGTACTGGAAAGGGACAACAGGCACAGTTAAAATGTGAATAGTGTGAAATCGATCATAAATCCTAAAAAGATTATTCAGCTTTCCTTGAGGAGTTAAAACCTTTTAGAATATCTTCAGTGAAGAAAAGTAATTTTTCTCTTGCTCTTCTCTGTTTTTCCGCATCTTCCTTTTCATGGGCTGGACCCTGATTTATGCAATTTATTTCATTACTTTTATGATGGTCTTCAGATTTTAAGTGTCATGTTGGTGGACTGGGTTTCTTTCCCTGTTATTCTCTGTAATGTCTTCTTAGCTCTCACTCATCTTCTACCTTGGAATGGTGTTCATGTTACCAGTTGACATAAAGGTCATACTGAGATTACTCTCAAAGTTATCCTGAATATGATGATCACTATTCTTTTCTCGTGGTTGATTCAGGACATTGGTTTCTTTAGTTAGAAATTACAGCGTAAAGAGCTTCCCAGTAAGTTCTGATAAACTCCTGCAATCAAAGCTCTCAAATTAGTTAATTGTTCTTCCTAACCACTATTGAAAATCTTCATGACTATTTCATAAAGATGACAGTGTTGGAAAAAAACATTTTTAGGACAATGCTAATACTCCTATTTTTCCAAATCTTTTCAGGGTTATAAAAGCTGTTAGCAGCATTTGGTCATCATTGCTTCATGTCTACCATGGCATCATTTTCATTGCAAGGCTCCATTCGATAGGTAAACTGACTTATTTCTTTTAATATTTCTCTTTCTGAAGTTATACTTCTTTTGGGAAATTAATGACCGTATTTTTGTCTTCTTTTCATTGATGAAGCCATCAACCTGTTTTGTTTTGATATGCTTGCTGTTTTGTGGGTCTTCTGTTTACCATCAATACACAGAGCTGAGCCAGCTGATGTCATCAGCAAAATCAGCATTGTTATTTGTTCATAAAACCATAAGACAGCTTCTTTAGGACTTAAAACTCAGACTACATGAACAATAGTGAGATACAGAAAACCCTTAAACTGCATTGGTTGCTACTAAAAACCACTAAAGTATATTTTCCACCATCTCTAACCACAGTATTGTTCTATTTGTTACAGCAGAATCTCTTTCCTTTTACTCTGTAGCAGGCTATAATTTTCCAAATATAGAATCATAGAATCATAGAATGGTAAGGGTTGGAAGGGACCTTAAGGATCATCTGGTTCCAACCCCCCCGCCATGAGCAGGGACGCTTGTGTGTACATCTTGTGTATTCCATAAAACAGTTCAAGCAATACAGACAATTTATCAAAACAGTGCCTGTGGATCTATATCCCTTTCTATCGACAGTGTTGCAGAAGAATTTGCTCTGCATGCATGAACTTGGTATTTTAAAACCTCCATGCTCTGCTGTTAGCTGAAGATCTATTTATTTCTTTATGTTCTGTGATGCTACACATTTCTGAAACACACTGAGACTTGTTACAGTAGGTAAAGTTGCCTGTCCTTCAAAATGCACTATGAAGTCTTCTTTCGTTTTTTTCCCCTTCATTCCACATTCTGTTTAAAAGCATAAGTGAAGTCTGGAGGGCTGTTTTTTTCACTTTCTTTAAGATTTTCTGTGGTTAAACGTATCAAATCTCTGGCGTGAAAAATTCAGTGATCAATGTAGAAGATACTGATCTGAGTAATGTTGCTACACGTTCTGGCTTCATTTTATTTTTGATTTAAGGAAACTATAATTTGACTTTTCAGAAAATACATGAATTAGATGTATAAAATATCTGTTTTCTTGGCTGATATGGCAGTATCACTGTAGTATAAATATAGGATACATTATTCTGGATCCTGCAGGATATATTGAGCTTCATTCTATATTGGATAAAAATATTGGAAAGGGGAGAGACAGGTAAAAGGGAAGTAGACTGGGCAGCAACCTGCAGCTGCTGACATTGTTCAGATTTCTCTCTGTGGTTCAACAGGAAATCAAAGAAACACTGTGAAAACGGACCATGGGAACCATGGAAAGGGCAAGTGGAGGGGAGAGCCCTGAATGCTGCAGAACCCTCTGAGCACTATTCTCTTACTCTGCTCTTAAAGGCAGTTTGCTTCTTGCCAGGTGTTTCATTAGAGTAGTCAGCTACGACCAAAGGAAAGCCATACACGCCTTGCAGTTTCTTAAAGAAGTGATGATATGCATGTGCTATGCTGTGTTACAAGAGTCGTAGGAAAGGGGACACAAGGAGTTGTGTTACAAGGAGTGATAGGAAAGGGGAGACAAGGTGGAAGTTTTTGTGTGTACTGTATTAGGTATTTGAAACAAGTAGTCAAGGGTTACAGTAATTGAAAAGATCTGCTGAGATGCTCTTCCAAGTTCACAGATGAACACAATACAGTTTGTTTAAATTCAGTACTGATGTGGAGAAGAGTTATAGTTTGACAGGAAGACAGGCCAAACATACCTTAGTTTGTCTGTTTTGTGACTGCATGGATATATACAGAAATGCACCTCCCTACCCCCTGCAATGTATTAACACGGAATAATTCTAACCTTTCCTGAAAAGCACAGAAAGGCAGGGTGGACTTAATCTAGTTTAAATTAAAACTAAGATGTCTACTCCACAAAACTTCTTGTAAATAATAGAGAACCAGGTCCCTCTGGTGAGCTGTGTAACACAGTGTCCTCACTTTTGTTGTTCTGATTGTCTCCCTCATTCCGCTGGGAAAGAGAGAGAGCAAGTGGCTGTGTGGGGCTTAGCTGCCTACTGGGGTTAACTCACAGCAGTCCTTTTTAACCTGCATGGGGCAACCCCAATGGATTTCAAATTTCAGGAACTAGCAAAATAACATTTGGACAGCCAATAGCCCTATGACTATATTTACAGACTGCGGGAGCCAGGTACAAGCAGAACAGTGGTGGGAAGTTGGATTGCCCACAAAAATGCTAAATCCAGCACCTTATTGGCTGGTTTCCCTTTTTCTCCCACATAAAACCTATTTTAAACCTGATCCGATTTTGTTGTCAAAGGCACTCTGTGGATTTCAAATGCAGTCTTCTGCAGTGTAGATGTTAACTTTCATCTCAAACTACCGTTTATAGTTAATGTACGAGCATAACAGCAACCATACTTAGGCTGACCAGGGGTCCTCCTGCCTCAGGGAAGAGTAAGAACATCAAAAGATTTTTGTGCAGTGCATTTAATTTTGAGATTTTAGCAATTTACATATTATTTCTGCTACATCTACTTGTACCACCTTCTTTTAATACCCATACACACTTTAAGAAGCCATACAGTCCTTTGGCATGGAGTTCCACAGATCTGAAGAACCATTTCCTTTTGTTCATTTTCAGTGTGGTTGATTTCATGAAGCTAGAGTCATCTCAGTTTAAAGTCTTCTATATTTAATTTTTTTTTTTAGAAACACTGAACAACTAATCTCTTTTCATCCTTTTGCAGGCCATTCATGGTTTTGTAGCCCTTTAACATTTCACTTCCTTTCTCCCTGTTGTCTTTTTTCCAGACCAAAGAGTACTAATCCGAGAAATTAATCTCATCCTCAAATACAGATTTAAAGTAGATCAGAAAAATTACATTTCAAAAGTGCCAGTTCTTCTCTATTGATTGCTGAGGGAGCCCAGGATGACTAAACCAAAAACCAGACATCTGTACTTTTAAATTTAGATGAGATTAGTCTCATCTTCTGTTTGTGTGAAATATCTCATTTTAAATGAGAGATTAATAGATTGAAATTAGTGAAGTGATTCCAGCATGCAAGAAATTAATAGAGCTGAGGTGGTCAAGAAAAAGTGGTTATGAAAAAAATAAAATTGGCTCATTCATTGTATACAGAGACATGGATATGAAAAATCCAGGCTCAGCCGCTATGTCACCTATGGCTATGTCTTCTTCCTATATAGTTTCTCTGGTTTTTATTGCCAAGTTAATAATAAGATTTTCAGTTAGAATTCCAGTGTTAGAATCTGAATAAATTTGATATGTAGTGATCATAACTACTAAATACTTATTTATAAGTAAAAAATAAAAACTGCAATATTCAGTTAATTAATCCTATTATTTAATTTGTGCGGAGGTAAAACTAAGCAAACTGAATTTTCTTCTATCTGTTTCTTTCAAAGAATCACTTTCTTAGTAGCGTAAACCTTTTCTTGTCTTCTTTAGTCGTTAGCATTGCTGCATGTGACGCACACAACTATTTGAAATCCCAGATGTATTCTCCCAGTGCCAGTGTCTGGCCACTTGGCAGAGCCCTACATTATCAGCAGTCGGTCATGCTAGCAACTCTCAAAATTGCCTCTGGGTCAGTGAAGTGCTATTGGCTTTTATTAAATCTGCGAGGGGATTTGAGTTCTCCTGGCGCTATGTTCCATTTAGATTCATAGATGTTAAGGCCAGAAGGGACCACTGTGATCAGCTGGTCTGACCCCCTGCGTAACACAAGCCACAGGATGCTCCTGATTTAATTCCTGTTTGAAGTAGAGCGTATCTTTTAGGGGAAAAAGCATTCAGTCCTATTTAATATTTCCAGAAGAATATGCCATGACCTCAGGCAGGTTATCTGAAGCAGTATTCATCTCTACTGTTAAAAGTGTACACCTTCTTTCCGGCATGAATTGGTGTGGCTTCAACATTCAGCCCTGGGCTTTTGTTGCACTCTGCTAGATCGAACAACACATTCACATTTTGTCCTCCCTGTTATCGGGTCATGCCTTAACTTTTACTTTCTTAAACTGTGCAGGCAGCTCTGCCGGAGTTTACCTATGAGACTGGTTTGTGTTAGCTTGACATGATTAATTACACAAATTATGGATAGGTGTCACTAAAATTCTTACAGAAAAGCAGTGGAAATGATTCTAAAATGGTTACTAATGGAAGAGTTCTATCTCTAGTATTTAAGCAAAGTGGGTGTTTATTATGTGTAAAATACAAAAATGTTTCATTACAGTACAAACACCTGATACCTTGAACCAGAACTTCAAGGAAGTTATTGAGGAGAAGGAGCCAGGCTTTACAAAGCAGTACATGGCACCAGGACAAGAGACAAACAGCATAACTTCAAACCAGAGAAGTTCAGGCTGGATGTAAGGAGATTATTCCCATTAGAACAGTCAGGTAGTGACACAGTCTGCCCAGAGAGACTGTGCAGTCTCTGTACTTGAGGGTTTTCAAGCCCCAGCTGGATCAGCTTGATCTGACCCAATAGCTGACCCTGCTGTGAGCAAGAGTTTGGACCCAAGACCTCTTAATGACTTCTCTTCCAGTTTGAAGGACTTTATGATTCTAAAATATCATAAGACGCTTCAAGACACATTGACATAAAAATTATTTCAGCTTTTTTTATATGTTTATAACAGCATAAACATACTATAAATACCATAATTAAATTGAAGTTTACAATTATATTTCCATTAAACGTTTAATTGGTTTTGGTGGAATTGATAGTTTATGAATAAATAACACAATATTTTCTTACTTATATTTCCAATTTTTAACAAAAAATGTTCATTTTTAATGGATGTACTGTTAGCAAAGGGATGTGTGTTGTTTGATCATGCACAGTGCAATCTCTGTAAATTGTTATTGATATAATCAACATAGTTAAGTAATAGAATGAGATAAGCATTGTTTCCTATGAGAATTAGGGGACAAGTTGAAAAGGGAAGGGAAGGGAAGGGAAGGGAAGAAGGGAAGGAAAGGAAAGGAAAGGAAAGGAAAGGAAAGGAAAGGAAAGGAAAGGAAAGGAAAGGAAAGGAAAGGAAAGGA
>Ga0181612_115547_pt1 | contig 13220 bp, 16 predicted proteins | sample HoacroProtozoa21_FD_119630 | JGI IMG/M metagenome (GOLD analysis project Ga0181612, IMG submission 119630) | Hoatzin crop microbial communities from Cojedes, Venezuel. Combined Assembly of Gp0051906, Gp0051904, Gp0051908
AAGGAAGGAAGGAAGGAAGGAAGGAAGGAAGGAAGGAAGGAAGGAAGGAAGGAAGGAAGGAAGGAAGGAAGGAAAAGACAGAAAGGAAGGAAAGAAGGAAGAGAAAGAAAGGAAGGAAAGAAAGAAAAGAAAGGAAGGAAGGAAAGAAAGAAAAGAAAGGAAGGAAGGAAAGAAAGAAAGAAAAGACAGACAAGACCATATATAAACCCTGGCTGCTCCCAGTGGGCCAAGTCCGCACCCGGAGAAGCCGAATCAAGGCCTGGCTGCCGGGACGGCTGAGCGAAAGCAGCTTGCCTGGCTGCAAGTAAGCGATGGGCTTAGGTTTCACCAGCGTTGGAAGGGGCAAAGCAGTCAGCCACGGGGTTTAGACAGCTGAGAAATGCCCCAGCGACCTACTCGCGTATCTCCCAGAGTGGCGTCTCCCTAAATCTCAGAGCTTGTTAACTCCGTTGCGTGTTTATTTCGTAGCAAACCGTTTAATCTGAGCTTCAGAGGTACAGCTTGCCCCTGCAAAAAGCAGTGGAACAAGGCGGGAGGGAGGAAAAGTGAACCCCACCTGTTTCCTGTTTTGGTTTCCCCCACCCCCACCTTTCTTTATTTTTTTAGTGTTCCCTGGTTATTTGGGAGCTCCTGCAACATGTCCAGAAATACCTCTGCTAGCTCAGTGGCGTTTTGGAGCCCAGGCATTTAAGGAGGGCTTAGAAATTCCGAATGCAGCTTTCAACTGGTTCACGTGGGTGAAGGTAGCTCGCTGCTTGGTTGGTATTAATGCTGTCCTTTGTGTCTCCCTTCCCCTCTCCCAACCTCCCCTTCTCCCCCCCACACCCAGGGGACATGGCACACGGCTTGTCTTCTCCCACCCTGTGTCCATGGGGGTAGCACAGACATTTGGTGCACACGTGTGGCGGCGGCAGTGAGGTCTGAACGCTCCCCCGGACAAACCGTACAAGCAGCAGCTCCTGCAGAATTCCGTGTCTCTGCTGGGAGTTTTGGGGGCAACTTTCCAACCTGCCTCACCATAAGGGAGAAATCCCTGGCTGCAGGACTCGTTTGAAGACATCAGTTGGGAGATACAGATTTCATCTGGTTCCTCTCAGGGTCCACTGGCATCCCTGAGACAGTGCTTTACGGCCCATCATGTGTTGGGAGCAGCACTCATTTTGGGAGAGGAATTTCCGAAGCTCTGCACGTCTCAGTAAGAAGCAGCCAAATTTCCCTGTTAGAAAGATTCCCTGAGAAAACAGGCAGCGTGGAAAACCACCCCGCGAAAGCACGTGGCACCTTCCCTGCAACAGCCAGCCATACCTCAGCTGCCTGTAGGAGCCGGGTTAGCAACGCGGCGAGAAAAATGTTTGCGAGATGCTGCCCCGCTTCCTAGAAACCCGTATACATCTCCGATATGATCTGCACTGCTCGCCTTACAATAAACCAATATATTTTAACTACAACCCGAAATGTTGCAAAAGAACCTTTTGAGTAAGTCTCTTTGGTGCAATACAGATACGTCAAGGCTGAATGTTATTGTACATGTCAGGGCTGTTGAAGTGTGGGATAAAGAAGGCCATTGTGCTCCCACGGAGGGGACAGCTCGGATGATTAATGACTGCTCCCTCAATTCTCCGAAGAAGAGATGGAAGTCGGATAAGGCCTCCGCTGGCGGTAGGAGCAGAGCACCAGAAGACATACCCGGAGCGAAAAACCAGGACGGGGCTCGGCGCGGAGGGGCAGGATCAATAGGCAGCAGCCTGCCGAAGCGCCGGCAGCTTGCCGGCTCGGTGCGGGACGGGGAGGTGCTGCCCAGCACTGGGGCTTGTGTTTGCTCCTCTCACCTCCTTCACTAACCCAGGCTGTTTTCTCGCAGCTTTTCTGCCTGCACACAGAGGGAAGTGGCTCTCAAGAAGGCAGATGGTTGTCCAGTGAATAAGACAAATGGCAAAAATTCGGGGAAATTGCAAATTGATCTTTGCCTAACACACACGGTGACTTTGTTACCTATTTTTTGAGCCTCCGCGCGAATACCTCCCGGTCTAACTCTAAGGCGTGCCAAAGTAAATTACATTTAGTTTGCCTTAAATAAACAATGACTCTTCCAGGAAAGGTTTGTCTCTTCTGGGCACTTGCATCATTTATCATTGCTCCACTGTTTTGAGTTGGCTGCCCTTTTAGGGTGAGATGTCTCTTGGTTTTAGTGTGTGCGCAACCATAGAGAGGACAAGGTCTTACCCCAAGAAAAATGTACTGAGAAGATGTCATTAAAGCTAATGAGAGTCCAGGCAGCTGCAGCTCATTAGAGATTGCCTGGGGCCAATTGTAACTGAGACCTTTAAATATACATCATAGTCAAATAAACAACATCATATTCGATCTGCAAAGTCTCTATCAGTTCCTGCCCAGTCCTTATCGCTCAGCCTTACATTTTGCTGAGAAAATGTTCCCTCTTCAGTAACAAACCCAGAAGAAAACAAGACCATCGCACTTAGGAGCGATGTGCTGAGAAATTGTGGGGGGTGTGGGGGTGTGTCCCATCTTCTGAAAGCTCCATGTGAAATGAATGTATTGCGAGGGCAGGAGACTCCCGGGGCTCAAGCTCTCCACCCTGCCCACAGGACAACGTGGAAAACAGGCCGAAGAAGCTGCGAAGGTGCTGAAGACGGGTACGGTTTAAGCAGTGAGTGAGCATTACTGGTTTTTTTTCTGTGTCCTTTCTTTGGCTTCAGGACATGACTTTACCGTAAAAGAAAATGAGGGGTTTCTGACACCACTTCACATTTGTTGTCGTTACGAAGTATTTAGCGAGGAATTACGGATTTACAAGCACGGGGGTTTCCTCCTCGATCAGCAGAGCCCCCAGCGGGGCTTCCCACCACCCCCCTTCCCCGCGGGCAGGAGCCCCCCGGGCTGCAGCCATGGGCAGGCTGCAGGCTTCCTCCTGTCCTCACCCCACGTGTGATTATTAAGTTCTTATCGCAAGAAGGAGTCACTCACACCGGGCTGCTTTCCAGGGAGTGCTGCTCCCTTAATAGGCCATTATATCTCGGTAATAAGGGCTAAACTCTTCTGGGGGCATTTAGTCATAAATTAAGTAAAATAACACCACCGATCCTGCCTTTCTCCCAGCCCTCGCTAAGGGGGGACGATGCTGTCCATGGATCCCCTGCTCTGCTGGCCTCTTGGGGCTGATACCAGGGGTGCGCAGTGCTGTCAGGGCCGTGTCTGGGTGCCCAGAAGTAATGCAGATAATAATAAAATAAACTGGGGACAAGCCGTGGCTGGGTTCATTGACTCCCAGCCGAAGAGCTGGCTCCCAGCTGAGGTCTCTGCACCCTCACTCAACAAAGGGCATCTCCAGTTCTCTCTGTTCTGGGGCCTGGGAACAGAGTGGCTCTTATGGAGGGTATCTGCCTGCCTTAGGGCATGGTGTCACAGGCAGGCTGATCCCCGGCAAGGGGCGGTGAAGGCAGTGCAGACACACACCTCGGCTGGAAATGCTGCCTTTGGGCAGCTGAACCCCTTCCTCTGCAGCTGCGCCGTGGGGTGGGTAAGTGCTGACCCAGGCGCAGTAGACCCGGAAAGCCAGGTGTTCTCTGGCTGTTGGCCAGAGAGGCTGCTGAAGCCAAGCAGCACAGACCATGCCACCCCCAGGGCACCAGACTCTCACATCATCCCAGACAGGGTGACCATGTCCACCCCACCGACTGGGAAAGTTCCCTGTCCCCCACCAACCCCAGGCCGCGGTTAGTAGTTCTACCCACCCTAGCCCAAAGCTGTGCTAACAATTTCCCACTCCCTGGCACCGTTTTATTCATTGCTGTGGACACAGCCACACCATCCTGTAGTGCCCTGGGAGACCTTGAGCTCAGGGTCACCACTGCCCATCTGGGGCTGCTGCACCCTCTGGGTTACTGGGAACAAAACCATGGGCCCATCTCTGTCCCATCCAGAGAGCTCTGGATCTTGGAATGGGGCAGCCTCCCACCACGGGGACTTGCAGTGTAACCTGCTACCATGGGGGTTGCAAGGCGGTCTCATAGCATGGAGGCTTGCAAGGTGGTCTTCCACCACGGGAGCTTGCAAGGTGGATGATGAGCTCTTGCCTTCCTCCTCTTGCCAATGCTGAAACACAGAGCGGATGAGGACATGGAGCAAGAGAGGGACATGGATGGCAGCCCAAGGAAGGAGCATCTCCTGCACCAGCAGCTACCAGGAAAGGAGCACCATGGAGGTGGAGCTGGGGAAGAGCAGCCGTATCCTACACAGAAAAAGGAACCATTTCCAGCTCGCTATTTCCACTGGGTCTTGTTTGCACTGGGGTGGGATCCCAGGTACTGCGACCCCATAGGGAACTTGACCAGATGGAGACCCTGCTGCCTCCAGCCTCAGGCACCATGATGGGCTTCTGCAGAGCTGGGGGGGAGGATGGAGGGGTCCTGCCAGGGTGCCAGGGCAGGACCCCTCCTGATGTCCTACCCAGGGCCAACGGAGCTGCCAGCGCACTTGGAGTTGCGCAAAATGAGACGGGCATGTCTCTGTACCCTGGGAGGGGGGACATCGAAGGCTCCCCTGCTCACACTGTGTCTCCAGCCCTCAGCAGAGAGAGGCACAGCTGTGCTGGCCTGGGATAGCCCTGCAGACACCGGGCTTGCTGGAAACGGAAGTTGCAGCACTTCGACTTCCCTCGGCTTTAAAGCCAATCTGGTAAAAGCCTTGCAAACCCTTCCGCAGAGACCCCCTCGCCACCCCAGCACCAGGTATATTGATCTAATTTGCACCTGTGCACTTCTTGGCACAGCCCGACCCGCAGCAAGCCAGGAGTAAATTCACATAGGACACTTCTGGCACAAAGCTGCCCCTGCTGAGCTAAGCCAGCGTGAAACAACAGGAGTGCAAGAGGTTCAGCTTTGCATGCAGCCGGAGGTTGGGCCATAGCTTCAACCCTGCCCCAAGGCAGCAGAAGAGAACAGGAGGTGTTTGGGGTGACGGGGGTTTGCTGCGGGTGATTTACGCCTCCTTCGAGCAGCTCTTTGCTGCTACCCACAGCGCAAGGGGGAGGCCCTGGAGCTGCCTGGTTCTAACGCGACTGGGAGCCGGGGCATCCTCGGAGCCGTCCCACTGCCGACTTCTGCTCCTCAGGCAATGGGGACCCACAAGCAGGATCCTGATGCTCATACTTCAGGTTTCGTGCTCGGTTCCTTTCTAATCTCGATTTTCAATTGCTCATAACTTATGTCATTTGGGCTGGAACTTTCCAGATGTGAGCTCCCTACAAAGGTGGCTCTTTCCTTTTCCCTTTTTTTTTTTTAAAACCAAATTAAAGCCTTCAGCCAAATGGTCTGGCCGTGTCCGTTTTCTTTCTTCTTCTTTTTCTTTTTTTCTAGTGAACATACAGCAAACACAGACTTTTCCCATTATGTATTAAAAATACAGTTATAGAGTCACCTTTCCTGCTGTGGTGTCAGCGAGGAGAGGGCCTCTGGCCAACCGCTGGCGAGTTGGTGTGCGGTGGGGGATGCTGCTGTCCAACTGAGCTCAGTTTTCCCCAACTCACCCAAACACTGACCCTCCCCAGGGCCCTTCGGTTGCCCCAGAAAACAGAAATCCTGACCCTTTGAGGAAGGTATTTTGTCCAAGTGCAGAGCAATGCATGTTCCTCCTTTAGTATTTGTTTTCTTACAGCAAGCTGAGAGGCAGGGCAGCCAGGTTGCATTTTAGCTTAAGCATCATGTAGGTGCCAGTTGAAAACCCCTTTTCCTCCCAGGTTTCTCAAACGCACTGATTTCCACTGTTGTATTTACACTATTGGTCCCCGTTATCTCGTGGCTGTGGGGGATTCATCCCTCCTGGTGAAGGCATTTCGTGAGCCTTCCCCCTTGGCTCAGGACGTCCAGCAGTGGGGACAGGCAGCACACATGTCTGATGCCTTGGCAGATCATTTTGCAAGCTCCTCCCTTCCTCCTGGTAGCAAAGGGGTTAAAGCTGACGGGGTTGAATCCCGGGGGGCTGTTGGGGGGCCATGGCTATGCAGAGCAGGGCAGAAGAGGCTCTGCTTTCTCCGCCACCGCTTGCTGTGATGTCACCTCCCCGCTATCCCTGTGGACACATTAAAAGAGCCAGTGTGGTGGCGCGAGACCACGCAGGTGAGCAGCACATGATGGGGAGTGCCCATGGCCAGGGTTGGTGCAGGACCCCAGCCCACAGCACAGCCCCCACTGGGACCATGTGCCACCTCCCGGCCACCAAAACGCCTCGGAGCAGCCAGCGGGTGAGGCAAATCACTCTGCAACCTGGCATTCGGTCTGCTTCCCATCTCCCTTCCGACACCTGATGGGATTCTGGAGCAGGCGACAGCCAGAGAAACTCCCTGTTACATTTTCCAGGCATGAACGGGTCATTTGATGGCACAGGGGTCGCCCAGGCCAAGACCCAGGTGGAGAAAACATTATTTCTTGCTGCTTTTTCTGGGGGGTGAGGATGACCCCAGGGCATCGCTGCTGTGCCTCCTCCATCCCCATCCCGTTGTGCCAGGGGACGCGGGTCCTGCCTCGTGCAAAAAAGTCCCTTCCTGCAGCTCTTCTCCTCTGCAGAGAAGAAACGCATGCAAAGAAGGCTCCTATGTTTCTCCAATTAATGTAATTAAGAGAATTAAAGTTTTGGAGAGAGTGAGTTTTTCATTTTCTTTTTATTTGATTAGGGAAATTCCCATTGCGCGCTTTGTGCAAATGAAAGCCAGGCTCCTTTCCGTTGTTTGGCGGCCCCGGGAGGACACGTTACCTTTCAATCTCGCACGCTAATGTGTTTAGAGTTAAAATCCCCCCTGCCCCGGGCAGCCGAAGGAAGGATCCCGGAGCCTTGATTAAAGCCCAGCTTCCCAAGCAAGGACGTGCACATGGTGTGCCCTGCACAGCTTGCCCAGCCTCCACACGACTACCGGGAGATGCCGGCGCGTCCTGGGGCTCCCAGTTTTGTCCAGGATGATGCAATAAAAGCCAGGGAAAAGAAGCAGGGAAGCCCTGGGGTCAGGCAGCCGGACATCTGTCCTGGCCAGCCTACCCACAGTGACTCGGCCAACAGGGAGGGTTCCGTGGCCCCATCAGGTGGTTTTACCGCACGATACTGAGAAGTAATTATTTTTGTCAGCCTGAATGTTAAAACCTCTTCTCCACAAGACTGGGTTTAGTTATCAAGGTTATTGAAAAAAAAACCACAAGGAAAATTCTTTGTACAATCCTACTGTGAGGCCTCGGGAGCTTATACTATCCCACAAGCGCTCCAAAATTACAAGCCAGTTCCCCAAAACGAGATAGGCTTAAAAATCAATAAGAATAAAAAAAAATACATTATGGCTTTTAATTTTTCTTTGGCTTTCTGAGCTTTTTGGGCACACAGGGGACACGTTACACATTAACGAAAGCTGCTATTCTCATCTAAACACAATTTCAGGTGGTCATAACTTTGAAAACCACAGGAGACATCACCAGGTCCACGGCAGGTACAGACCTGGACAGAGAAGAACAATCAAAAAATTGGGGCAAAATGGCTCTTTTAACCCCACTGAGGTTTCTCTCCGTTTCTTGCAGTGGGAAGCACATCTAGAAAGAGCCAAACCAGCTCTTTTTCATTTTTTCCCCCCAGCAAAAATCTGCTGACCCGGAGTCTGGCTTTCCGGTTCCTCCCAATTAGTGTAATGAACCGGAGATAGAGCTCCAGGAGCACTGTCTGGGATGGGAGGAAACCACAGGACGGCTCGGGAGGCGGTGCGAGGCCGATGTGGCCACGCCGGCACGAGTACAGGTGGCCTGAGAGCAGGCTGGAGGTGAGGCTTGGATTTCCTGGCGTTTGTCGCCTCTCCAGTAAAAACTTTAAAGATCCGCCGCAGAAGATGAACGAGGTTATCTGGATTTAGCAGAAGGCGTTAGCTCTCGTTTCCCCTCCAACAGAGGAGCGGGAACAGCTCCCTGTGGTCAGGAGGCTGAATTTGAAGCTTTAAAGCCCATCAGGTTTCTGGGCTCGCAATGAGCGCTTCTGATTATATCATTTTTTTGACTAGGTGAAATATTTTTCTCTGTTAATCCCTAATTCCTGCAGCTTTCCGGAGGGGTACCCAGAGGTGAGAAGCTGGAGTGGAGGAGGGCAGGGTCAGGCAATGCCACGCTGGGGCAATGGCACGTTATAGGATTTATGGATGCTTTTCTAGGTCCCCTCTCGGCCCTCGCTCTGTAAATAACCATAAGGGCAGTGACTTGACGGTGACGGTCCCGCCATAGCCCTGGTCATGCCAGCAAAGCACCCGCAGCTGGAGTGCAGGGACCGACTGCCCGTCGTGACGGCGCTGGCAAGCCTCCGCTTTCAGAGGGTAACCAGAGTCTTTTGGCTGCAGCAGCAACGTGAGAAAACGCCACAAACTGCTGGTTGCAGCCTGCTGCCATTGCTGCTCGGAGCATCTGTGGAAGGGAAAACTTCCCAGTGTAACATCCACAGCCTCTTAAACAAATAGTCTTTAATGTTGCACTAAAGGGTTGTAGTCTTAATATGTAAAATCTGTTTAGCTTTTCTCATTCTTGGATCGTGCTGTGGAAAGTCCTCCAGAACTCGCCTGTTGGCTTTTTTCCCCCAGCCTTCGGTCTCAGAGGAGCCACGGTGAGGAACGCCCTGCCGCAGCGCCGGCCCTAACCCGGCTGAGCGGGAGTCGGTGGGAGATGCCCTGAAGATGGCAGCAAGGCCATGGGCACCACGCAGCCGGGCTGGCACAGCGCAGGGCCAGCAGGTACCAAAGCACTCCGATGAATGCTGTCTGAAGCAAATATTTTTCTTTTAAGGAAAAAAAAAAAAGAGGGAGTGGAGAGCATTCATAACAAATGCCAGAGCGTGACCCATGGCTGGAACCTTCTGCTAAATCAGGATGGAGCAAATTGCACCCGCTCGCTGCAGACCTGCTGGGATACTATCGGCTGGTCAGCCCCTGGCAGCAGATCCCTCCCTGCCCAGCCCCAGCTGAGCCTTTTTAAAGACCGATGAAGGGTGGGGTGGGTTTCCCCGTGGCTCTGGCTGCAGGCAGCTTCATGCAGAGGGGGTTAGCTTGGGGGTCTCTGCCTTTTCTTGTGCTTGTAGCCCTGGGCAAGGCGGGCTCGGTGCTGGGCTGTGGCTGTTCAGCTGATGGCACGAAGGGAAATGTGAGCTGGAGCCCTGAGAGCACGGTCGGTCCCACTTGGCTTCCAACGGGGCTCAGTGTTCTCGGGCACCCTGACCTGGGCCTGCTGGGTGCCGTGTCAACCAGCAATTAAAAGAAACAGTGATCTTTCCCCAGAGATCTCCCAGCCCCGAGTTCGGGAGGCTGCAGCGCTGTCAGGAGATGACGGACTATCGCCGGGAGAGGCACAAACCAGCGCCGGAGGAGGAGGTCAGGGCGCTGCGCACGTGTTTTCGTCTAGACTGGGAGTGCTGCGGCTGAACTCGCCTCCCGCCCGGGGGGGGACTCGGGGGAGGCCAGCCCTGCGGGCAGGGGATGGGGGGTGCGAGGGGGAGCAGCACCCCGGCATGGGAAGGGGCTGGGAAGGGAAGGGAAGGGGCTCAGGCTGGGTTGATGGAGCTGGGCGGGAGGAGGGAGGCAGTGCCAGCAGGCTGGATACCCCGGCTCAGATGTGGGCTGGCAGGGGGAGAGCAGGGGTTTAATGCTCCACAGTGAAAAAGTGAATGTGGAGAGGTGTCTGTGGCTTGCAGAGGAGGCAAGGAGCATAGTGGGTCTGAGCTGAGACTTGGCAGCAGGGTTTTCGGGGAGATGTGAAGAGGGGCAGGCGGGAGTGTGGCCAGGCAGGGACAGGGGGGTGCGATGGGGACAGCTGAGGCTCTGGCAGCTTTGCCGTGGGAAAGGGCTGCGTTTGGGGCGCAGCCGTGGTGCAGCTGGGGGTGGGATGTGTAAGAGCCTGTGTGGGCCCAAAGCTCAGACCCTCCACAGGTGTTTTTGAGGAGGTGCGGGAGCGATGAGTGGAGCTGGGTGGAGGTCTGCCAGCCAGGAGGCTCAGCAACGAGCGTTTTGGGGTAGCAATGGAAAGGTCCTGTAGATCCTTCTTAGCTCAGCTTGGAGAAACACAATGACTTTGGTGCTTTTAGAGAGCAATGAGCCTGGGGGGCGGGGGGAGGCATTTACAAGCCAAAATGCAAGAAACCATCAGCCTCCAGTTCTCTGATCTCCAAGTCCACCTCACAGCTGAGGGACCTTCCCCGTGGCCAGCAGAAGCTGAGCGCCATGCGGCAGAGCAGCCTTGCCTCCTGCAGAGCTGGGCCAGGCAGCAGGCTGGCCCTGAAGATGGGGTCTGCTTCTGCGTGCAAGCTGTGGTCTGGAGATGAGGAGCATTTGGACCCCCGGTCCTCCAGGTAAGGCCCCCGGGCGGTGTTAATGACTCCAGAGCTGCACATTGGGGTGATGGTTGGACGGAGGGCAAGAGAGGAAGCAAATGGGTCCTGGGGTGTAGACACCCACGTGTTGAAGGACAGTAGCTGACAGAGCCTGCAGACAAACTGGCTGAGATCACATAGGATCTGCAAAGCGAAGAGGTGTTGGACCAAGGCATGAAGCACACGCTGGCAGGCGGCCAACAACAGCTCTGGGCGTCTATACACAGACGCAAGGGGCTTCAAAGGAGAAGGCGGTGCAGCAGCATGGCAGGCAGAGGTGGGGTGCAGATGTGTGGCAGCGTTGCTGCACGGTGATGGGATGCGGGAGCACGTGGCTGCGAAAGCACGCAGAACCCCAGTGCCGCCATATCCAGTGTGAGCCTATTTGTGCAGTTGTACCTACAGTTTGTCTCCAGCGGGTGATATGTGATATCTTGCCTCGCTCCGGTACAGAGGACATGCTCATGAGTCACCACCATCCCTCCTGAAGCATGGCATGTTGGCCTCGTGCTTTGCAGCTACCTCCAAAATGAGGGTACCCGAGTGCAACAGGTCGGCAATCCCTTCTGTAGGGATGGAGTCCAGCCAAGCCAGCGATGTCTGTCCCACCAGTATCACCCATGTCCTTCCAGCAGCAGGCAGAATCCAGGCAGGACCTCGCTCCTGTTCAGACAAAATCTTTCTGTGCATTGTGTTGCTGGGCTGAGGGTGGCCAGAGCAGGGACAGCGAAGCTGCATCCTTGGTGTCAGCATCCTTGGGGCCTCTGTGAATCAGCACTCAGTCCCCTCTGCCTGGAGCCCCGCCAACGCCTGAGCAATGATTTCCAGTGCATGTGGCCAGGTTGTGTGTCAGGAGGATTAATGATAGAAGTTTCTCAGGGCTTTAAGAGATCTGGGTCTAATTTAAAACCAAAACAAAACATAGAAATTTCGGAGCAGAGGAGTTGCTGTCCTGGGGCAAGCCTGGGATGCAGCTCATCGAGTATCCTATCTTGCAGTAACATGTGCCAGGACCTTCAGAGAAGGTACGAGCAAACACCTGGTACACAGGAAAAACCCAGCCTCCCAGGGGTGCTTTCTTCTTTGTCTTTTGCTATTAGTCATTAGCTTATGCTCCAAAGCACATGGCCTTATCTCCCCTCCAGGCATCTTCCTTTTATCTACCTTGACTCATGGAGCTACAGAAACTTTTATTAGCCGCATAAATGTCAGATCTTCTTTAAAATCTTACAAAACTCTCTGCCTTGTTGTATCTTACAGCAATGAGTCCCACACATTAATCATGTGTTGGTGTAAAAATGAGTTTCTTATCAGCTTTTAGCTTTCTGTCTCTAGATTTACCCATCTGTCCTGGTAGATATTTCTCTGTTGCATCCACGAGCGTCCATCCCTGATGTAGAGTGAGCTGGATGCCAAGATGAGCTTTGGTTTTGCCCGACACTTTCTGGTAATGGGCTTAAAATTGGTGACTGGAGCGGCTTGACAGCACACCTCCTTTTGCAAAAAGTCTTTAGGAACTTTCTTGCCGAAAAGAAAGGCTGGCAGTGCAGCAGTTCTGCATGCCAGAGGGATGGGAAGTTCAGGCTGAAGATGTCTCCTAAGGCAAAGGCTTGGGATTGTGCCAGGTTGTGGGAGGTGGAGGTTTGGGAAAGGGCTGCAGGGCTTAGCCAAGGACCAAAGGAAATGTGGAACAGGGGAGCGTTTGTCTTGATTTAATTTGACACTTAAACTGGAAGGGGGTGATTTGTAGCTGTGCGCATTTAAAAAACTCCTCGAGATAGGGAAGTGAAGGCAATAGCACGTTTGGATGCCAGATCAGATAAGACCCTGTGGGTAATGCCTCTACCTTACTCATTTTTATTCAGCTTTATCTCCAGGTTCCTAAAAAACCTGATGGCTTGAAATCCTCCACTCCTGACTCTATTTCCAGTATCTGCTTTGAGTGAGGCACCTGAACACAATGGGATGTGCACCGCTGTGTTGACTTAGCCTGGCACAGCACTCCCTGACCCCTCCATCACAAAGCCCAAGGGTGGTCCGCTGCCTTGGCCGCTGCTGAATACCAAGACATGCGCCGTGATGTGAAGAATTTTATGATGAGGGTGGTGAAACCCTGGCACACATCACCCAGAGAAGTGGTAGATGCCCCATCCCTGGAAACATTCAAGGCCAGGTTGACGGGGTTTGAGTAACCCATTCTAGTTGAAGATGTCCCTGCTCATTGCAGGGGAGTTGGACCAGGTGACCTTTAAAGGTCCCTTCCAGTCCTAACTATTCTATAATTCTATGTATTGAGCAGCTTGGGCTGCTGCTGGGAAAGTGGTGAGACTCAATGGGGCAACGCCCCAGAGCTGCTGGCAGGGGGTCCTGGAGACCCCCACTGTGTGCAAAATCCTGGTTACTGTATGTTAGATGGCCCATGTGGATCTTGATGTAGGGATTGCTCCTTGCAGAAGGCATTGAGAGGGGGAGGAAACCAGTGCTGGAGGGAGTGTTGAAGGTTTTCCTCGCCAGGCCCCATTTCTTCTGCAGCAGAGGAACAGCGCAGCGGCCTCAGGGCTCGCTGACCTCCCGGGCAGCCAAGCACGGGAGTATTGCAGGGAAGGAAGGAGACAGGCACAGCCTGGGCATGTGGAGGCATCACCCAGGAATGTGCCCGCACCCTCCACAGGGTACATCACAGTGTGCTGGCACAAGCCGAGCCCCATATGGAGCCGCTCCAGCAGCCGGCTCCCAAGATGGGCCCTCAGCAGGTACCAGAGTGGCTGGTGCAGCACACAGAGCCTCGGGAAAGCGCTGGCCAGAATGAACGTGTTTTGGCACCTTCCCTA
>Ga0181612_118710_pt1 | contig 13219 bp, 4 predicted proteins | sample HoacroProtozoa21_FD_119630 | JGI IMG/M metagenome (GOLD analysis project Ga0181612, IMG submission 119630) | Hoatzin crop microbial communities from Cojedes, Venezuel. Combined Assembly of Gp0051906, Gp0051904, Gp0051908
ACTTTAGTTTATTTGTGTCTGACTAGGAAACAGATGATTGATAACCTGTAGTAAGAAAGAATACAATGGAACTGGAGGAAAAATTCTACAACTTGTCCTGTGTATTTCATGTCATTAGAAGCACATATGTCAGCTAAAGCCAAGGATTTAACAGTAACACTGTATTTTCATTTGGAGCTTATTAATTGGAAACTTTTTTTAAAGTGGAAATCAGTTTGAAGAGTACCTCATACGCTATATTCAACTTCAATTCCTACAGGAAAGGATCTTAGAAAAATAATCAGAGATCACATGGAAAAGTAAACCAATTTGTTAATCACTTCAGAACATTACTAAAATCTAAATACAAAAATTGAACACAAGCTTTCTGACACTGAATTTAAGCTTCAGTTTCAGCAATCCAGGGCCAGAGGCAAGTGGAAGATGGGAAGCAAGACGAAGTTGCTCAAGGTGAGGTTGTTAACTATCTTACTGTCTTTCGTTCTTTTTCGGAAGTCAGGAATGCTTTGTGTACAGGAGAGAACGTGAAACAGCCCGGTAGGAAATTGCATTTACTTCACCACAAGATTTAAGAAGCTGCTAAGATTTGTTAATTGCAAAAGAAGCAAGACTAGCTTTGACTTTTGGAGTAAAGCTGTTTTTCTGGAGTAACTTTCAAAAGCCAAGAGGAGCAGCTTCTCTTTCTGTAAGTGCAGTTCGTGCCTGCCACAGACACACAGTGTTTGCATGATGAAATAAATGTTGAACTACCTAGCCAGTCCATATTTTTCTTGTGCAAATGTAGAAAGCCAGTTCTGTGAATATCCTTCTGAAAGTGGGAACAAACTGTAGTCAAGTTAGGCTGGTAGTGGCACTTATGGTTAAGATTTGCTTGTTTGGCAAATTCCTCTGCTTTAAGAAAATACATTCAGTGAAGCTATGGACTAAGTGGAGAACATATTTGCTTTCCCTTGATTTATGAGATCCCAGGAGATTTATCTAACTGTCAGTAAAAATGAAAATCTGTTTCCATCAGTCAAGAATGGTCAGGATATGTGGAGAATATGAGTAGAGGGTAAATATTTCTTCTGTCAGTGAAGGAATACTTAACGAGTAAAAGGCACTGTTGAAGTTTTAGGAAGTCCTGATGTTCCAAGGCATTTTGGCACAACCCATCTATGCAAGCTGAGTAAATCCGGTAGGGACTCCTTTTGAAAATCTCACCTGTTCTGCACTGGTGGTTTGCTCTTTAACTAATTGTAAAGATTCTGAGATGGGCTACTCAAACTTTGAGACAATTGAAAGGGGGAAAATGCCTAAAGATGTCCCTGATAACTGAGTAATTCTATAGTTCTATGTGAAATCTGAACTGACGTAAAGTATTACTTGACTTAAAAAGAATTATAATAGCTTAAAAGGAGGTAATGATATTGTAAAGCTTTGCTTGGGGGAATTTTCCTTTTTTGGAATAACCATTTTACTACGAAAATATTATCTTCACACTTCTCCTACTCATAGCTAATACCCCAAGCAATAAAAATACATTATGTAATGAATAAGGTCTATTCTGGTTGTCAGGAACTGACCTTTAGGGATGACGTAACTTATGATATTATGATTTTTGACAGGATATCACAAAACTATGAGATCATTTCTACAATACATCAGAAGATTTTGTGATCACAGAAGAACATCAAATGAATCCAGAGCTGGAATTAAAATGGGAAATATGGCTCTTGAATAATACCAGTAGCCATTTCACATGAAGAGTCTGAGATCACTCTGTAGCATTACACAATAGCACATGATTCTGCGATGTGTTACAACACATTGCAGCAACATAGTTTTCACTTATTTTGATTTACATAAACAAGTACAAACTATTTTAAAGTCCTCAGGAAGACAGGCTTTACAATAGCAGCTTGTACTGAAGCTTCAGTTTGTGTTTATAAACATGCTTATATGCTAGTAAAGAGTGGAAATTTGTCACCAAAAATGTCCGTTTTCTTCTGTGCCACTGCTGAAAATGTTTACTCATGAGTTTATTGTTAGGTATGCATGAGTTTGCTGAAGGTCAGGTGCTTGAGAACTTGGTCACGTAAGTGTTGTTCCAGAACAGGATAATGGTTCAGCGATTTCCATATCTTGTTCTAGCAATGGCCCGTGATGGATGCTTCACATCTACTTAATGGTGCAACAATACATCATGCAGATATCATTGTACTTATCCTACACAGCCCTGGCTAAGGAATACTGAATCTTCAGAATTGCTAATACTGAAGCTGTTTCAGGCATTGTTTTTTGTGAATCGTCCTGACTCCGCAGTGTTAGTCCAGTTTTCGGAAGGAATAGCTCTGCTGATTTCAATACAACTTCACCAAAGGGTTGGATATCTAGGAAGCCAAACTTCACTTTGGGAGCAGGTGATGATTCTGGTCATTCATGATTTCCATTGTCTCTTCCAATTGCAGATTTCTGGTGATGACAGTGGAAATGTATGTGTGTCCTTCTAAAACAGAAATAAAAGCATAAAACTGGCTAGATACCTTTCCATTCTATCCTCACAAAGTCTTATATTTGACAGAGTGTTAAAGATGAAAAACTAGAAGTTATACAGTGATGTACATATATAAAAAATCAATTCTAAGCACAAACTCAACTGTAGAAACCTGATCCTCTTACTGCATTATTATCAGTGTTGTTAGTGTTGATAATATTTCTGTTGCTAGACAACATAGCAAATGTGGAAACCTGGAAAAGGCAAACAGCAGGAACTAGAGGAAGACTTTAACTAGACTTCAGGAAGAAAAGGCGAATGCTTTTCAGCTGTTTGGTTGTGTTCTTAATAACCACTGAAAGCAGATAAATAGTTTCTACATTTTAGTAGAATGAAATCCAAATTCTTATTCTAATTATTGCAAACATGAACAAACCAGCTTTCTGTTAGGCAGTTTTCTTAGAGAACAATGTGCTCTGTCAACAACTGTACTCTGCACCTAGCGGTAAGGCAGAGGTGGAACCTCTGGTATTTTTAAAATTGTTTTGTTACCAGGCCGGGTTCGGGAGGCTGAAGTTCAGATTCAGTAAAACCAAGCCAGAGGAAAATAGAATTGAAGGGGACTGTTGGTCCACTTCCCTAGGTGTACTTATTTTCTGTCTGGCAGATACTCATCTGGCCAATTGCTGGAAACCTGTAAAGGTAAGGACTTCCAGACAATTTATTCTACGCTTTGCTGTGCTTTTCTTTATTTATGCAGTCTGCCCTGAAATCTAACCCTGATCTTGCTGCATGATACTTATTTTTCTATCTTGGAAAAGAGAAAACACTATTTCATTTTTCTCTCAGATTTCTATTACATGCGTTGAGACCATTGATTGTTCTATCTTTCCTCTTCAAGCCAGACAGTCTTTATCCAGTCGCGCTCTTTTTTGAGTTACGATGTCTGATTACTCTTGTTGCTCTCTTCTGACCTTCACTGAAGAGATTTGTATTTTTTTCTTAGATGATAGTTCAAACCATGCCAGAATGCTACAGCCAAAGGTCTTCCAGTTCTGAACAGAGAGAGAGATTATTTCACATATCCTTTGGGCCATCTTCTCAGCATACTGTTGTCATTTCTTGAAGTTGTTAACACATTCAACAGCTTATATAATACCTAGAGCTTCTTCTTAGGAGCTACTGTCCAAGAAGTTGTCCCTCAGTGTGGATTTCTGTAGTTAAACTTCTGAGAGTATTCATTGCATGTGGTCTTAATGACTTTTTTCTTTTTGCTAAACCTTTTTTTCAATATGTCAAAACCATTTTGATTGCCAGTGTCTGTTCCATGTAATAGAAGAGGTAATTAGGCTGATTTGACATCATCTGTTCTTGAAACATCCGCGTTGGCTGCAATTTATATACTTGTTGTCTCCCAGAATTTTATAATGTAGGTTTTTTTCCTACGTTCTATGACACTATTTTATTTTATTGTGTTAGCCACTTGTTCATAAATGTCTTTTTAGTGAAAACTCATACTGAAAATTAAAACACATTTCAACTTTCTGAGCCTTATTTCTTAGTAACTTTCCCTTTTTAAATATTACAAGAGTTCCATTTTTTTGTTCTGTGTAGGTAAGGAGTGCTTTCCTGGTGTCATTAATATGTCCGGTAGCTTTCAGCTTGCTTAATGGCATTTTGTACTTCGACCTTTCTGACTTGGCCTTGGCATGTTCGTATGCTTTTTTGCTATTTTTTACCTGCTTCAGTAACAACAATTTGTTTGCATTTGAGTGTGCTTCCTTCTTGTGTATGAAGGTGATTAAGAGTTCACAGTTCTGTTCGTACTATGTTTGCCTTTCCTCTTCTTTGGGGTAATGTTAATTTATGACCTTAGCATAATTTCTTAGAGAGTAGCCACTTCTCCTAAATTATTCTTCCCATGCCTCCCATGAAGTTTACACAACAATTTTTTAGTTCAATTTGATGTGACGTCTTGAAGCTTTATGTTTTCTGTTTTCCTATTTACCTTCCCTCTTTTTCTAAGAATCCTGAACTCTATCACTTCATGTTCACCTTTACAGAATTTGCAATCCATCTTCAGATGCTAGTTCATACTTAGTATAAAAACCTCACCTTTTGGATATTAGATGTAGTGATGAAGTAGAACCTTCTTTATAACTCTTTCCTTACCTTCTGTTTCAAGAATCCTGTCACCAAACTCTTCCAGAAACTTTATGGACAGTGTTTGATCTGCATCTGCTGTGTCTGAGATCTGTAAATAGTTAAAATACCCTATTGGGTCATGAGCAATATGTCAGTTACTCTTGAAAATTCTCCTGTTTAGATTCCCACTAGTGTATCTTTTCTATTTCTTTTCCACTATTACGCAAATATTTTAAGATGTGGGCACAATTCCCTCTTCATTTCAGCTCTATTTTTTTGGAATTCTTGATGTGAAAGGGAAATTTCCCCTCCTGTCTGTCCTTCTTAAAGAAACTTTAGCTTTCAGTCTTACATGTCATTGCACCAATATTTTGGCATGACAGTTAAATGGTACTCATTTCGGAGAATTAACTCTTCCTTTATATTCTTAATAATTCCTGTATCTGAGACATTCAGCAGTTGATCATTGTTGCTCTGTCTTGCCTGTCGTATGCTCTAAATCATAAAAAAAAAATCAAAAAATGAAGAATTAAAATGTCAATGTTATGCCAATGGAGTTTGACTCAGCTGTCATATTTAGCAAAGGATTCCAAGAAAGAATATATCAGCGTGTATGCGATAGTATGTACGAAGAGAATCTGACTTACCCAGGACATATCACCTCTATTGCGCACATATTGTGTCCATTTCTTCAGGATTTAAAGATGCCAGTAACCTGTTCTGAATGCCCAAATAAACGCGTACGCTTTCTTTTCACCAGGGAAAGCCACTGAATTGTGTGGAAACCCTGGTGTATGGTAGCCCTGGAAGTCTGCAGGTCTGCTGTAATAACTGAGTAAGACTTCAGAGAACAAGACCATAAACTTCAGAAGAAAGGCAATAGATATTTTCTAATAAATGTAGGTATTGCAAATATTTTTTTCTTTCTAGAAAAAGATAGCATAACATTGTTTTGTCTCTTCCTACTATTTGACATCTGTACACTTTATACTTCTGGAAAGAAATACATGTAATTGTTTAAATAGAATTACTTTCCTGTTTATAATACTCTCTACTGAACTCCTTAGGCATCTTTCTATGCAGGATGCATTCTAAGGTTTCGCTTTGAGCGTTGTTTTATGATAGTGCTTTTCCTCACTCTTTTCCACACGGTATTGCTGCACTTTCATAACCACTCATCTTTAGTTCCTTTTCTCTTCATTACATCAAAACAAAGACGTGATGTAAGTTTAGGACAGTCAGTGAGGTCTGGAAACTACGGCCTCTGTTTTTGATTAAGACTTCTAAACAAAACTAGATTTTATTTTGTATCACTTCTGTGTAATTTTGTCTCTATTTGTGTTGAAAGTTTAGTTATCAACTTGATAGATTAATCTTCTTTTGAACAATGCAAATGAAAAAGAAAATAAGCTTGTATTTTAATTTCATAAATGAAGTATTATCATGTCTTTCTTTTAAAATGTATGCAGGACCTGTTGTTGAATTCTCCTAAGGTCCTCTAAGTCAGTGAAAAGAGATAAATGTGTAGGAGACCAACAGATAACAGGAGTTCAAGGACCCAGAGGTAAGTTGTTTGTCAGATAATGAATTGTATAGGTGACGGAGTGTATTTATTAGTTGTTCAAGTCAATGTGGAGTTTTTTGCAAGGCCAGGCAAAATTTCCTGGATGAAGTAAAAACACTGCTGAATAAAAATTAATTTACTTTGGTATCAACATTCAATCTAAATTCTTTTCAGAACACTCTGCCCTGCTGTTTTATAATAAACGATGCAACTAGTCTGCTGTGTATTGACTTCTGGTTTCTAGAGTATATTGAACACTGCATTGCATTCAAAAAATCCCCAAACTAACAAAAAAGTAACCCGTACTCTAGATCTGATATTTTGTATGTGAATTAGTTTTACAGATCTGTGAAATTAATTTCAGACCGAGCTTTCATTAGTTTTTATTTCTCTTTCTCTTTCAGTTTACCATATGGGAATGTATCTGTTATATAGCAGCATGCATTGAATTGAATCTTGCTTAGTGTTTCAGGAGAGGATGGGTACAGCTGAAATTAAAAAGTAATTTTTATTTAAAAAAAAATCATGGCTAAATATTCATGGTATCTAAACTCGAATCTTGGGAACTGAGATTACACACAAACATGTTATACTGTTAAATGATTGTGGTAGCAATAGCAGAGATCAACTGATTTACATGTGAGGCTCCCAGGAAGTTGATGGGAAACTGCCCACAGAGCAAGGGCAGTCTGTGGTTCTAAGTGCATTTATACGGCACACAGTGTGGAAACTCCAGTACTGCAAACTTTATACTTGTATTTAGCCCACTGTTTAGCTTGCCATAGGTGCTGATGGATTACTCTATAAAGGTGAAAAGAAGTTGCATCAGCTGTTTGTGGAAAATGGACTTCTCTAAGGAAGGGAAAAAGGTAATGTATTTTGAAATATAAAACAGAATCAGTTGCATTTAATAACAATATAAAAACAGATCATATCTGTGTGTAATTAATTAGGATATCCTTCACTCAAAACAGTTCTTGTAAAAATGTTGGCCTAGGTCAGTACTAAGTCAAAGTGCATTAACTTCTCACATTGATTTTAATGGAACTATGGTTGTGTAGAACAGGCAGAAAATTGACTTGCCACTGTCACATTCGGAGTCGGAGCCTAGAGCCAAATCAGCATTTAAATAGCTAAACTATAACTCCACTGTAACTTAGGTAGCTGAGCTCTTCAGATTGATCCACAAAATCTCTGTGTGACTGCTTAGATCCCTGACGTGCCAATAGACTTACTTTTGGTCAGCAACATTAATAATCTCCCTAAAAGGTAGATGTATGTAGACATTGTTATTTAAGCCAGATATAGCAATTTATGTGTTCATCTGACACCTAAAGCCATGAAATCAAGTTGCAATTTTAACTAGACACATTTTACATTGAAGAAGCAGTAGGTGATTTTGTGATCAACAATATTTTTCACGGAGTATAGAATTATGAAAACTAAAGATTCCCTGCCATAAAGATCCTTTAATGCAATCTACGAATGGAACAGATGCCCATTTACACAGTCAGGGAATTTGGCTCATGCAGAAGAAGCTTTCAGTGACCCATTTCTTTGGTTCTAATAGGTTTCTTTTACACCTTAAGGGTGTGCTGGACATCATTGTTCACCTTGAAATCCCAGCCAACAGATATTAAAGGAAGTTCAAGAAATAATGCCCACAGCAAGCAATTAAGAGAAACACAGACAATGCTCAACGAAGGTGCTTGTCCTTCCCGTTTCTAAGGAAGGACATGTTGTTAACAGACTGAGAGAATTCACTGATAAAGTCAATCCTGAATAATAACATGAGAAGCTCACCTCTACCACACCCACAATTTGTTTAACCATGTTGCTGAGTAGAAGGGGGAATGTTTACCCTTGCTTTAGTCGATTATCAGAAATATCAAGGGGGCAATTTTTAATGCTTTGCTTCATTCTGGCCATCTAAATTGACATGAAAATTAGGTTAATTTCTTCTGTGCAGGACAGCCTGCCACCAGTCTCTTTCTGACCTGCATGCAGGTGCTGCCAGAAGGATGTGGCCACAAACAGCAGCAGCTGCCGCTGTAGGGTGTTTTGTCAGACTGATGTTTGGGTGCAAGTCAACAGTTACTCAGAGCACTTCTATGCATGCAGTGCTCCCATTTTAACAGCTAAGATAAAATGGGAGCTTGGTGTGCATAGAAGTGGCTATGTACCCACTTTTTATTCCAGTTGCAGAGATGGAAAGTTTCTGGCATCCAAGTTTTATCAGCTGTAGGAGCACTGCTTCTGATTTTCTTTACATTTCATCTCTCTGTAAAGTGCTGTTGTGACAGCTGACTCTCAGTGTTTTGGCACTGTTCCTACCAATTCTTCAGGTGCTTTCCCTAGAGTTTTGAAATCTCATTTCCTCCGCTTTCTACATTTGGCATTGCCTATCAGTCTTCCAAGTAACAAAAGTCTGTGTTGGTCCTGTTTCATCTATTGCCAATTTTCTCTTGATCTGTGATTTGATGGCTTTTAAATCCTCCTCTTTGATCATCTTCTTAGGTATAAAATCTGTACACTCCCTGTTTAGTTTAACTTTTGCGTCCTTATAATGTTTAAGTTTGCAGATTATAACACCACAGAGCCAGACAGATCCTGAGGGAAGGCAAGTTTAAGGGGGTCTATACAATACAATAGCATTTCCTTACAGTGCAATACAAGCAACTCAGAGTACCAAGAAATCCATGCTACAGCACAATATTTGCATCTCTGAACTTGACACTGAGTATTTTTTAATTTGTTGAGAATATACTTACTGGAGCTCAATGTCAGCTAAAAAGCCAAATTATAAAACGCTCAATTTTCATTCCTGTCTGCACTAGTAAAATGAACTTTAAAAAAAAAGGGACTTTCAAAGAGCTGTGGAGCCGTGCCTTAAAAAGCAACTGCAAGTCATTTTAGGGCAAAGGTACATATATGGGATGAGGAAAGCAGAGAGATATTTTTGCTGCTAATGCTGAATGAGAGAAAAAAGTAAATTCAGCAGGACTGCCAATACAGCCTGTTCTGTATGTTCTCCACAATAAAATTTGAAAGAGACATTTCACATTCTACTCCATGGCATCAAATGACTTAATTGTACCATTAACTCTATAACCTTGCACTAAAAGTAACTGATGGTTCATGAAAATCCCTTAAAAGAAATAATCCTAGCAACTTTTCTTATGAGATGGTTTCCAAAACTTTCCTCTAGCTATTAATTGTTATTTAGTTCAACAATATATATGACATGTCACTACATTTAATTACATTAATTATATATAATGATTCTGACAAAAAGACATACCACTTCCATTACCCAGCAAAAAAATCACTTCATCTAAGAAATGAAAAACTGCAAGGTGAAATAAAAGGACATCAAAGAAAAACAGAGAAAAGACAAGGAAAGTTAGAAAGAAAGTCATGAGGAAGAGGGAGAAAAAAAGAACAGAAACAGACAAGGACAGAGAATCAGATTTTGTGTTTTCTTAACTTTTACAGTTGTCCTCTGTGTTTAATCAAATTTTATTTGTAGATAACCACAATTTGTTGCATGTCAGGTACCATTGCTAGAAGGCATGCTTCTTCCTTATGGACAGCATTGATAACATGTCTTCATAGATGTATCCCAGGGTTGAGTCAACTGGGCAGACTACTGGGTGTTCAACATTTCTAAAGATAGGACATACAGTTAGCATCAAAGTAAGGCAAAAGAATAAGGTTTTTATGGCACACAGCAAAAGTTTTATATTCTCAGACATTTTTACTGCAGTTCCAGAGGAAGTGTCGTCAATGTCACTACACATTTATAGGCACTAAATGTGTATATCTTTCCTTCATTTTTATTTATAGTTTTTTTCATTTTCAACACTATGGTGCAGTTTAATGATACAACTGTTGGTAACAGTCTTGTAACAGGACATTTATAGTAATACAGTGTTTGTCTGAAATATACTTCTGATGGTGCAGGTGAGATGATAGGTACGTGACAAATGGGTATATGTTTCTTGGAAATGTCATCTCCTGAGGAGGAACTGGTGCTTTTACATTTGAAATTCAGGAAAAAGGTAAGGGTTATGTTCTTGTGACATAGCTGTCTGCACTGAGGTCTCCAAGAGGTACCTCTTCAATGTATCATCCATGAAGTAGTGAGGTCAGAGAAAGGGGTCATCTCCAAAGAACAGCCCAGCTTCTTTGAAACTTGGCAGCTTGTCCTCTCTGTCATGTTGATCTAGGCCTAGGACAGTACGGAATCTTATTTTTCATAGTCTCCTTCCCTTCTTTTGGAATTTGATAAAAGGAGCCTGAAAACCTGCCACAGCACCAGAGACAAACACCGATCTTGCAAGGAGGAGCAGGGGTGGATGCCTACTGTAGGCGGCCACAAGACTCCTAAGCAATTGTCAGAGAGAGATAAGCTCCTTACACACTTTGCATTGCTCTTCAGAAATCACTACTCCTCGTGACTGCTTGCATGTAGAGCCAGGTTTTGGCAGTCTTATGCAGTAAGTAGCATTGCGTCATTCATTGCTGCCTTAAGTCTGGGCAAGAGCCATTCTGAAATACAGATCAGAAAGAAAAGGATAATCTGAGAAGGGAACTTCTATTTCTGTGTCGACAGCTTGTTTTGCTGCTATACAGTGTAGCCACAGTAGATGAAAGAGAATTGTGTAATCAGATTTTACAGGAGCATTTGCTGGTAACCGATGGAAAATGCTGAGAAGTGTAAGGAAGCGCATTTGACGTGATTTAGTTGCATGATGTCTGTGCCTAATGCCTGACTGGGGCCCTGGAAGATTGTCTAGGAATGGGTAGGTAACAGCCGCTAAACCCATGCAGCCTGGGAGACAGCATTCCCTTAACTCCCAGGATGCTCCGACTGCCTTCAGCTGCAAGCAACCAGAGGGAGATAAACCCATGATGTTCAGAAGCCACTTTGTCACAGTGGGTCTCCCTAAGACTGCATGATGCAGAAACTAGTTTCATGGGATAAACCCTCCTTAACATCAGTACTGCTGTGAAGGTTTTCATGGGGAACAGACAGGAGTTACCTTTCTTCCTTGACTCTACTGGCATTCTTCTGCAGCTGAGTACCATAATTTATACTACCTTTTGTTGTTTTCTCACAACTGATCCATTTCCTTAGAGCTAAAATTGGAGGGAGACCATCATAGTCTCACAGAAGCTTGCAGATAACAATAGCAACAATATTTAAAATTTCAGATGTGTTTTTTTCCTAATTGTTACCTGCATATTAAGCTGGCAGTAGTTCTTGGGTAAAAAACTGCTGCTGGTTTAGTATGGACAATATGTGTGGTCCCTCTTCCATAGCCCCTGCCTGTGTCTTCCAGGCTTCACTTTCAGTAACTCTGTTAATCCATTCTGTATCCTCTCTGGATCAAAAAAATGTCAAGTACCATAACAAACTGTGACATGGTATTAGGCATACAGTTGTCTACCAGGTCATCTCCTTGGAATACTGAAGGTCAGTGTTGAAGCCGATGGCAGTAGATCTCAAATGTTTTGAACAGCACAATGCTTTCACTCAGGGCTTTGTGAACAAGAGTGTGGAAGCCAACTTTGAGCATTGACAGAAAGGTCTAGTAGTCATAATAATAAGTGAAAACATTAAAATTGGTGAAGTTAGAAAATCACAGGGTTCCTCTTGTCATTGGATACTGTGGTAACTGCTTCAGAAGAGTAGATAAGAAGGAAGCCTGAAGATATTGTTTTATATTGAAATAATCAATCTATTTCTGTGGGAGTTTCATATTAGCAAAACTGAAAACATGCGGTTTATTTCCTACCTGCATTTGAGAATTTAAAATATGCCTCTGGCAGTTCTTCTTTGGGAATTAATACTGGGTTTTCTTATTTTTTGTTTCTGACAGTTTTTTTTAAAATGAGATTAACTGTATTTTGGACAGAAACTCTAATCCATTTTCTGCGCTTTCACTGCTAAATAGAGGTGGTGAAATATTAATAACAACTGGTGAGATAAGTCCCAGAATAATAGGAGATTTGTCGTTAAACACTATTTCACTTAATGCAATTCTGCCCCTTCATGTTATTCATCATTTGTGAAACTTAGTCATGTTTACAAATGTGGTATTAAAAGTTTAAAAATTCTGAAGGAAAATTACTGAAATGGAATTGAATGTGTTTGGAGATGCTTTAAGTTCAAATACTGATATCTGTCTCCTATTCCTGTTTCAACACCTGACAGTCAAGAGCCAGAATACTTTAAGAATCTGCGCTCTCTCAGTGTAATGTTAGCATCAAATATGAGCTTATGAAGGTGTAAGACACCTGTCTCACCTCTCCATCTACCTATATCTAAAAGAATTGCCTCTCAAACATAAAGACATTTTCAAACATTGTTGTGTTTATCCAGACTGATACCTTTGGAAATTAAATACCTAATACCTAAGACTAATAACAAAGCCTGCAACTAGCCCCTGAAAACTGTGGCAGCATGCCACACCGTGTCAAGCGTCGAAATAACGGTGTATCAATAATATGAGCTCAGTAAATTTGAACTTGTGTTACAGGTATACTCATCATACATGCAAACATCCATAACATTCAGTATTGGTTATCCACATTAATCACCTACTTTAAGATCAATGTATCTAGAACTATAGGCTAAAATTAATGTACATAAAAGCATAAAGCTGCAAACATCACCACATCTATTCCCTGCTGCATCAAATGCTTCCGAAGTTTTGATAAATCAGAGTCCAAATACAACAATCTAAAGTCAAAAACCAGAAATAGTCAATACCTGCAGAACTTACCAAACCGGAAGACACAAAAGCAGTTACCTAGTCCAGGCAAATCCGTTGGATGACAGAAACCAAATAAATCACTCAGATCACAGAAATACAAACATTATGATAACAAACACATAAAATCACATATTATAGTCGCGACCACACACAGAGGCATACCAAGTTTTCAACATAAATCCAAATATTACAAAGACTTATGAACAGACAAGGACTTACAATAATATTCAACATTTAACAGACAAATTCCCA
>Ga0181612_104781_pt1 | contig 13218 bp, 9 predicted proteins | sample HoacroProtozoa21_FD_119630 | JGI IMG/M metagenome (GOLD analysis project Ga0181612, IMG submission 119630) | Hoatzin crop microbial communities from Cojedes, Venezuel. Combined Assembly of Gp0051906, Gp0051904, Gp0051908
CCGGGCGAGGGTCGGTCGGGCCAGCGCCAGCCGGACGGGCTGTTCGAAACGCGTCCGGGAGCCCGGCCGGGGCCCGGGGCTGCCGCCGCTCGGCAGGTGAGCTGGGGGGGTGGGGAGGCCAGGGGTTCGTTTGCGCAGGCAGGAGAGCGGGCGGAGAAGTTGGGAGGCGGGTGGGGACGGGGAGGGAGACGTGGCGTTGTGCAGAAGATCGTTAGGCAAAGACGGAAAGGAATTGAGATGCGGGAATTTGTTTTTATAGCGATACCATTTAGGTGGTGGTTGGACTGCATGAGTAAGAGTTGCCTGGAAGCGGGAAAGTCATTTTTCTGCAGGCCAAGAGACATGAAGATAAAGCTGTCAAAAAAACCCACACACCACGGGTTCTGAGAACAGACCTTAGTTTTCTTTCTATCCTCATGTGTTGACTAGCACACAAACAGCTGACTTAAACATATACCGAGATCCACGAATGTACGTGGTCTTACGTGGTTCCCTTAAAATGTGAAGCACTGTAATAAACACCCAACCTTTGCAACTCAGATGGCTTGGCTGATGCGGAAGAATCCTTGAAACATTAGACCAGCAACTGAAGATGGGTGCTGGTGTCAGACACCTTGCCGCTGAAGCCAAATTTTCCAGAACTGTGTTTGAGAAGGCGGCCACTTTGTTTTCAGCAGCTCCCACTGTCGCAAAGCATTTCTAGATCTTGACAGGTCACGTGCTTTCTTCCATCCCTAATAAAAGTTAACATTCTCTAAATATTTGGAGGTTTTTTTGGGGGTGGGAGGAATGACAGGAGTGCTAGTGGTTAAAAATGTGTGTGCGTGCATACACGCACTACTGCGATGAACACGGGCTACTTCTATTTCTGCTTGGTAGCATTTTTGATCCCACTTTACATGTGTGTAAGCATAAATACCGATTTACAAAGAGGTACAAAGGAGTGGATAGGCAGTTGCTCATCATGAATCAGACTTCAGCTGGTACTACAGAGACTTCCATATCTGGAGTAAAAGGTCATAATCCCTTGAAGCCATCACCGCTGCCAGGGGAAGAAGCTGTGCCGTCCCCTTGCTCGCTGCTGTTCAGTCTGGCCCTTGCATCAGCCGTTCTTTTGAAGTGGTGCAATTGCTCGTGCTGCCACGTGGTGAGCTAGGCTGGGGAATGGATCTACGTCAAAACTAACCCTACCGTTCTTACCTGCTGTTGTCCTCAAAAAAAAACCCCCACCCAACAACCCTATCAAAGTTTGAGTTAAAGGTTGAAGAGAGATCAGGACTGCTTCCTTCAAAAACAGAGGCAATTTGCGAAATTGGCCAGTTATTGGTATGAAATTTACGATAAGGCAATAGAAAACAGATAATTCAGTAGTGTGTGGCAGCCTTTGTGCTGAATAGCGTAATGTTAATAGCAAGGAATAACTTTTTTTGTAGTCTGATCAGCACCAGGTCAGTTCAGTCTCAAACTGGCTGCTGGAATGTTGAACAGAAAACTCATATTCACAGCAGTCATACATTATGTGCTTGACACACAAATCAGGACTTTTTAAAAAATCCTTGAGTTTGTGTAAAAATCCACGATGAAAAGTTGTTTCCTTCCATCACTCTGGAAACATCAGTTTCTGTTCCCTCACAGGGACAGTTTGCTTTACATTGTCAAAGCTCGTGCATTTGTGCCTGTGTCAACTAGAGTCAGGTACATACCTCCAAGATGTGGCATTAGGGAGAAGAACCGGAGCAGCTGAAAGGTGGCAATGATGACAGGAAAAAAACCCTAAAGCTAAGCTTGCATTTAACATAGTTCAAGTAATCCCTCTTTATCTGATAAGACTTCCTCCCTCTAAATAAAAAATTCCATGATCTGCTCTTTTCCTTTCATAGTTGTCTAGTCCTTTCCTGCCATAGGTACCTATTCTGAATTTCTTGTTCAAATTAAAAACTCTAGAAGGAGAGTGGGTGTTACATTTCAGTTAGAGTCCCTAAATTTTGCATGCCGGTCATCTTCTGTCCTTCCCTGTATGCGTCCCACGAATCCAGAAGAAAAAAGGGCAAAGATCTTATGCGCTAGCTTATGGGAGGGCTGCAAACAATAGAAATCTGACCTTTTCTCAGGCACTGAAGTACGGAGGGTAGGCAGAGGTATGCAATTTCATTGTTCAGGGGTTTGAGTGTTATCACACCACACATTTAAAATTTTATAAAGGAGAAAGCTGCACCAGGATTTTAATAGGAGCTACTATGCAGGAACAGACTTCGGGGTAAGAAAATAATCTGCAAATTGTCTCCACAGGGAAGGGAAACATATCAGTTAATCTCAGGGAGATGCGGGGGATTCTGACTTTCAGTTCCTGCTAAGCTCAGAGTTGGATCGTCCTGCCAGCGAGAGATGCTGAGGATATTTTGCCTCAAGACAGCAGCTCCTGTTACTCATTCCTTTTGTCTCAGGCCAAAGCAAGATCATGCTTTCACCTGTGGCAGCAGACCTTTCCTTTTACCCTCTTTTCCTGTAGCCACAGCCATCGTTACTTGACTGTAGTCACCACTAATAACTGTCTGTCACCAGACTCGGTTGTGGGGGTTGTTTTCAGCTCTGCTTAAGTGGCTGCAATTGTGTTGCATCCACACAGATGTTTTACATGCATTGCACCGGAAAATTTGGTCACGTTTATTAGGAAAAGGGTAGCATATGGCACTAAAAGGAGAGCGCTGTATAAAATCCTGTTAACCTGTCATCACATGAATTAGGTGGGCTTCACAAGCTGCACCATTTTTTGATCTGTCTTCTAGCAAATCTCACTAAAATGTTACCTTATTGAGAGGGAGACATCAGCTTGATAGGACTTGCCTGTCTTTTCACCACAGAAGGCATCCTGATGTGTGAGTAGCAGAAACTGGGGAAGCTTGCTGATGGTCGGTGGTATCTAATGCTTTGCCTAGCTTTAACTAGCACCTACTTACTCTTCGCAGTTAAGGCAGAATTCATGGCAGAGTTAATAAACCACCATCGTCATACCCCTAAAATAGGTTAACAGGTATAAAACAGGATTAGTTTGCTAATACAACTATCAGAATAATATTTGGGAGCTTGAACTTGCATTTTTAAAATACAAATAAAAAGGGGGAAAGAATGAAGCAAACTATTTATGGCAACAAAACCCACAATCTGACACTCATCTAGGAGGTGTAGTAGTGTATTAGGTGTGAATTGTAATCCAGTGTCTTCTGGATTAAAATGAACAGAATATGAAAAAGTAAATGCATTCCAAAAGTGTGAAATTCGGTTTCAGGTATTACAACCATAGTACTCAGGTGTATAATTTGAATTTAATGCACAAGAAAATATGCAGAAGTTACTGTCCACATGGGAAAAACCTCCAAGGAGTTAAAAAGAAAATCAATACAATTTATTTGTATAGCTAGCAGATGCAGAGAGTCTCTTACTCTCAAGACACCTGGATTTAATTCCTAGCAGATCACAAAGGACAATTGTGTAATTTAGTAGGTCTCTTAATATAGATGAGATTCAACTAAGGAGACTTAGTCTTTTAATGATGTTTTCAAAAGTGTGAAGAGGCCTTGATTGGAGAAGTGTAAATACATCCTGCCGAAACAGACTAAGGAAACCTTAGTGCTAATTAGAAATGGTTGCTCTGTGCTTTAGTTGCAAATATAAAGAACATCTCCTTAACCTCACTGGCATATTGAAAGAATGGTTTCACTGCTGTTTGCAAAGCTGACAAAGACCAAGGGGGAGAGAGACAAAGTGCTGCAAGAAGTTTCCAGCTGGTGTGAGTTGTCGTAGCGGAGACACCAGAAGGACTGGCTATATGAACCAGGGTCAAAGAGAGTTGTAATCAATAATTTAAAAAGGAAGAACTGAAATAAATGTCCATTGTATATTAAGACTTAACCTGACCTTTCAAACGACATCTGCTGAAGGGTTCTTTCACCATTACAGGCCCCTGGATGATGGAATCACACAGGAATGCAAACATTTCCTACAATTTCCTCTGTCAGGCTCTTCTTTGAAGTTCTGATCCCACAAGTGTAGCAGAAGATGCGATAATGACAATAAGAATACTTCTAAATCCTACATATATTAGAGATATGGTGTCTGACTCACCGCTTAAAACTCTAGCTTTTCTGGCTATATGTATGTTTACGTAAAATTGCACTGAAAGAGTAAAACGCAGTGGATCAGGCTTGATGGTATTACTGCTCTGAGTTTTATCTGTGGTCACTGTACTAGCAGGAAATATTGTGCCTGTGGTTTCTACATCCTGAGTGGAAGTCTGGAATTCAATAAAGTATGGTCTCATTACAGCATACCTGTCTCCAACATATGTTCTCATTTTAGTGTTTCTGCACATACAGATAGCTCAGATTTATCTTCTGAATGACAAAGCTTATCCTATTTACCACAAAATATGAGAAACCTTTTGCTGAGCTTTGAAATCTTACATGGAAACCTGCTATCAAATACTGAATACAAGTTGTCACCCTGTTACGGTGGAACATCGAGAAGCAGATCAGAATTCCAGATTGTGGTATTTTGAGACAAAAAGGAAGCAGCAGAATATGAACAAGGATAAGTCTTTGAGGGTCAGGGTTCTCCTGGGTTAAATATGACACAAGATAACTGTTCACAAAAAAGAAGAAAAAAGATACAAAGTTGATAGAAGTAGAATATGATATTATATTGTACTACATAGTGTAGCAATAACAAACTTGTCAGCTTCCCAAGTCACTGCATGCCTAGAGGAGGACACAACATGATATGTACCCTACCTGTCTCCTCCCCCAGACCTAGGAGTTTAAGGATGACACACCTTTCTATTATTGTTATCAAATTAAGTCAGATTTAAGGAGTCTGCTGACAAGCAAAACCCAGTTTATCTAGCTCTTTGGGGATCTAATCTTATTACCTCTATTTCTGATTTTATGTTTGCCCAATTAAGTAGTTTTAACGTCCTCCCCCATCCCTTGGTCTCTTTGAAAGCTACTCACCCAATCATCTACTCTAACAAGCTTACTCTTTACTTCCTTTTATAGATTATCCAGTGTCTCTTAGACAAGAATCCCTTTTAAACCTAGAAAGCTTTACTTTCTCTTTCCTGACCCTTAATTACACTGAACAGGATTCTCCTGACTGAGCTAACAGCTGTCCTTTATCCTGCTTGACAATACCTGATCCTCATTCCCAGCAGTTTGCTGATCTTTTCAACATTATTTCAACAGTATTTCACCTGCTATTGAAGTGATCAGACCTAAAAATATAATTTTGTACTTCTACTGGTTTGAAAGATCCATGTGCTCTCTCAAGACAGTTCACTCTCTTCCACCAGCATCTCACATTTGTACCTTGCTTTTTCCCCTGTAGACAACCAAGCAGTGCCATGCAGGGCGGGGCCCAGGTTTGTGTCCATGCCCATAAAACTTGTTGCAACATCAAATGTAAATGAGAAGGGATCCTAATTGTGCATGTTGTACAACAGGCTGTATGTATGTAGTATTTTCCCCATCTCGCTATGTGCTGTTCCAGTGCAGCTGGGGAATTCCTGCCATGAACCTTGGCCTCCTCGTAATTTAGGTATGTGACAGATTGACACTCCCATGTATTATTGGTATATGACTTCTGTGAAAAAGGAACTGATGGTTGACTTACCCTGAAGTGCTTCCTCACCACTCAGTATGAGCTGGGGGTTGGCAAACTCCAAATAATACTGGCATCCTTCCTTGTGTTCCATGGGTGATTTATTGGTGAAAAGGTGCCTACTCTGAATTTAGATCCCCAGCAATCATTCCAGGACCATGCGATGACACAGTTCCACAGTGAGTGCTCATTTCCATCACCTAAAGTCAGTGCTTACTGAAGGGAGGCATGAACATGATGGAAGCCAGCTCATTATCAGGGAGGAGTGAAGAGAAATGGGTTAGCTGAAACAACCACGTCCCCCTCATGGGCACCGCGCTCTGTCACTGCTGTGTTGACCCACTTCGTCCCATTTGTTGGAGCAAAGACATCCTCAAGGCCTTGCTGCAGAGTCACAACCTTGCCAAGAGGAGTTGCAAGATGAGGAGACAGCAACATTTATCCAGTATTGCAGAGCAGCTGAAGGCTGTTAAGCCATGGTCCCTTATTTGGAGCTATGGTGTTGCAAAAAGGTGTGTATGCGGCAGGAGAGTCAGAAACTGTAAAGTCTGTGCTGTCTGAGCTGTAAGAGGTTCTGGGCTATGGTGTGCTTAAGCTAAGAAGTGGTACGGATTGGACCTACTGCTAGATTGGGCAAGATACTGTAGGTGGAGGAGGGGAGGTTGTGAAAGATTTTTGGCTTGTTGGTCATTCTCCAGTAAGTGTAAAGGAAGTTAACGTAAGATGTAGGAGGAAACGGAAAGGGGAGGCTGAAAATAGGAGATGGCTCTTTAAACAGGGAAGAGGAAAAAGAGCAAAACACTTCTAAGGAGCATATAAGGAGCAGTTGTGTCTTGGAAATGAATAGCCAGTTAATCCTATATAAGAATTTTTGTGTCAATATTTTGTGAATCACAGGAAATCAGAAAGGCTGATGTGTTAACAGCGATAATCCATAGAGATGCTCTAAGCACTTACAGAAATCTGCCAGTATTTTCTTTTTTAGAGTCACTTGATATAAGATTAATGAAACAAACAACCATTCAGTGTCTCATTAAATCTATTACAACCAGATAAAATTTCCAATGGCTTCAGCTAAATGTTTGCAGTAAGAAACAAATGTTCAGCTCATGAGTAGGCCTACAAGTTAATGGAGTCTTTGGTATTACATCACCACAGGCAGTAGAAAGGATTAAATGAGTTATAAGGATTATATTCCTCCTCTATTGATTCACTTTCAGCAAAACTGAAACTTGTCTGACTTCAAAGAAGCTATTTTAAAAATCAGAATTTTCAGGAAGGAATGATGTTATTTTGCCTGCTTCATGAGAATGAATGCTCCTCTACTGCACAGAAACAAGCTGCTTGCCCTAGTTGAACAAAAGCTACGATGAGGGCTTTGATCATTGTTGACAGTGTTCCTGCAGTATTTCAGTGTCTCATTCCTTTGTGCTTTCTAGAACCACTACTAATGACGTTGGTTAAGAGAGAGTGTAAATTGCAATAAGATGTCCATCTCCAGAGAGTGCTGAATCGGTCTGTTGCAAGGGATTCTTAAATTATTCATTTCATTGCTACACATTTTTTTTGGTTTAATAGTTTCTTAGGACAAAGAGATCCTTTATGAGCTCCTTAAAGCACCACTCATCTATATGACAAAATTTGTCCACTTTCGTCCACAGGAACTCCTTTTACATTAGTGACACATCAATGCTCTTGTTTAAAGGGTTACATTCCACACTGGGTTTATTTTTCCTTGGAGACAAGCAGGAAATCTGTCACTAATTTCCTTCCAGCCAACTCTGACTGCCTTTTCTCAGTCCTGTTAATCCTCTGTACATTTCTTTTTCTCCATTTTATCTTCTGAAGACAGACCTGCTTCTTTTAACTTCATTCTCGTGTTTTTTTCGAGGTATTCTTCATCCTCAGACAGCTCCAGGCTGGCGCTTGGTAGAAGAAGCAGGTCACCTGCTCTCCCTGCAATACATCGAGTGGATCTGAGGTGCTCACCCACCTCGTGTACATCTATTTCCTCGCTTACCAGATCTCCTCTCTCCCACCCAGTCATCTTTAGCTGTCTCCGCATTGCATGCAGTGTGCCCAAAACTTTGCTTCCCCTTTTCACACCTAAACCCTTTCTCTTACTAACTTCCCACTTGCCATACAAGAAACCTCTCTAATCCTCCTCGTCAAGTCATCAGCTTCTCATTAAATCGTGTACCTTCAGGAGCTGCGTATTTACAATTCAGCATTTCCTGTCTGTTGCCGCTGCCAGGAGTTGCAGTCCCGTTGCTGCAGTGTTCTCGTCACCTCGCGTCTCATCACTCACTGACAAAGCCAGACTGCTCCCATCTCTCTTGATATTTCTGCACCTTCAGTTCTTTCTGCTTCTTACTCAGGTTCAGCTTCGTGTTTCAGCAGAACTCTGTCCTGGATTATTTCACTTTTCTCATTTTATCCTTTACCTTATTCATGGTTCCGTATCCTACATCTTCTTTCCCACTGTTTCTCAGCCTCATGCATTTTTTATGTCACTTTGTGCTTCAGGCTTCTCATGTAGAAAGCCCTGCTCTTCTCCAAATCCTCCTGAGTCTTCTTGTATCCGGCTGAACAGTGTCTCTCAGCCGCTGTCCCAGACAGTGTATTTTTTTCAACTTAGAAAACTCTGCAAAGCTCAGCTTTTGTACTGTCAAAAAGCAGAAACTTTTCCACCTCCACTTTAAAAGTAAGGGGTACACTTCAGAGAGAGATATTTTTGCAGATGCAGATCCGCATTCTGTACTGTTCTCTGGGGCTCACAGGTTGGGCATCTAAACATACTCCATGTAAGGTCACTTTTGAACATTCTGGCAAATGGTTTAAACTCTTCCCTGTTTTATTTAGGTGCAATTCCAAAGTATTTGGAGGACTTGTTCCTGCTTAACACAAGGCTAAAATTGCTGTCAACCTTAGGTATTGGTGCTCACTAAAGAAAGAAAAAAAAGTGTTATTCAATTACAAGCCTTTGAAAAATGCTATATACTTTTAAGCATGGAATGACAATTGTAAAAAGTACCTAATTTGAGAGGGTGACTGCAAAGCAAATAAATTAGGAGTAGGCATGAGAAAAAGTTAAGCTTCCCTTTCTCACTTTTATGCTTCCCCCTTACCAGTGCTGTGGAGACTGAAAATAACTCCACTCTCAGTGATGTCATCACCATTAGAGGCACGCTGTCAACTTAATTTGTTTTCTGACTTCAGCAGGGGAAATAGAATCTGACTGCTGACTCACTTGTTAGGTCTGAAGTAAAGTACTTATGCTTATTTTGTCTATTTGGCCATGAGTTTGGGGCTTTAAATATCCACCCCCTTTGTAGCAGGTACAGGTACTCCTATTCATGAAGGAGAAAGGAAATGAAGAGTCTGAAATAACTTTGCACTTTGTTATCTTAGAGAAGATGTTGTCTAAAGCAGGAACATATAAAGATTTTTGCAGAGTTGCCCTACTGAATAGTTTTCTTCTTTCATACTAGGCCACAGTGGTGGTCTGGGATGATTCGTTGTCTGGGATGATTGAGCTGTTACCTTAACCTCAGCCTCAGCAGCTGATGCGCTACTGGTGGTGTCAGCAAGCGATGGTTTGGCTGCAGATCCATTGTTCAGATGCTTTTATTTTTCTTTCTTGGCCTGCCCCCTAATGTCTCTGCAAGCTGAAGAAGTCTTGTGGAAGATCAGTGTGCAAATGGACCCTCTTTTGTCCATTTCATTATCCTTTGTTTTCCACGTACCTGTGAGGTTGGGCAGAATTTCTCTTGTCCACAAAGAACATTTTTGATGTCTACATGACATATTTTACACATGTTTTGAAAAAAACCTGAAGGTTGCAGCATAGTTTCGACTGGCAAAGTAGCAGCAAATGGGAACTTTTCCTGACGGCATACTTTTTTTGGCTCTCCTTCTTTATTTAAGTACCCAGGGGCCAGATCCTCTGCTGGCAGAAAATGAGAGGGGCTCTAGCTTTTTTAACCACTTTGCATGGTTTGCACTCTGGGGATTTAAAGCTTTGACTGCCACTGACTCACCTAAGCAAAGTGGAGTTGTGTCCACAATTGAAAGATGAGGCGTATTTGAATGCAATGAATGGCTCTAAATATTTAGAGCAAGGAAGAACACATGCAGGAAATAATAAGAAGAAAAAGGATACAGATTGTTTCAGTCATGTGGTTTTCCTCAGGATGTTTAAGTAGCGTTGCCTTCGTTACAATTTATTTTTCCGTAATCCTTAGAAGTTATTTAATATCAGATCTAATCTCATTTTCTGTCTTTAGCTTGTTTGGTTTTAGTTCCTCATTCTAGAGTTTTGGTTGGGAGCTACTCCTTGCTGATTTTTTACCCTTTTTTGTTAAGATTCAGGAGGAAAACATGCTGCCATATTTCTAAATTCTCATGGACTCAATGAATCATTTTTTATTTGTCACACTTTTATCATGTGCATGCATTTTAATGATAGATCAGTGTATTTCTGTAGGAAAAAACAAGGAATTCTGGAAATTGATGTGACAACAACATTAACAATACTCATTTATAACTCTTCCCCTTGGGATTAATTTCAATTGTTGAATGTGTATTCTTAGAAACATACTGTGAAAACTGATGGCAACATTTCATTTAAATACGAGGTACATGGGAAGGTAATGTACTAGTACATTAAAACAATGAATACAATTCTTTTCCCATTGAAACCATAGGCATAAGTCAAATAAATACCTATAGGAGCAAAACTCAATCTAACTTTTAAACTTCCATTTTACAATAGCAAAGTTTATCCATAGAGGATCGCTGCATAACATCCTTCAACTTGGTTGTAACACCATGCATTTAAAAGACATTGTCTCTGTACTCAGCGTCAGATGCTGGCTCTGTAGGCGTTTTTAGGATGGTGTGGAGATGACTGTCATCCTAATGCTGCAGACCATGGTAGTCTAATTTAATCCTGCTTTGGGAATCTCTCTAGGGTCAGGATAGGATGAATGCAGGATAAAGAAAGTTTGCAATGACTAGCTTAGAAGTTTGTATCTCTGTCTTAAATGGACTACACCAACACACGGAGTTTCTGTGAAAACATGTGAGTGTTTCTTTTCCAGCCTGTAACGATAATGCGGATTAATGAGTACCTCCTTTTACTCATCGACTGGTAAAGGATTTTAACTTAGACAACCAAAATTTCTATGCTTCAAGGGCTCTGTGTCATAAACAAGACTGGGAGAGACTTCACCTTCCATCCCACAGTGACATCTAAAAGGTTCATGCTCAGTCTTGCTTTTTACCCCTGCATACAGTTTGGTAAACTCTTTGCATCCTATACAACGGCTTATACTCGTGGCTTTCGAAGAGTAAAGACTGTTGAAAGCTCATGGATGTTTTGTCTGATGAAGAACCAAATACCCTTTATAGTAGAGACCTCAGGATTTGGCCCAGAGAAAGCTCAAGTAAGTAATTCTTCACTGTTACCACTGGCACTTACTGAGCTGGGTAAACAAGCTGAAGGAGATTTCAGCTAAAGAAACAGTATCTGGAAAATAAAAAATGATAGAAATAATAAGTAAACAGCATTACAAGAAGTAGGAACTCAGCCTTCTTGATGGATAGATGGGTTTTAAGTTGTTCAAAACCATAAGAGTTAGTACTTTGTTAACCATAATATTGTTCTATTTTGTATTTGGTGATGTTAAAAAAAATTGTAATAACTGGATTGAATCTCATACCTTCACAGGGGTGGGTTCAGGCTAACGTAATTTCTACATCTAAAGTCTGGAGGAGCGTAAAGGACACCTAAGCCATTTCCATGTTTGATACTGTGTGCATTAGCTAAATATGCATACAAAATACAATGAAAGTGAAGAAACTATGGAAAGAAAATTTTTCTTGCCTTGGGCACTGTGTGATTTTGCCTTACAAAACAGAGTAAGGCCCAAGTTTTCTAATGGGAATGTCTTAGATCAGGCCCTGAAATAAGCTATGTGTTTGTTTCATCCATTGGTTCCTGGCACATCCACTGATTTGTCCTGCTGCTTCTCTGTCATGGGATAACCATTTGTAGGAGCGATATTCAAAATAGTACCTGGGCAGCAGCTGACCTGCATACTTTATACTTGCCAGCAAAGAAGAAATAAAATTTCCATCCAGCTCAAGGGCTCTTGATCCCCAAGTGTAAGAAATCAGAAAGTGAAGGCAAGAGACTGGCATGGCTGAGTCAAGACCTGCTGGTCAAACTAAAGGCCAAGAAGGAAATGCACAAGCAGCGGAAGCAGAAATAGGAAATAGGTATCCTGGGAAGAGTATAGGGATGCTTCCCAGCTGTGTAGGGATGGGGTCAGGAAGGCCAGGGCGCGGGGCAAGAGACACAAAGAGTAATAAGAAGGGCCTATATAGGTATGCCAGCCAGAAAAGGAAGGTCAAAGAAAGCGTATCTGCCCTGATGAACATGACTGGCAAACTGGTAACAACAGACGAGGAGAAGGTTGAGGTACTGAAAAACTTTTTTGCCTCAGTCTTCACTGCCAATCTTTCTTCCCACACCTCTCAAGTGGATGAACCACAAGACAGGGAGTGGGGGAGCAAAGCCCCTGCCACTGTAGGTGAAGATCAGGTTCATGACCATCTGAGGAACCTGAACATACATAAGTCTGCAGGATGAGATGATGAGATGCATCCCAGAGTCCTGAGGGAATTGTCTGATGTAGTTACCAAGCCACTCTCCATTGTATCTGAAACGTCATGCCAGTCAGGAGAAGTCCCTGGTAACAGGAAAAAGAGAAACATGGTGCCCATTTTTAAAAAGGGTTGAAAGGAAGACTCTGGGAACTACCGACCTGTCAGCCTTCACTCTGTTCCTGGGAAGAGCATGAATATGATCCTCCTAGAAGCTACGCTGAGGCACATAGTTGAGAGAGATGTGACAGAAGACAGCCAACATGGCTTCACCAAGAACAAGTCCTGCCTGATCAACCTAGCAGCCTTCTATAATGGAGTGACTACATTAGTAGACAAGTTTAAAGGAAAGGATATGATCTATTTGGATGTTTGTAAAGGCTTTGACACAGTCCCCCATAACATACTTCTTCCTAAACTGAAGAGATATGGATTTGATGGGTGGACCGTTAGGTGGATAAGGAACTGGTTGGAAGGTCGCAGCAAGACCATAGTGGTCAACAACTCGATGTACAAATGGATGCCGGTGAAAAGTGGTGTCCCTCAGTGGTCCATACTGGAACTGGTGATGTTTAATATTTCAATGACATAGACAGCAAGATCGAGTGCACCCTCAGCAAGTTTGCAGATGATGCTAGGCTGAGTGGTGCAGCTGACACACCAGAATGATGGGATGCCATCCAGAGGGACCTGGATAAGCCTGAGACGTGAGCCTGCATGAACCTCATGAGGTTCAACAATGCCAAGTGCAAGGTCATGCATCTGAGTCGAGGCAACCCGCACTATCAGTACAGTCTGGAGGATAAAGGGATTAAAAGCAGCCCGGAGGAGAAGGACTTGGGGGTACTGGTGGATGAAAAGCTGCATATGAGCCTTCAATGTGTGCTTGCAGGCAAG
>Ga0181612_121838_pt1 | contig 13218 bp, 8 predicted proteins | sample HoacroProtozoa21_FD_119630 | JGI IMG/M metagenome (GOLD analysis project Ga0181612, IMG submission 119630) | Hoatzin crop microbial communities from Cojedes, Venezuel. Combined Assembly of Gp0051906, Gp0051904, Gp0051908
CACGTCTGGCCATCCAGCCAGTTTTTTATCCAGCAAAGTGTACATCCATCCAAGCCATGAGCAGCCAGTTTCTCCAGGAGGATGCTGTGGGAAACAGTGTTAAAGTCTAGGTAGATAAGATCCACAGCCTTTCCCTCACCCGCTTGAGCAGGAAAGAAATTCTGCTTTGCGTCCAGCAAGTACCAAATAAGGCAGCAGCTATTTAACCCTTGTCTGCATTGCACAACCCCCAGGTTTCCCTTCACCAAGGAACATTTCTTTCCAGAACTTTTGCACTGATAAGAGTCTACTGAGAGGTCAGTTGCCATAACTGCACATCACATCCCTTTCCTACTTGATATCATGCTTCATAGTATTTATTATGGAGTGATTCAGAGATCAATTGAAATAGGTAAGAGTCTGAATTTCAACCCTAGTGATCTGAAAGGCAATTGCCATGAAGAGTATGAAACAGAACTTTACACCCTCTGCTAGTCATACCTTTCATTAATGACTTGATCAGTGCTTTGGCAGAGCACAGGCTTTCAGAAGACATCAGCCCAGCTTCCTCATTTTGGTTTTCATAACCAAAGTCACTGAAGTCTCCTTCTCTTTACTAACAAATACCTGTGGGACATTAAAAACATAAACATGAAAATACCATGAATGGCTTCTATAACGCTCTTCACTATAAGATTACATTCCATATGAGGTTATTGCACTTTGACTATCAGCTACGTTGATCTTCCTGAGTAAAGCAGTCAATTTTATTGTGCACTTCGCATACAATACACTGATTCCTTGGCTCCTGAGAACAGACTAATTGAGAGCATGTGTTGTATTACAGAACACGATTTGCCCAAAAAGATTACCATCAAGCTCATTAATTTTACATTACCATACCATGATTCTATTGACGTTATCACAATGCTTTCTACAACTACTTACTGCAGTCACAAAAATGCACAGAGATCACATAGCCATTAAGGTGATGAAAAGATTTTCAGAGATGTTATTATTTATTTATGTTACAGCAATGCCTCTTGGTCTTGGTCAATGTTGGGACCCACTGTGCCAACCAAGAAAATATGTTCCCCGTCCTGAAAAATTTGGAGTCTCATTACTCCTAGAAGCAACTCAAGTATGACAGAAACAAATAGGAAGAAGGAAAAAGTGGTAGCTATGACTAGAAAGAAAACAAAATTAAAGAAATCAAATATTTACACAACTGGAGACCTTATGTGCACTTTATAAATGTAGATTGATAAACAATAGGAATGAGCAATAACTGGTTGGAAGTAATTGGTGAGGAAACAAAGACTAGACTGGTGAAAATTTTCATCCTGAAGGGACAGCCTGGAATGGTATTTGATGGAAAAGTATTCAGATGGCTCAGATGATAGAAACTGATCTCATTAGTGAAACCAATGCTGCAGGGTTGGTATAATTAGATATAATATTTCTGAATGAAAATAGCAATATTACAGTGATTTGTGAAGTGTCGTATACAAGGAACTAGATTAACTGTGTATGAGACAGCGTATGTGAGCATTAGTATTCTGAGATATGCTCTGGGAGAAGCCAAGAAGGAGATTCTATCATCAGAGGTCTGAAGGAGTCAGGAAGGATCCAGGTCCCTTGTGTTCAAAAGCCAATGCTGACCTGGTCTAAATGAAGCATTTCCATTCTACAGACACTTCTGAAATTCTGAGAAAAATGGCCTTTCTTTTCAGAATGAAATGGTAAGTAGAAAGAAGAAATTTCACTTGAAAAAAAATTATAGTAAGACTCTGTTTGAAAGAATCAAAATATTTTTTTTGTGAAAAATTGGGGTGAAATTCTGCAGCACAACCGTATGTGCCCTGTACTATCTGAGACACCCACAACACCATTTGGAAGAAGCACAGGCTGTAGGGTACCTGGCACGGCTCCTTTGACTGCAGGAAGTTTGGAGTGCTGGCATTTGCAGCTGAGTTTGGAAAATTGCTCCCAGCTCTCCCACAGCAATGGGTCTGAAACTGTGAGATCACCAGTGCAGAGCAGGACCTCTGAGGCTGCCAGATACAGTGTTGCAGATCCAGGAGCTGAACAACAGAGCTGAAGTCCTCAGGGCTTCCAGGATCCTTGCTGCAGAGGCAGGAGACTAAAGCAGTGAGATTTGCCTTTCCCAGCTGCTCACAATAACTCTGCACAGTGTCCTAGAACCTCCCTGTTACTCCCAGTTTCATCTTTTCCCTCTGGCTGCAAAAATACCAAAAGGTCCAATGGGCAGCACAATGGCTCCAAGCTTTGCTGTTGACTGTCAGTCTAGCATGGGAGATCACCACTGATGAGGAGGTGGGATCCTTGCTCTGTATTAGGAGCCACTGCAGACTGAAGAATCTCAGCTGAAAAGGAAGAGGAGCCTAAAGACTTCAGATCCCACCTGCAAAACTGATCCAAGGCTCCTGTGGTTCATGCACGTATGGCAGGGAGTCTGCAGATTTGCAGGAAATCTAGCCCCAGGGCACTGGTGGGACAGAGTTTCTTGAAACGGCAGATTCTGCATAACACATTTGTTTTGAAGCCCCTAGCAGCCCATAAAATGAGCTGGCAGGAATTCAGGCACATTGCTATCAGAAACCCACCTGTGTTTCTCTTGTAGTTCATCCAAAACAACATACTTCCAGAAGACAATCTGGATTTCATAATAGAATCACTGTTGGAAATACCCGATATACACAAGCAGGAAGGTCAAGCAGTGAAGATAAGAGATAAGGAAAAATTAGACCACTTAATCAGCTTCTCCCTGTGGCTAGACATAAGCAATATAAATACAGTGAAATAACCTGTAAAGAACCAACAACAAGGAAATACATATATTTAAACCTACCATCTATTCTTATAGCATTTTATACTTAAAAAAAACCCCAATAGCTTTACAGTTCTACAATAAATTCTTCCCGCAGTACAATCTAGGGCACTACACAGCATTAGCTTACCAATAGTATCTGGTATTGGGTTTTATTTTCCCCTTGCTACTGCTCTTTACTCAAAAGAGATGCAGCTGTGGTGGTGCTCCTAAAGACATTTGTCCCTCTGTCTCACAGACATGGTTTCAATTAATTTTAATTACAGCCCCTGCAGTTTCAGACCAAAGTCTGCTTCACACCATGTGTAGCTTCTATTGCAGGACAGCTCAAATCTGAAAGCTCTGCAGCAAGAACAGACAAACTGCTGCCACCCCAACAGTATTATTTGCAGTGGTGATGGGTCAGATTCAAAGTCTTTTTTCTACATATTATTTGAGGCTTTTTCAGGGCTCCACTGCTGCAACCTGTAAGCAAATGAAAAAGATGGAGTGAGCAAAAGATGAAAGCAGCTCTCCTGAGGCAGACTTTATCATGAATTTCACTGTCTCTGATGCTTTTTTGGAAATCCCAGCTCCTGCTGTCAGTTGATTATAAAGAACAGATTCCTTTTTTCTTAAAAAAGAAAAAAAAAGTTATTATCACTGGCAATGACAGAGAAAAGTTGGGAAAACATGACTGAAGTGTTCCTGCAGTGCTCCAAGAAGGAGGCAATGGAAAAAGAGTCAAGCAATTATTTCTCTGACAACCTTATTCTAAGCAAAACTCAAGGTTTTGGAAGGACTTTGGACTATAAACAGGTGTCTACAAGAAATGAGGCAAAGTATAAATCTCATGCCTGCAAGTTTAAGAGTATGGAAAGTCACTCCTTTAGTGCTGAAACACAGGTTTTTGGCACAGATGCTGGTACAGTCATGGTAGATTTGTGCACCTCTTAGCCTGCTCCAAGCTCACCTTCTACACAGCAGCCAGCTTGAGGCAGGGCTGGGTGCTCTGGGTACTACCGAGTTTTAATCTCACCCCAGATCTTTGCTGCTCAGAACCCAATATCTGCTGAGATGGATTATGGGGATGTTGTGCTCTAACTCTGCTCAAACACAGAAAATGGCATGCAAAAATCTGTGAAGTAAATGCAAATCCACCTTCTGAACAGGCCAGACACATGGCACCATATTAGGAGCTCTATTTCTTAGGCATCAGACAAGTAATTTTTGAATTTGTTGATGCCATGCACAGGATCCATATAAAGCCAGGCACAGAATCCAAGAACAAACTGAAAAGGAAAAACAAGCAGCATTTTCTCCGAGCAGCGATTGCAGCCACATGGCAATCTTGGCTGCCATGCGGAAAACATTCATTAGCCTATTTAACCAAAATTAGCTATGAACATGTACTCTGAGTTTTCTTCCCTCACATTGGTAGGGTGTCTTTTAACATAAGTGTTTTCTAACCAATTTAAAGCAATTTTTCCTGTAAATGGTATCATTATCATTATGCTGGGAAAGGTTAGGTCATGAATTTTCTCGGAGTTCTCAGAATCACATTTTACTTGCTAAAATGTCAGAAAAAAACTCATATCTTAGATTCACTAAGGTGCAGTAAACTGATGTCAAGAAATAAAGCAGAGAGCATCCTATTGGACAAAAGAGAAGCGACAAACTGTAGTTACAGATACATACTCCCACAAATGCCTTTCTTCTCAGAAAAGTCGAATCAATATCCCAGCTTCAATAGCAAATATTTAGAATGACCTGACCTGATCATGTCTCACACCATGGTCCCGGATCCACCAAAAATAGAAAAAAGTTGTTTTAAATTGCAGTCCTGGGTATAAGCCACTGAATCAAAGTACCTCTATGTCAGGCTTTGCACACTTCATCTCTGTAACTGATGAATCAATTACACACTCCTTGGGAGAGTTGAAATCTATATGTAAATCTGCATTTACCACCATTGTGTACACTTCAGTTGCAAATATATATATATTTGAGTGAGGTCTTTTTGGAAAAAGAGCCTTTGAATGACATTTGTTTCACATTCCTGCTGAAGACAGTGGAGATTTTTTGTTTCAGTAGAGTTGCGCTTTCATCCTTTCCTCTTTGGTAAACCCTCATTTACCACAAGAGAACATAAAAACACCTCTGCTGGACCAGACCACTGGTCCATTTGGCTCAGCATCTTTTCTCTAGCAGTGTAACAAGAAGGCAAGCACAAAGTGACACTTGCCCAAAATACAATCCAGCCATTTGCAGCACACAGCTTCCTTAGCTAAGGATGATGTATTTGAACTTCTTAGTCCTCACACTATATATTTTTGTAGTTGCTTTTTGAACTCCATAAAATTTTAGCATCTGCAATATCCTGTCGCAAGAAACTCCATAGCTTACTTTCATGCTGTGGGCACCTTCTCCTCTTTTATGTTGAACTTTTCAACTACTAGCTTGTAGGTATAGCTGGTCTCCTAGTTCGTGTGCTGCAAGAGATCCATGCTTACCTTCTGTAGGCCTCTCATGATTTTGTACACATTTGTCATAGTCCATCTCAGGTGACTTTATTCCAGTCCAAAGAGTTCTTTGGACTGGACACTTAGTTAAAACTTAAATGGGGGAGCTGGCATTGCCCATATTATTCAAGATGCAGATAAATAATGAATTTATACAGTAGTGTAATATTTTCTGGTTTGTTTCCTATCTTTTTCCTAGCATTTCTTAACACTTGCTTTGTTTTTCGACTACTAATGAACACTGAGCTGATGTTTTCACAGAACTCTCTGTCTGTTATAACCCCACAATTTCATTCCTAAATTCCTCACCAGCGCAGAGATGATCATTTTATAGGTGAAGTTAGATTTTTTTTTTCATGTGCACATAATTTTCCATTAACTATATTGAATTCATGTGCCATTTCATTGTCTAATCATTCAGTATCATAAGGTCCTTCTGCAACACTTTATCCATGTTGGCTGTCATTTCTACTACCCTGAATAACAGCCCCATTAGAAAGCTTTATCATCCCACTCTTTACTTCCTCAGTAACTGCTTATGGTTAAATCCCTACTGCTTGCAGTTTTAAGTGGCATGAGTTCTGTATGATTACAACACAGTGCATCAGGAAGGAAAGATTTAGAAGAATTCTTGCACAATATTTCTATTCCTTTTATCACCTTTTCCTCTTCCCCATCTGTCCTATGTTCTCTGTGTTTGCAATATTCTGCAGTGAAAAATTATATGCCACTCAAGGATATTACACTTATAGCTGTTCTCTGAAAAGAAAATTTGGATAATGAAAAGGTGACTTCTCTTTGTTCTGGACCCTGTTCTAACTGAGCTAGAACAGTGAGGAGCTCTGAAAAAGAAGTTTGAATGTACATGTAGGGAGAATCATCATTTTGTTCATTTAGTGTGATGTTCTGACAGAATCAGCTGCAGTTTTCTTCTTCCTGTCTGGTGGGCTGACAAGAAATCTCTCCAAGGCCAGAACAAAGAATGCTCCAGGGATCTGACAGCACACAGGATTTATGTAGCAGCAGACCATCGTGCTATTCAGAAGCATTTAGCCAGAGTAGTTTGCCTTGCCTCTACATCCAATTTCCATCACTCAGAAACGTCAGGGGACCAAAAGGATTTAAGAGCACAGGGTAACCTTTGTTTGGGGGTTGGTTTATTCATTCACAACATGCCAGAAGTATGAGTATCTACTTAAAAAGGCAGGAAAAAATATACAAAGTTGTTTTCAGATCTGACTGGCAACAGATTGTTGAAAGAAGTGTCTTACTTGCAATCCTAAGAAATACAACCTTCAAGACTCCTGTTTTCCCTAGGTCCAATGACAATGAAATGTTCCTCTTGCATTTTGTCCCCCAAGGTCCTCTCTCTAAGTATTGGACTTTGACAAAACAGAAAAATTGCGAACTCACAGCTCAGAAAATTCATGATTTGGGACTCATTTTAGCATTTATTACAGTTTACATAAAACTGTATCTGTCCTTATTTAACATGCAAAGATTTAATTTCTTTTTAGTGAAGCCATTGCTATTTCTCCTTAGGTTATTTTTCTTCCAGTGCATCATACGTATCTAATGACTCCGAAGTTTTCTAAAGAAGAAACTATCATCCATGTTCATCCCACGTGAACGGAGCCAGCATAAGGTCATTATTATTGTATAAGGGTTGTGTAAGTTTCATGTAAATTAGGCAATATATATATGCATATTCTAAAGCCATTTTATATTTGAAACAGTTCAGTATTTTATGTAACCACTATATTACTGTAGTTTATGACCTACTTGCATCACTCACATTTTCTAAGAATAAGCACTTTCACCTCAGTCACACTCACCTATTCACCTAACTGGATGACAATTGTTTATATTATCAAAATTGAGAGAGACGTCACAGGAATTTCAGTTGGCTGTTGAGTTTTGCCAGTCGTTATTCACAAGTATTGTGAAAGTTCTGCTTTCTGTCAGCATCCTTCTGAGTATTTACTCTAGCCTACACATTTTCACTGGAAACAAAGGTTGTGAATATCAAAGATGAAAGCCTGAATTTTTTATTCATAAGCAGTTTTTGCAGTCAACGTTGAGCCTGAAAATGATGCTGAGTTTGCCTTGAGTGGAAAATAGCAATTTAAGCAAAATCACCGACTGTCATGCACAAAAAACACAAGTTAGAAATGTACTTGCATGAATAGTCAATGAACTGAAATGAAAATTCCTCTTTTGATGTATTAGGCTTCTCAAAGATTGTCTAATGAAGATTGTAGTGATTCCCTTTTTTATATTATGAATAGATGTGTTCCAAAAAATAATTTTGCTGTGTTTCTTTGCAAATATTATTTGTTGACCACAGGGTTCAGCAGTTACTTCTTTAACGTTTCAGCAGGCATCATCTTTTAATTCTGTTTTCCTTCCAAGAAATGTCACTTCAGAGTAACTTTGTTGAAAATATTCTTAAATGCACAAAAAGATGTCTCAAAGCATGCATATGGGACTGTGTAGAATAAAGCCTCAAACTCATCTTTATGTTATGAAAGCTCATTGTTTGTTGCAGGTGGACAGGCTAGACGTTTCCCTCTCTCCTTTGAGGACAGAAGAAAAATGGCAGCTGTACCTAGCACAAGGCATTGCCATCTGTATGCATTAGAGTACATCAATTTAATTCTTAGGATAACAGGACTGTCTAAGCTTCCAAAGCTACAGGCAAAAAGAATATATTCCACTTTGTTTTCTCAGATCCTAATCCTGATTTTCCTCCCGACTGAAATGATTGCCTTAATGGTAAGTTTCAATATTGGTATTTTTATTTTGTGAGCACGTGTTTTGAAACAATATAGAATAAAAAAATTCTATAAAGGAAATAATGAAAGAGAAGTAAGGTCATCTGTCACTTTTTGAGCCCTAAGAAAACATATCATTCTCAGAAAATCAGTTTCTGTATTAAAAATGTGCACAAGAATATGAATGACAGAGTGAGGCAGAGAAATCAGAAGAGCTACTTTGTGTTTCATTTAGATAGAAAAAAATCTGTATCAACCAAATGAGGTTTTTGCTGTAACATAATTCAGATGAGTCATAATGTTGATTCTTATATCAAATACATCAGAGTCTCTGTGAGATAGCAAGTTCAGACCCATAGCTGAGAGAATTATTTATCAGTCTGAGTTGAATAAGACATCTTTCATTTAACAGAAATTAGAAGTAGCTGCCTTGGCAGAGTCTGCCTGTGGAATTACAAGAGAATGGGCAAGAATTCTTATAAAGCTGAAGAAGTCTGTTTACTGACTTGAGCAGACTTTGAAGAGAATCTCTTTGCATTCTGCTTGCGGTGCTCTGTGCACAGAGTTATCCTTATCTTTAAATGAACAAATGCTGAAAATCTTCTACCCTACCAGTCTGTCTCAGCAGAGCAGGATAAACGTGCTCAGCTGAATGCACAGTTACCTCTCTTCACTAGGGCTTTACATGTGGACGGTTATTTTCATCTTTGTTTTTAATGATTTGTTTCAGTTTGAAATTCCAGTTGCCTTCATAGACAACTTGAGAAATTTTTTGTACTATGACTTTGGCTTCTTTTAATCCAAATTAAACAATACATAGTCATTAAAAACCTAAATATGCTTTATTTTGCCCAGTGTAAAATCCCCATTTTAAACGGCTGCAATCATAAGGCACTTTTCTAAAATGTGTGACTGAATTTGCACTTTGACTGTTACTACCTTTATTCCCCACAAAAATGTTATTCAGAAAAGAGCTATATATTCAGGCAGATATGAACATAGTTTCATTTTATAGTGTTCATGGCAGCCAAAATTATATTTAATGTTTCAGTCAGGCCTCTAATATAATTCATTGTTTTCCCTCATTCATAATTTTTTGGAAAAAGACCCTGTGGACTTCATAATCTCAACGCTTCCATTAAAACCTTTCCTAAGGAAACATCCTTTCTTCCATTTTAAATTATGCATTTTCAGTTTTAACACAGCTTAAACTACTATTGAATAAGCAATAAAACAATAACAGCTCATCAAAACACTTTTAAATTTGACAGATTTCCAATCATGACAAAAGTAGCTCTATACGTCCAAAATGCAGAGAAATATTTGAAAATAATATGAACTTAACAAACCAGATCTTGTATGAACAGTGCTAGATAAGGAACAATGTATCAGTCTTCTCTACAATATTAGTTCTAGCACTTATAATTGCCTTATTGTAACACCTGGTCTGTTCTACCAACAAGATTCGAGCTCAGCTCAGGACCCTAGTAGAGACTTGCATGAGGATGCTTCACATCCATTAGATCGGAGCCCATCGTTTTTTGTTGTTGTTGTTGCTGTTAATCACTGTCTTTATTAAACTTTGCTGCATTTCAAGACATTGACATGCTAACAACTGCAAAACCAATCCTGTAGCCAATAGCTTTGTCTTCAGTGTTCCTTTTCTTCATCACTTGATGTCTCCTATGGTGGTTCCCTGTGCAAGTTAGAGAGATGTAACTTACCTGTAGAGAGACACAATGCCAGCTGCAGGTCAAGCATCCCTCCTCTCCCTCTCTGCCCCGTGGCCTCTCAGCATGGCTGGCAGTGATGCCAGAGATACACACAGCCATGGACAGGTAGAGGACAACAGGGGCAGAAAATCACGGAGAGGAGGGAGTCAGCAAGGAAAAAGGTAACAAGTAGGAATAAATAGAGTAGAAAAGTGGGAGACTAAGAACAAAAAAGAGTGTGATAATTGCTCAGAACACAGAAACAGCTCTCCATCTAAAATGGAAGGAGAAAATAGGAGGCGCTGGGTTAACAGGAATAGATATGAGAGTTTCATCCTAATACAGACCAAGAGTAGTAGTTTTGTCAAAGCCCTTCACGCTCTTCAGGGAAATAATGTCTCCTCTCTTCAAGGGTGCTGAAGCTCTGCTCAAAGCTCTGATTTTCATTTTTAAAAAATAGTGTAGTGGGCTGAGCAGTGCAAGAGGTCAAAGAGCAGAAGGAAATACCATTATTGTGTCAGTCCCAGCCATGCTTCTATAATATTCCACTATGCTCTTTTAACAGGGCTTGAGCCCAGCCTGCAGACTGCTACCTTTTACTCCGGTGAGGCAGCTATTTCGTGAATGAAGTCAGTAAAGAAGCAGCAAGCCAAAACCTAAAATGTCAGACTAAAAATCCTGTTCTCTCTCAGTCACTCAGCATTCACTTCCCTGGTCCTGCCAAGGTCATAATTTCCCTAAGGTAGCCCCTGGGCAACGAAGCCAACATGAAGATCAGATTTTAGGCATTAAATTTGACTGTGGCAAAAAAAAGACTTCAGTGAAGGCAGAACACAGTCCTTGGATTTATTGTAACATCAGACGTCATCTCTTCATATCCACCAGCCACCTCTTTACTTGTTAAAGAGATCTGATCCTAACAGCTTGTCCTGCTCTTATATCCCCCCTCTATGATTACAGTTCATTTATTTTGACCGAATTATGGCTAACTACATATGATGTTTTATACAAGTAACTTTCTCACCTGCTTAATTTTGACTAGAATTACGGGAAGTAATGAAACACATGATTCTGAAATAAAATTTCTTGTATACCCTTAAGCCAATTGAATTCTTCCCTCTTACAAGAAATCATCATCTGTGATTCAACCTGAATATGACATTTATTTTTCTATTCAATTTTTGCTGTGTCCAGCACAAAAAGAAAAGACTTACTTGGATCTAAGCATCTTTTAGAACAGCCTAAGAAGAAAACTTAGATCTTTGTTTCTCATGGTTAAATTTTGGTGCAAAATCATATGATTACCAAATTTTTTCCAATGACAGAATGCTGATATTCAGATTGCCCAGGATAATATGTAGACACTTTAAATAAGTGAATAAACTTTCCTATCAAAAGCGACTTCATTTTTACAGGCTAATCAAAAGGACACTGTCAACTTGATCTGAATGCAGTGTGCTTTTAATTACTGAGTTTAAAGAGACTGGGGATAATATTTTATTTTCCTTTAATTCGGGAGAGGAGCTGGGGAGGAATGGGGAGGCTTGCTTTCCTGGCTTTTATGAGACATGATCCTGTAAAATTTTCAGAAGTCTAACTGGCAAGAGTGTAATCCTTTCTAAAGCAACTTGAGACATTTTCAAAGGTAATTCTTCACTTAAAGACGCAGATTTCAGTGGCAGTGGAATGGATGCTTTTTGAAATGGCAGTAATTTCTTATTGAAATTTTAGATTTCTAAATACTTCTGCAAATTAGGTCATCGAGTGTTTAAGAACCTGTGCCACTGACAGACAGTGGGATTCATATTCCTGAGTCCTTTTAGTGCCTTTAAAGTTTTATTCTCCTGAAAGATTCTGTTCCCTGTTGCACTGCTGCAGCAGTGACTTAGACGACTCCTGGAGCTGCTTCTCTGAGCAGCTGTATGCCTTCAGAACCTGAGTGAAGCCATCAATGCTGGACTTTTTTTTAAGACCTAGTACTTAGCTATTCAACTTAACAAAGGACACTAGCCACTGTTACAAACCAACACTGTCATACACATGCCAAAGTAAAATATTACTCATGTTCCCATCTCTGTTTCCCATGAAAAGTTTAGCAAATTGGGTACAATTTTAAAGGTAAAGTTCATGGTACTCTGGCAGAAATGGTCTCTTCAAATAATTATTTGTATTTCTGTTGCACCCTATTGTGTAGGTTCACACAGAGGAATTTTGGTCTATGTCGAAGCTATTTCAAAGGAAGCTGATGCAGACAGATGATCATTAATGTCAGGCTTCTTTTATGTGGTCAACAATATGGCTGAATCTGTGAGAATTTTTGACATCTATTAAAAAGCGTGAGATTCAAGTGGGTAATTTAGGAGCTGAATGAATTCACCAGTTATTCCTTCCTGTTAAGAGTGGCTGACAGTTGCCTACATCTGCCCTTTACCAAGTGATATTGTAGTTCTGGGAGACACTCTGTGAAAGTCTTAAATTACTCAAATTCGGGAAAGAGGGAATTACTGCAGAGGAGATGAAATTCTTACAATGTGAACTCTAGCTATGTGTTCATTTTTGATGCCACCTCTCCCAACAACCACTTACTGATTCATTATTACTCACCTTTGGTATCTTCTGTTCCTCCATGGAGCTTTGCACTGTTTTCGGACAATATAATTCCACTGGATTTAGTGCCTGTGAATAGACCACTGTCACGCAGCAAAGTCACCAAGCTCATCTGGAGAAGGGTGCCATGCAAGCACTTGTATCGTGCAATAAAACAAATTTGTTTGACAGGAATACTAGACGGACTATGATCAATTTTCCAGAAATCTCTGGCTTACTTTGGAAAGAATGTGAGGTTTATATGGCTGCCAGCTCAAGACCTCTCATACTATTCCTAGTAGTACTGCTGAATTTAACCCGTTGGGTTGTTGTTGATTATCCCACATACATCTTGCAAGGCTTAGCATGACAACTACCACCACTCAGGAAAAGCAGATAGTCATGAATTAAAAATCACAGACTGCCACTTCTCACTCTGCAAGCTGCCTGGTTTTCTCTCATTGTGCCTCCTAACATTACTGCTGTTTCTGACGTTGGTTTCAGTGTTTTACTGAGCAGAATCACACACCTGGTGTTTATCTACCCACTGGAGGAGAAATTTGGCCATACTGTAAGTGTAACCCACTTTCAGAGCAAACTTTTCTCAAAGGACTCTCAGTCCAGTGCCAATACATCAGGTTTGTAAGCTAGGCAATTATTTTGTCTCACACTCATACTTTAAAATACATTCTTCACATCAAAAGCGTTACCACACTGCCCTTATTCCTGGTGACATATTATCTCTGTTTCTCTCAGACAGAGGGGCCTTATAAATCACAGAATCACAGAATCACAGAATAGTAGGGGTTGGAAGG
>Ga0181612_121897_pt1 | contig 13218 bp, 5 predicted proteins | sample HoacroProtozoa21_FD_119630 | JGI IMG/M metagenome (GOLD analysis project Ga0181612, IMG submission 119630) | Hoatzin crop microbial communities from Cojedes, Venezuel. Combined Assembly of Gp0051906, Gp0051904, Gp0051908
ACAAACACCCCATGTGACAAAAATATTAACACATAAAATAACAAAGTTTTGTTTTTTTTTTGACTCTTCTCCCCATAAAAATTAAAAAATGAAAAAAAAAAAAAATAAAATTTTTTTTTTTTTTTTTTTTTTTTAAAACTTGAAGTTACTGCTTGCTTCTTCTCACAGAAGTTACCAAAGTGAGTTGTTTGCTTATTTTAAAATAGGGCAGAGCCAAATTTTAAGAAATAATGTTCAGGGTGTTTTGTTGGTTTTTGTTTTTTTTTAAACTAGAATTGTGCAACAGGAAGTTCTTGCTTATAACTTACATTAACTTACAGTTGATTGGCTGCATATGTTCTTTCACCTGAATCTGTTGCTTTGGATATTTGCTGTAGTTGCTGGGAAACAAGAAATGGTACTGTGCATGGGCATTGTGTGGTCCACTGTTCCAAATTCCGGTTCAAATTCAGCTGCACAAGTAATGCTTAGTTTCTCTTTGAAACATACTGATTTTTACTAGTTCCTCTAACACGTTGTTTTAGAACTGTGACTGAACTAAACTGTTTGGTAGTGTTCTAATAACAGACAGATTAATGGCCGTTTCACTCACTAGTTTTCAGCTAATATTGACTTATTGAAATCATTCTGGTGATTAGGCCTAGGAAGATTAAGTAAAACATTTCAGTATTTTTTCTTTATAAAAACACAATAATGCAACAGAACTGAGCTAGCATAGTTGAGAGGAAAAAACAGAAACTAATTGCAAAGTAGTGTGGTGTTCTCGCTTGCCGCCTTGTCCCCCCTTCCACTTTTCCATACTCTGTCGGTACTGTGTGATGCTTCGCTTTCAGCCCAGTTAAAACCACAAGAGTTGTACTTTAAAGGTAGTTTGGGCTACTTAGATGTAGTGGCAAAACAGTCTCAACTGAATTTCCAGAGGAGATTAGCAGGGTAGGTGTTTGCTGATCTGTCCTGGTAGACACTTTCAAATGTGCGCAAGATCCTGATTGCCATTCTTCATTCATTAGAAATAGTTATGGTATATGATTGTGTTACTCTGGTGAAAAAGGGGCTTTAAAAGTGGAAAAATCTCCAACCTGGAGTAGGAGATCTTCCTGAGACTTATATTAGGAAAAATTTCTGTACCTAGCTTCAGTATAGTAAAAATGTTAATAGAGTTCTCTTTGCAAAGAAGTATCTTTTGGAGCTGCATCACCTTAGCTTATATGCTAAGCTTAGTTGGCCTGCTTATATGGACTGTGACTATACATGCAGGTTTGTTTATTCCCCTGGAACTTCTTAATTGTGCCACTTTTAAATTGCTGATCATTGTTTTGATTGCCATTTCAGTAAACAGTATCATATGTAAAATAGGAAGAAGTTCTCTTCAAACTTTCTAGAACTTAAGTGTCACAGTAGTAATTATAGCTCCACATCTTTTATCTCTAGCTCTACGGTAGTCTGAGAAAAATGCCGGGCAAATTTATCACTTGGAGGTAGGGAAGTAGGACTGCGTTTTCACCAAGCAATTATCTGTTGTTGTTTGTCCGTGTGTTTAATGCTTAGAAAGTGGTTATAAAGACCAGAATGCTTAGAGTATAGAGAAGTGTTGATAGGGAATAAGTTAATGGGTGTGTGTCCATTTGGGCTAAGAAAGTATTGAAGTTGCTGCATACTATTGGAGACGTAATGTGCTTCAGTCAGGTAATACCTGGTGGAGAAATGAAATGGGCTTTCCACCTGTGGGTCTGTTACCTGTTCAGGTGTTGTTATAGTATTAGACCAAATGATGGTGTTGGAAAGAAGTTACTAACTGTTAATAAAAAGTTGCTACCCATACAGTATTTGGATAAATGATGTAACTTTTTATTCATTGGCAGAGTTTGATATGAGTTTTAATACTTTGTTAATTATTACTGTGCTTGACTGGAATAAGAGTGGGTGGAGAAAGGAAGGTACAAGATGCGTGTCCTTGTAGCACCAATAAACACCGTCTTGAAAATCCTGGGTGTTAGGGTGGTTATTACAAAAATTTGATTTTGTCTGTTATGCATGGGAACATGGTGACATAAAAATAGTAATTCCGTTAAAAGGAATTTCTGTACCTTTTTTTATGTTCTTACAAGTTAACTTTGGAGGTAGTGATTTTGATGTATTGGGGTTTTTTTGTTGCTATTTTTAGGTTTTCTGAAAGATTCTAGGAGGACTCTTGTTTTAACTAACCTCGGTTTGACATTAGGGAAGGTTGTGTCATTGTTCTTTCTGGATCAGTAATGCTTGCAAACACTAAATGCAAGCTGTATTAGTATATTTTATGAAAGACTGTTAAACTTTCCCCCATTCCTGGAAACATGTTTGTCTCTTAGCTGGTTTCTGGCTCATATTCCGGTCATAACTTTGCTCTAGAGCCATTTTAAGCAATTCTTTACTCTAAAGAAAACTTTCTAAAAGAGAAGCGTACTGCTTGCTGTTCTGCAGAACAGTGGCTGATTTTGATGAGGTTGGGCAAAGTGCACGCAGAGACTTTTTTACCTTAGAATCTGAAACTTTCAACAAATTCCTGTGTTCTTAACATCTCTTGATTTAAAGCTGAGCATTGCAATGTTCATTTTAATGATCGCACATTTTGGTGTAGGTGAGTCAGTTCTTGAATCTGGCATCTGTGTGAACCTTAGGCTGAGTAGAGCTTTGAGTCAGTGATTGTTTACTACAAAATCAGAATTATTTGTCTCCATGTTATCTGACTGCAGCCCTGTATTTGTGTCGTACTTCTTGTCCTGTATGACTGTTGAGCCACTGTGTGATTTGTAACTAAATCATTCAGATGCATTACGTGTTGAATGTAGACAATGTATGACTTCAGTGTTTCTTCAGTGACGACATTTCTGTAGTCAGTGCTTCCCACTTCCCTAGAGCATGTTGTCATTGTTCCCCCCACATGAAATCCAGTATTTGGCAACAGCTTATGTTCTTCTTATTTCATTTTTCTAAGGTATAAATGTAGAGGAAGGATGCTCTGGCAGCTTTTGCCTTGTCACTCTAGTCTAGTGCAATTTGGCTGGCACCTAGGTCCAAGCATTAATTTTCCTTTAAAAAAAAACTGAAAGATTGTTCTGGAAAGTATTCAATAACTTCTGTTCATGAGTGAACTTTATTTAGAAATGAACATTAAATTGTATGTATGGTAGGACAGGCTGAACATATGTGCATGAACAGACTGATCTCAGAATTGTGGAGAAATGATTTGAAGTGATTTTTCTTTAAGACATTGTTGTCATTGGTTGTCATCCCCCCTGCTCCGTTTCCTGTGAGTGTGCCCTAGAAGTCGCTTCAGAATTCACTGTTCTTTATATAGTGTCCATTTAATATGGCTTTGTTTAGAAAGGACAGATTTTTTATAATTAGGTTTTTGCCTGTTTTGTCAGATAAGGTTCTAAGTGGTTTTCATTATTGTGATCAAGATTAAAATCATAACGACTGAAGAACTGACACATACGTTCCTAATAGGTCTAAGTGTCACTAAAGTGGGAAGATTTTCTTTGACCAAAGCTGAGATGTCTTTAGACATGTTCATTGCAAGGTTTGAATGTGGTGCTGTTAAACGACACTTCTTAGGAGCACGTCTTAGGAACACTTAGGATTACTTCTGGAACGTCTGCTGCTAATTCTTTGTGTTATTTTGATGCCCCTTGAGAAGCTGTATTGCAGTTGTGTCCCTACAACATGAGTGTTCTACTGGGCCTGAAAGGGTATAAAAAGGATTCTTTTGGAACAGAAGGCTAAAATTGCATATATAGACAGTTTTAGACTGAAAGCCAAGTCAAAGTTTAGGCTGTATACATTTTCTTATAGTACGGGAATAGTGGCTATGTGAAACTATTCTGCTTTTTCTTGACAGGAAAACATTCAAAGTAGATGACATGTTATCAAAAGTAGAGAAAATGAAGGGAGAACAAGAATCTCACAGGTACTGTCCTGCGTACATATTTGTGTCTGTATATACAAATGATCGTATGCATGTGCTAAATCAAAAGGCTTTTTGGTTGATAAAATGAAAGTGATAAAGAGTAATTATTAGAAGCAAGGTACCTACTGTTTGAAATGTTGCTTCCAAAATCTTAAAATGTGTGTATGTGTGCTTGTCACTTAGAAACTTGGAGAAAAGCAATATCAGGATAAGCTTTCAATATTTGTCGTGCTGTTTCTTGAACTTTGTATAGAAGCCCCAAATAGGTATTTCCCTTTTCTTAAGACTGTCAGTCGTGTCAGTAGCTAATCTGTGTGCTGGAATAAAAATAAGGCAGATTTGGGAAAATACCGTGAAGTTGTACTATTTGGGGATTTTATGGTTGTATTCTTGCTGTTTTTAACCTTAAGTTCATGGTTATGTAAAAAAAAAAAAACCACCACCCAAAATACAAAAAAAAACCCCAAACCCGTGAAACTTTCAATAGTAGTTAAACAATCTTAGCCATCTCAAGCCATAATTGGGTTAACTAGTTAAAAAAATGTTTTCATTAAAGGCTGTAAAACTTGCAATATTCCCTTCTAATTTTCTCATGAGAAATACTGCTTAGTCTGAGATTTTTCTTGTGGTCTGACCCCACGTGTATCTCATGTTAAACCTTTGCACAGTTCTATCTGAATAATAGTGTTCCCTCTTTAACAAGTACATAATTTCAAGTCTTAATTCCATATGGAATTGCCACTTGGCGGGGAGGCTTATCTGTGAATTCTAGTTGTGAAATAGTAATTACCTTTATACTGGGGTACCTATTGGTTTCATCGTGTTAATTTTTTTCCATAAGAGATTACTTTAAATTACGTAGCACACTTAAATGTTGGATAAAACTCGTATTATATCAGGTCTTACTACTCTGCTTCAGAAAAAAATACTAAACTCTTGCTGAATTTGCCATGTTGTGTTTGGCAAAAGTTAAAGTTCAGCCAGAGACGTGAAACTTGGGACTGGTGCATTTCAGTTAATTTTCATCCTTTGTAATGATGTAAATGTCTTTGTAATGATGGTAAAAAAAAAAGCATAGCCAATATGCCTAGTCTGTTTTTGCTTGATGAGTGCTGAAATACAACGGTATAAAAAGTTTATTCGCTGAGAGGTGGTGTAGCATACAATACGTTTGTGACACTTGAGTGTGACAGGTGATGATCATAACTTTTTTTAATTCTTTATGTATGTATTAAACATCTAAGTTTTTGTGAAGGTATGTATGATGGAAATTAACCAATCCATTGTAAGACTTCCAGAATAATTTTGTTCTCATATGTACAATTCAGCCAGAGATCCCTTTTAGTCCTGCAAGTTGGTTTTGTGTTCTTTTTTGGTAGAAAGACTGTAGATAATTTGCCAAACTCCTCCTATTTAATCTACTCAGCATGATACGCAAAGCATTTTGGAAATTTTGCACCAAACCCAGATGCCTTAAAGACTAACCTGAGTTGCTGAAATGTGTAAAGTCCTTCTAAGTTGGTTGTGGGGTTTTTTTGGTGGTGTTTGCTTGGTTTTTAACCAGCTGTTTGTTTTCCATAATTAGACTACTTCAGAGGCAACCATGCTAGGTACAATGTAGTCTGAAACAAACTTATAAATTTTGTGTTCTAAGAGGTTTCATGGATTTACTGTACATTATTGTTCTTAATTATCTTTTGCTCCATATATTGTGGATACTTGCTAACTCAATACTCTCTTTTTAAGGATAAGGATAATGTTGCAACAAAATAGAATATTGATTTGTGTACGTTGTTGTTCTGTGCTTTCAAAACTGTCAAAAATGTGCTTTAGTCTAGAATTGGTCTGGAAAAGTAGCATGGATGAACGATGCGAGTTGGTATAGATGCAGTCGTCTGAATGTTCAAGCTATTGGACACTTTTGCTAATAATCTCAGTGCTCTCAGGAGCCTTTGTGTTCAAAAATAGGCATTGAATGTCAGGTTGTATCTTCCTGAGGAGTCGTTGAAGATGCTCAAAACTGTGTCCAGTGTTCTAGTATAACAGATGATACTTTGTTCAGTACTGCATACTTCAGAAATAGTAAGTGTTGTTGAGACCCATTTTAATCTACGTTCATGAATAATTGCTTTAAGCTGAAATGTATTTTGAATTTAACAATTTGAAATAAAATGGGTCTGCAGTCAGCAGTCTAGGTTGTGAGCTGTAGTGCTGTGAAATAAAATAGATGCAATTACTATTTTGATTGCATATGTTATGGATGATACGGACTTGATGTGACTGATATCTTTATTCCTAAGGCTGTAACTTCACCATTGTAAAGATTCTGCTTACCAAACTTGATTTTTTTTTTTTTTAACAAGTATTTTGATACCAAGTGAAGTTCTAGAAAATTTTCACCATAACTCTGCTCTGTTGCTGACAAATGTCTAGGAAATGTGTTTGCCTGGGAAGGCAAGATCTCGTGTCTTCAGACAGTGCCCTTCTACTGCAGTGTTTAAACCTCTACTTTTTTTTTTCCTCTGAATGTATCAAGTCATAGAATACAGAGACAGAATCAGTTTGTAAAGAGAAAACTTGTCTTCAACTTTGCATCAATTACAACTGCTGTGTCCAGACAGTTTCCAAGGTAGAAAGATGGACAGCTTCATTAGAGTTCTGCCTCTTGTGTAGGCCTGGCCTGAACGCTAGTGAGTGGAGTGGCTGCTGTCAGGAGAAAATACTTTCTTTTTCTAACATTTCCCCCTTTTTTTTTTTTTTTTTCCTGTTTAGCTTGTCTGCTCATTTGCAACTTACGTTTACTGGGTTCTTCCATAAAAATGGTATGTTTGCCAATTCATTCATTGCACTGTTAATTTGTACAGCACCTTTGAAACTAGTATAGATCTGAGGGGAATAGGGGAATATTTGAATATTTTGAATCAGCTGTTTGGGGGCAGATTTTAATTTATTTAAGCTCAGACAGTCCCATTAGTTACAATGCTTTCAATAGCACTTTAAATATGTTTTAGCGTAATTGTAATGTTAAGCAGATAAGCCTTCCAGGGTTTTAGTCAAAACAGTGATTTTGAGAAATACTTCAAAGCATCATCCATTCAAACTGAAATAGACCTTGAGGAGTTCCTGAAGAAAGTGATTGTATGGGAGTGTATCTTTGGGTTGCTTGAGGTAGCTTTAAACAAACCCTCAGCCCTCAAATAGTTAGAAGATTCAGTGTTTTTAATTTAAAATACAAGTGTGAGAATAAATTTTATAAGGTAGAGCCTAGAAATGAGGCAAAGGTCATGCCAGCGATTATAAAAGCAACTGAAATCATGTATTAGTGATTTGCAGTCATTCTATTGTGTCTTTTATGCACATAAGGCTTTACCTCTCAAAATCGGAATATTGGACTTCCCAGACCAGAATGAAGGGTTCTGTTCCTTTAACGAAAGCAGAAGTGACATGCTTTGTGCTGTATAGGCATGGGTAAATTCACTGTCTTTTTACTTCCCTGAAAAACACTTATCTGTTAATCCATTACAATAAAGTGATTTTTCTGTTTTTTCAGTTAAAAATATTCTGAATGGCATTGTAGTCTTTGGATGTGAAAACTAATAAAGTTCACGTAACAGGTTTTGTACTTTTTTCTGGAAGCTGTTATGTTCCCTCAAAATATCTTGCGCTTAACCAGATGTATTCAGTGAGATGTTTGAGAGTTAAAGTTGCAAATGCTTCTTTATTAAACTGTAATACTATTCTGAGAAAGTCCTTCAAATCTGTATATTAGGAACATTGTGCTTCTGGAGCTTCAAAATCCTGCTGGTCTCAATGAATAGTATTCATCTTGTTTCTGCCCTCAGGAGCTTCATGTTGTATGTTGTGTTCAGTATTTAAGCTGAGAAACCATGAGAGATAAGGACTTTTGGGGGCAGCTAGTGATAAGAATAGAGGGTATAGAATAAAGGAGGAGCAAAGAGTGTGCTGATGTGTCTTAAATTCAAATATATAACTTCAAAATCTGATCCTTCCGGGACAGTAAGTAGTAAACCTCACATACGGAATTTAAAATACCTAGTGGATAGGATAGTTGTTCCATAGATTTTGCTGACAGACTTTCCTTTTTTTACTGCTTGTCTATTACAGTGTGATCTTACACAGACATGGGTTGTAGTAGATTTTTCTCAAGATGTTAATATATTTGATCACTTTCTGTGAAGTACTACACATAGTGAGAGCCTGACGATCATTTGTGCCATAGAAAAGGATGTCGCTAACATGTGATGTATGCTGTAGTGAATATTAAACACAGAAAATATTTAAATTAATGAAGCTGGCACAATTAATATGCCTATTTGTCTGGATAGAAATTATGTTAGAAACTCTTCAAACTGGGTGTGTGGTGGGGTTTTGGTTTGGTTCCCCCCCTACCCTGAGTTTCTGTGTTTGCTAAGAAGATTTCTAATATGTCTTGTGTTTACAATTAAAAAAAAAAAAAATCCATTTGTTTCACAAAACTGCTAGTGTCCCTAGATGAGTTACCAGAACACTCTCAGCTGAAATGCAGTAAGCTTACTGAGTGTGGATACAGTGTCAGGAGGAAAGCAAGTGAAGAGACATGCGTTACGTTGTCTTTACTGTGCGAAAGCTTTGCTTCTTGTATCTGATGAGCCTAACAGTGTTTCATTGAATGTCAAATTCTTTGTGACATGGACTAAAGTGAAGTCATTGAGCTTTTTAACTTAAGCCCATAGTGGTATTTGTAAGATTTTAAAAGAGCAGAGATTCATTCAGTTTTGGCTGGTGGTTGCTTTTCAGAATTTCTTCCCCAAGCTGTTTTTTAACTAGATATGTATTCAAGTTTTATCTTTCTATTCTTTTTCCGTATGAGGGCAGTTTTCTAGATTAGTATAAATTCAAATGGTTAAAGGTTGTTTTGCCATATGGTGAAATTTATTTTGTAAGGCAGTTCTTAATCATACTGCTGGTAGTAGCCGTCAGGAATATTCTAGGTTCTAGGAAATTTGTAGTGCAGAGACTGAAGCCCAGTCGTCTTTTCTAAGACTTTTTTCAGGTTCTTTCAAGAGCCCTTTAACACCTATTCTGCATATACTTCACCTGGCATAATCTTCAAGGGGGATTTTTTGTTGTTTTGCTGTCCTATCTGATGACATCCAAATCTTAAGTTTTAATGCAAACCAAATTCTAGGTTTGCAAGCTGTAAAGAAGAAAAATTATAGGAAATAATTTGATTTGTCTGTAATTCATGTATCCTGACTTTCCTTAAATCTGCCCAGATCCTTTTTCTCTGCTATAAAAAGGCTTTGAGAATGCCAAAGATAGCAAGCTTACTCTTTTAAACATTGGAGATCAACTATGCTACTTAATCTGCTAGTATTAGATCAGTTAGGTAGGATATATTCTCAAGTGGGAATTTGCACTAAGTTTGGGGAGAATTGAGACTTAGAATTTGACTGGAGATCTTTGTGCCTGGAGATACATATGATTAAAAAGTAATTATGGGTGGATTTACACCATTGAATTGATCTTCACTTTTTCAGAACTTAAAATATCTTTCTGTTTAGATAAGCCATCACAAAACTCAGAGAACGAACAAAATTCTGTAACCCTGGAAGTACTGCTTGTGAAAGTTTGCCACAAGAAAAGAAAGGTAAAAATGATTTGAGAAAGTATTAATATAAAGCAAAATGTTTACCTGATTCTGGATCATCTGTTTAACATTGCTGTAGAACAAGCTAATGGTGAAATGATGCTTTTGTTGAGATTAAATTAGTCTTTAAATTTAAGAACTAATCTATTCACGTTGTTTTTTATTGACTGGGTAAGGGATTCTTCAGAAGCAAATGTAGGAGAGAGAGATATATGGATTTTACTCTGCTTTGTGAGAAATAACTGGAAATTAGCTTCGTTCATTGAATTTAGCTTGCCTGTCAGTCAAATTCACTTACTGTGAATTTCAGCCTCTATTTTTACTTCAGGTTTTTTTGTATGACATCATTAAACTACTAACTCTGTTGTGATGTCCAGAGGCTTAAGTAAACCAGGCAATTACAAAATTGTAAAACAGTCTATGCCTTTTAGAATTTAGAAATAAAAAAGAACAAGTTGTAATTGTTTAGAATTCCCTAGTCATCTGCCAGGTCTTGAATCTTCCCTTGCTTTTTCTGTACCTATGTTTCTTACATTGATCATCTCAATTACTGCAGATTTTAGCTACTATGAATCATAAACAATTTCCATCCTTTTTTTTTTTTTTAAAAGTATCTTTGAATATGCTTGCTGTTTTAGCTATGTTTGTTTCACACCAGTTGGCAAATTATCTTCACAGCTAGGGGAATATGGGAGGCTCAGTAATGCATGCGGTAATTTTTAACCAAAAAGGGAAAGATTTGCAGTCAGAACGTTGTATATTTTCCCTAAGAATGTTAAGCTGTTTTGACATGTTTTTAAGAGTTAATATTGTTTCTAGCCAATTTTGTTCCTTGCTATAGTACGGATAAATATGGTAAACGCAGGAGGTGCTGATGGTTATTTGAAATGTTTTGCTGCAAGTTTCATACTTAGGCCATCCTGTCTTGTTTTTCCAATACTGCACAGTGTTCTAGGATCTATTTGAGAGATACTGAATATAATAAATCCTAGGTAAGTGGTTCTTTATCTCCCAGATAGCACAAAGTGCACTTTGTAATATTGGAAAGAGAAGATAGTAAGCCCCTGAAATATATGTATAACCAAAACATTTAATTTATTTAGGTAAACAGAATTAAATTAGTATTAATGACTGCTCTACAGTCTTTCTGAATGCCTCATTTTAGTGTTAATTTAATCACTTAGAGAAAGATGGCTGCTGCCAGAAGTGGTTATAAAACGCCAGTTTTATTTACACTTTCAAATATCTGTTTTTACATTTTAAACCTGGGATTTTTCTTCCAGACTCTTTAATTTACATATGTTACAAGGCTTATTTTCAAAAAGATGGCAGGACAAGTACAATTCATAAATGATACAATTTTTAACGCTTAATGTCTTTGTGTTCTAGAAACCTAAACCTCAGCTTTCTTGTTTTCCTGCAGGATGTCAGTTGTCCGATAAGACAGGTTCCTACAGGTAAAAAGCAGGTGCCTTTAAACCCAGACCTCAGCCAAATAAAACCAGGCAACTTCCCATCGCTTGCAGTTTCCAGCAATGAGTTTGAACCAAGCAACAGCCATATGGTGAAGTCTTACTCATTGTTATTCAGAGTAACTCGCCCAGGAAGAAGAGAGTTTAATGGACTGATCAATGGCGAAACTAATGAAAACATTGGTAACTTCCGTCTTTAAATATGCTTTTACAAGGTTTATCTTTTAGGCACATATACAGTAGTCTTAATCTGCAGCGTAGGTCGTATTCTGAGAAGGGCCAGCAATAGATGAGTGACTGAACTGGCTTTCATTTGTGTTCAGTCTTTTTCAAGATGGGGCTGAAATACAGTTGGTAGCTAGGAACTGTGCTTCTGTTTCTGAGTAAATCTAAGACCAAATTTTACTAATGTGTGATGGTGAAGGTGTGAGGCAGCACTGTTGGGGGGGTGAATACTGGAAGAGCGCCCTGTGGTCACTGTGTCATTAAACCTTCAGCCACACTGGTTGCTACTGACTGTAGCTGTAGCTGCTGTCATGGTTTCTCAGCAAAACTAAATGACTAGCCAATAAATAAAATAGCTTTTTGAAATCTGTGATTAAGGTGTTTTCTTAATCTTATGAAGTTATGTTATATCACAAATGTTACAGCTTTGAAGAGTCCATGTAGAATGAAAAAATTTCTTACTATTTTATAGCTACAAGAGGAGGAAGGTCAAATGCCAGTTTCTTTATGCTGATGGAGTAATATGACTAGACTAAATATATGTGAGCATATCTAAAATATGATTATTGTTAAGCTAAGTGTTCTTTCCATTGCCTTTGAGCTGTTCATTAAATGCTATGTCCTTTTGTATTGTATGACATCTGATGTAATCAACAGCCAGTTGTATTTTACAATTGCACAGAAGCTGTTCGATCTTTTAAATGTGTGCTTATGTAATTGAATACCATATTTCTTATGCACAGATGTCAATGAGGAGCTTCCAGCTAGAAGAAAAAGAAACTCTTCAAATCGTGAAGATGGGGAGAAAACATTTGTAGCGCAAATGACTGTATTTGATAAAAACAGGTACTATTATCCAAAATAAATATTGTTTCTGATAATTGTTAGAAATTTGTTTAATATTAAATCTTTATTTTCATCACTGGCTGTCTTTGGCTGGATTTTTCTAGTTGGTAGTCACAATAAAAGCTTCAGCTTTTAAAAAAAAAAAGTGTACAGGTTTCATAGGGCGTGTTTTATACTGAGACCTGTTCAGTGACAATTGTAAATTATTTCCTTTTGTGAACTTGAGTATTGTCCTGTTAATATGCATTGTTTGTCTGTTCCGTGTCAGTTTTTTGACAGATGTAATTTTTGTGGTTTTGCTGAAGATCAGTGACAGCATAATTGAAAAGTAGATCAAACAAACAAAAAGTTTGTTTGCTTATGCTTTGGCATAATTTTCTTCATGCCCAGCCAGACTCTTGCTGATGCAGTCACAGACCATACTCTGCTAGCACTTAAAGGAGACATTAGTTCTTCATTACTACAGTGAAATCAAACAAGTAGTTAAAATCATAATAGGCTTACTCTGTTGTGTAGTTCAAGTGTGATATTTTAATTTTTCCTGTCTTGACACTAATATATTTTAAAGAAGGTGGAGTGAGGTGAACACACGTAGATTGCTCTATAGTTTAGAGCAATCCAGATAGTTCAGAAGATAAGTAGCACACCATTTACTGGTAAGTGGACGTGGTAGTTGTTTGTCTTGCAGAAGAGGATAATACCAGCACCAGCCAAAATATAGTATATGAGAATAAGAGTTCTATCCATGGCAAATGTAGATCCCAGGTGGAGATAGGTATCTAGGTAACTGCTTCATTAGTAAAAATATAAGCATAGGTTCAAGAAGAAGCTGCTTAAAACACAGCTCAAAGTGATTCTGACAAAATGGTCATTTACCCAAATGTGAGTTTAGAAGTCTTATATTTTGAGTAGGGTTTTTTTAAAGAAGTGTCTTTAATCTGTATCTTCTTAGAAGTCATGACAGTACTTTGTTCTTTTCTATTTCTTAATTCCACTGGAGACCTTTAATATGCTAAACATGATACGCACTGTTAGGTGGTTTTGTAGTGATGATATGTAAGCTAGGCTGGTTTTAG
>Ga0181612_121913_pt1 | contig 13218 bp, 4 predicted proteins | sample HoacroProtozoa21_FD_119630 | JGI IMG/M metagenome (GOLD analysis project Ga0181612, IMG submission 119630) | Hoatzin crop microbial communities from Cojedes, Venezuel. Combined Assembly of Gp0051906, Gp0051904, Gp0051908
GTGGTGGGGCCCTGGCGGAGATTGCCCAGAGAGGCTGTGGCTACCCCCTCCCTGGCAGTGCTTAAGGTCAGGTTGGACGGGACTTTGAGCAGCCTGGTCTAGTGGAAGATCTCCCTGCCCATGGCAGGGTGTTTTGGAAGCAGATGATCTATAAGATCCCTTCTAACCCAGATCATTCTATGATTCCATGATTCTGTGATTTGTCACACATTTTCAGAAAGTATTTTTTTCCAAGAGAAATGCAGTTTTAAGATGGTGTGCCAGTGCAGGCCTTCTATTTGAAGTATTTTCCACTATTGCAACAGCTACAGCAGTTGCTTGTATGGAAATACTAGGAAAATATTATGGTACCTATTTTTTTAGCTATCTTAATAAATTTGAACAGGAAAATCGAGTTGAAATGGCAGCATCCTGTTATCAGTAAGCTCTTTGTAGACCACCGTCATGTACTGTAGGACCATCTGTCACTGAGAAACCAGGACTTGAAAACTTGCTCAGTTTTGTTTCCTAGCTGATCTGGGGGCACAGTTCTCATTTGAAAGGAAAGAAAAAAGAAAAAAAACCCCACAAAACACAAATAACCCTCAGTTTTGCTGATGTAAAAACTATTGGAATAATTTAAGATTTTGATGTTTGTGCAGATTAATGGACTATGAACAATTCATAGGCATCTGGAGGAACTGGCCTTTTGGAATTGACCTCGTGTTCATGAGTAGCAGTGTTCCTGAGCTCCATGGTTGCTAGCCGTGGGCGGCAAGGTGTTGCAGTGTGTTCAGATGCAATTCCAGCAGCTTTCTAAATTGAGGGCTTCAAATGCCTGATGACTGGCTCTGTTTGGGTGAATGTCTTTAAGGCAGTCCTGTTACCTTTTCCTTAACTAAAAGTATTGTGTAAAAATGTTTAAGCCTAATATTTCTTATTCCTGTTATAGTAGAGCATCAGGATCTTGTGTACTCTGTTCTGCATAGCAAAAAAAACCCTTTCTTGCCTTGAAGAACTTAATAGAGATAGTGAAATTCTGAATGTAACACAAAATGAATCTACCGGGTTTTTTTCTCTATTTGAATAATGCTCTTAGTAGCAGACTAGTCTCTGAAGTCTCTCCAAAATACTTGTTAACATAATGGAAAGATTCTAATTTCTAAGGTGATTTTGGCCAACCTTTGGACAAAAACTAGAATGTAGCTTTAATTTGTGTCTGGCTCCTTAATGAGATGTTCTTGACTGCTCTGTACTTTCACTTTTCCTCTCCTTGAGTTACTGTGATGAAAGTAACTGTTTCTTTCTTTAGGTAAAATGAAGAATTCTGAATCAACTAAAGAACATACTTTGGAAGCTGATTATTTAGAAAACACTGCTGTTATTGATGAATCTAATCTGACAGCTGAACAGCAACTAGGATTGAAGCAAGCCGAAGAACGTCTGGAAAGAGATTATATTTCCCGACTTGAAAAAGTAGGTTGAGTTATTTATCAGATACAAAAGAAAATGGGTGTCGTCTTTCATTATCATCACCATATTTCTGGTTGGGTGGTATTTCTACTAGAGCCTGTTGCCTCAGTTTCTTTCTTCTTTGTAATGAATGACTTTAGTGATCTAAGATACTATCCCTAGTAGTTGACTAGTTGTGCATCGTGGCAGATGATGTGGATTGAAAAATTAGTGTTGCTTCTGTGGCACGTGTAGCCTTTGTAGAACAGTATTTTTAAATTCTATAGACCTAAAGGTTTACAGTTCCATTACTTACATAAGATTTTCTGGAAATTCTCATTACCTGGAAACTCGAAATACAAGATCGAAAGGAACCTTGTACAGTCTTCAGTGTATCAGCCTTCTGCCAGTCTGAGTCACCTGTTGAAGGTGACTCCTTAAAAATGTTCATCTAAACTGTTCTTAATATTATCTCCAGTGAAACAAATTTTGAAGTCAATGTAGGTAACTCAGAAGTTTTTCTTAATGTCTAATGTGTGTGTTGCAGCATTTTGATCCCTCGTATATTGTCCTAGGAAAATAAATACAAGTCTATTACTTTTTTTCAGCAACTTTCTACACCTTTGAAGATCTTTGCCATTCCGGCAGTCATATCTTTTTTTAGACTCTCTCTTTGTTCTTCAGTCCTAGGGATTTTTTAGTTACTGGTTCATTCTTGTTGCTTTTCAGTAGGCATCCACCATGTAACTGGTATCCAAAATTGGACATGCAGTTTCAGCTGAGGTCTTACATATGAATAGGAAAGCTGACTTCATCTGTCTGAAATGTAGCATTTGTGTTTAGGATATCTGCTTTTATAGCAGCAATAGACGCTGGCTTGTAGTTTAACCAGCAGTGATCCCCATATCCTTTTCTTAAGAAATGCTCAATAAGGTGTTCCCAGCCCTGTGTATTTTGCAGCTGATAATACCTAAGGAGGAATGATACTTTGCTTTGATACTATTTAATTACAGCTTATTTATTTCCTTTCTCTTAATTTGCTGTGATCGCTGAATTTTTGTCATACTACGTCTTCTGTAACCTCTCCAACTTGGTATCTTCCACGTTTGCAGTCAGCACACCCTCTGTTGCATTTCCTAACTCTGCAACAAAAATATGAATGTTTCTGATCCCAGAAGGACCCCTGCTGAAAAATGCTTGTCACATACTTTTAGACTGGTGGTGAACCGGTCTAGGTGTGTGTGCTCTGACGACAGTGTGCTGAGGAGGTTTGCTCCCACCTTACTGTTCTTTATTTAGATGGTGTTTGTGGTCTCCTTTTGAGACTGATGCTATGACAAGTGACAAGAACTTTGTAAAATTCAAGATACAATATCTGCTGCTGCTTTTTCAAGCCCTATGATTTCATCTTTAAAAAAGGATCCTAAAACTGGTTTAGTGCAATTTGCTTATAGCAGATCAGTTTGTCACCTATGACCTGTTTTTATGTGCTTATTATTAACTTACTTTATTACAGTATTTTTCTGGGTGCTAATTCTGACTGGTTTCTAATTCCTTGGTTCATCCTCTTTAGGCTTTTAAAGATATTCTCAAGTCGGTCTTTCATAGTGATCTGGCACCTTCCAATTCTCTGTGAGTTCTTTAAAATACAACTGGCTGAGATGGATTAGCTCCCTGAATAGCCAAGAACAAATTTCATGAGGCCTGGCTCGTTTGGATGCATCTGTCTTACTCAAGTAGTAGCCTGTAGCATTTTTGTCTTGCTGTTTTGAGTTCTTGCCCCTTTCATTGGTGTTAAGCATAACTAGATGATGTAAAAAAGGCTTTACAATTAAGGCAAAAGAAAAGGCATTCAGTATTCAACCTTCCTGGTAACATCTGTTGACATAATACTGCAGACGGGTATTGTAAAGAAATACACCACCACCACCACCTTTTTATGGTATTATTATTGCTGATATTCATTCAGTTTTAGAAGAATGGTAAAATATTTTTGATCTCCTTCAATCTTCAGGTATTGAATACTTGAATCTTCCAAGCTAGCCCAGTGTAACTAAGTTGTTTTCCAAATGGATATTTAATTTCATCTTACTAGGTGTCTGTCTCATAGGAAGTAAGGGTGAAGAGAATGAGTAATAAAAGCATAATGATCATGTTATTTTAAAGTGATACCCTCAGGTGTCAGACTATTTTTTTTTCTTTTTTATTTTTTTTTCCAAAAGCAAAAGATCAGACTCAGTAAGTGGAAAAACTTGCCCAAATTTAGCTGTGGTTTAGGTTTCCGTATAGTAAGTCAAATTTGTTTTAACTGATCTGCAGTCCACCTTAGTGTCTTAAAATGGTGTTCTCTGTTCATTCGTTGTTACATCACTGTTTAAACATCTGGTGTTTCAGTATACTTTCCGGTTTTAGTAAATATAGATGTATTAGAATTAGGATGAAAATGTTAAGTGGGATTTTTTTCTCTCCCAGTTATAACTGATAGCAGTTATTGGAAAAATGCTAACCAGTCTGGAGGAAAACTAAGGTTTTTTGTTGTGGCCCTTTTGTCTTTGCAGTGAGCATATCAAAAGGTTTTCAATCTCTATAGCTGTGTTTTATTAGAGCAAGAAAATGCAATTACAGGACGAGACAGGAGTGTTTGCAAACATTGCCTCATCTTTGCAGAAGTGGTCCTTTTGGCCTTTTAGTCTAGTAGTTCTTGGTGGTTTCCTGGTTGAATAAGCTCCACAGTATCCCCTCTTGCTCCCTAGGAAAATAGTGATTTCCCCCTCACCCATCATCTCCCGAGGCGTGGCTGCTTCCTGCAGACTCTCAGGGGTCTCCCAGGTGGCAGCTCTCCATTTGTGTACTCCATCTCTCCCAGCCTGTCTGTACAAAAAGATGCTTGTTCTGCATGTTTCTCCAATTCTGAACATCCCAAATTATTCATCAAAGTGGAATAATCTTACCCTTTGCCAGGTTCCCACCTTATCCAGGGTATAGTCATTAGTAAATCAGAAACTGGTATCTTCCTCCTTGTTGGCCAGCTGCAGCCTTTTTAATAGAACAAAAAATGCAGTACTTGAACAGTACGTTGTGAATATACTAGCTAAACAACACCACCATCTGCCATAACAAGTACAATAGATAATATGATGAATACTTCACATTTTCTCATCAGAGAAAGGAGGATAGATGCTGAGATTTAATAAAGCTATAGTTATTAAAAGCTTGAGCTGACAAGAGAATGGCTTACTGGCCTTTAGGTCAGCCCTAAGAGGCATAAACTCTTCAGTCTTAATCTTGCCTCACTAAAATTTACTGAGAAGTGTAATATTCAAGTCATCTCACTTTCTTTCCTCGCTTTCACCAGTTGTCATATGGGTAAAAATCCATTTCCACTGTTGTTTTTTGAAGATTACTTAATGTTTGCAAAGCACCTTGAGATTAAAAGTGTTACATAATTGTTAAATACAATTTCTTGTTCAAAGAATTGAGTTTTTCAGACACTATTGGCAGAAACATTTTCTTTTAATCTATGGCCATTTTTCCTCAGCGCTCCCCAGAATACACCAACTGTCAGTATCTATGCAAGCTCTGCTTAGTTCACATTGAAAATATCCAGGGAGCTCACAAGCATATTAAAGAAAAACGTCATAAGAAAAATATAATGGTAAGTTAACAAATAAAATTTTGACTGATTTTTTTATGTTTTTTCCCCTTCTTTTTTAAAAAAAAATTTTTTTTTGTTATGTGGTGTGTTTTCTTTGGTCATCTTCATTTAGGTGAAAGTTTGTGTGCTGAGCAGAGTTCCACATATTTCTGTTGCTCGTTTTCTGTTTGAGAGGAAGGGCTTGATGATATGTCCAGGCAGAGAGGAAAGAACATTTTTGGTCATTGCTTCTGAATTAGTGTCTCTGAGTAGTGGGCAGTTCATCATACTTTTAGTAACAGAACGCAAGGTAACTTAGGTGAGAAACCTATTTCGTTTTTCTGTTTCTTCCAAAAATAGTATTGTTGGTAGCAAAACCTCCAGGGACTGGAGGTGGGTTTGGGGATGTTGATCTTTTCTGTTTTTTCTCTTTTGTCTGACTTGTGAAGTTTTTTATCTACATCCTTTCTGTGGTGGGTGAGTGGGGTGGATAGTTTGTCTAGACTAAGAAAAGAGAGTTAAAGTAGGGAGGGAGTCAGTTCTTGAGTCACTCGTCATCTCTCTGGGTTTATGTGTGTGTTTGAAATAAAAAACAGTTCTAAGGCTTTCAAAGAGAAAAACAGTTTCCTTATCAGATACCATGGTGTTACTGTTTGGTTTGCTTTGAAGAACTGTTACACGCATGAAATTCAGTAAAAGGTGCCCAGATTTTCTTGCCAGTCCATTTTTGTAAATGCTGATAAAGAGCTACAAATTCTTAAGTATGTAGGGTTTTGTGATTCAGATGGTTAAAATTACTCTTCCTACAACCAGTTTCCAAAATTCAGTCAATTACTCCTGTCTCCATGTATTTTTTTCCATACTTCTGTTTGTAATTAATGCTCTATCATATATGCAAGCCATCACCTGGAACACTCTGAATGCCATAAATCCATTACATCTCAGAAAGTAACATTTTTGTATTGTACTCAGTTATTATTTGTAAAGGATTCTGGTTCTCTTGCTATCTGCTAAATTGCATTGTGGAAAAAAAAAACCAAAGAACAAAATGGCAACAAACAAGACCCATGTTTGATATGGAAAGGCTTTCATACCATGCTTTTCATCTGGGCATGGAGATAAAAACTGAGGAATGAGATTTTTTTACCGCTGAATGGAAATGCTAGAGGACAGGGAGCAGTTTCAGTTTTTAACACTTATCTCCAGATAGCTTTATTTTGTGTGCCACATTACAGGAATAAGTGGTATGTGACTGTCTAAATGTTACTTCATAAAATATATCTATTTACAGCTGTAACTATGAGATACATGACTATCAAATAAGCTTAGCAGCAGCTGTGGCTTCCCCACTCAAGAAAAACCCGAAAGCAGTGCCATTAAAAAAAACACAGCCCTCTAAAAATGCACATATTCTTTCTTATGTTATATTTGTTCAACTAAGAACAAAAGAGTTGAGAGATGCAGCCTGTAACTAACCAAACATTTTCATACTGGACTGTGTTTTCTAAGTGCGTAGTTATTTTCTGGTTATTATTTATTTCTGTTGTCAGTCACATGTTTCATTTAGTTGATGGATTTGTGAAACAGTGATTGTTGTACTTACGCCCAAATGACTTGATGCGTCTGACATATTTCTTGCTGTTGGATTAAATTGATAATAATTTCATGCACTAAAAATAGCACTTTCTGGCACCAGCTGTTTAGGCAACAATGGGACTCAATTTACCAAAATTTATTGGAGCCAGGAATACTTTTTCTGGCTCTGATATCTTTCCTTCAAGTACAATCCGCTCTGAAAAAAAGTCTGTGTGACTCCAGAAAAACTTTCTCGGCTCAGTTAGTTTTACTATGTAGGAACAATTACAGCTTTTCATTTCCTTGGATGAATTCTGTTTCAGAACTGTCAGAAAATGTGGTTCAGGAATGTAACACAGCAGATCTCATCCCCAGTTGCCAGCCGTGAAACAACACGTTCTCTTTGAAACACCGAGCATCTACTGGCATTTCTGTGAGCCACACTCATACGTTTGCCAGTTAGACCGGGCAGAGTTCCTGCCTCTGAAGGTGTTTGGTCAGGACACCATGTAAACAGAAGACCACAAACAGCAAACAGTATGTTCTAATGTCATGCAATGGTGTGAGATAACCTTTCCTCTTAAAATATCAGTTTTTACTTTTATCATCCAACAATTATTCAGGAAAAACAAGAAGAAAATGAGCTGCGTGCCCTCCCATCCCCCTCTTCTGCACAGTTGGCTGCTCTGAGTTTTACACTCATTGAGGCAGCAAATGAACAAGGCATATCAGATGACGACTTCAGAATTCGTCAAGAAATTGTAAACGAGATGGAGAAAATTATTCAACAGCCCTTACCAGGTATTCATAGTATTCTCCATTTTCTTTAGGTGAAACTTTTTCTTTATTTTAAACAGATTTTGATACCATCATTAATGGTAAATTAATACATTTGGGATTAAATTATCTTCATATTATACAATATTAATATATACAGGCATTTTAATGCAGACTAGCAATTGATCTAAAAGGAGCAAACAAACCTACGAAGAGGAAAATATGATTGTGCTTGTTTTTACCTCTTTCTGGTATGCGTTTATTGAAGCTGTGGGTCCTCTTTAAAGTGATGATTTCTGATGAAGATTGGAAATTTCCTGCCTGGTTGTGTTTAAAGCCTCAGCCACTGAGGATCTCCCTCAGGCTCTAGTCCTACAAACCTTTCCACCTATACCTTGCCTAGCATTACTGAATATCTGTGGCTGTTACACTAGAGTTTGTTTTTTTTTTTTTTTCCAAGTGCATTTGATTAAACTAATATAAATGTAGCAGGAGGGGAAAATGAGGAGGAGTTTGAAATGTATTTTTTTCCTACCAGTCCTTCAGTTGTTTATAACATCTTTCAGGGCAGATAGAAGTTGCATGAGGCAATTTTTTTTTAAAGCATAGTTTTAGGAAAAAAAATTAGACCTCAGCTATGAGTGATTTTGGTGAGTGTATGAGACATTTGCAGTACTTAATTGTGATCTGAAATATCTGCAGGTACGAATCAGTGACTGTTCATTGAAACAAGTCATTAAAATCAACAAGAGTTATTGTTTAACAGGTATTTCTTCTCATGTGTATTTACGGTAAATGGGTCCTAAAATGAGGAGAGGTGTACTTTGAGATCAACTACAGCTTCCCAAAGTCTCTGCAGTTGACTCAAATAGGTCAAAATACTACATTTACTTTGCCATGTATGAGTATCATACCTCATCTGCCTTATTCTGGATTGAGTGCTTGATGTTCATTAAAAATTAGAATAATCTAGAAGAAAAAGTCTGAGTGGGTTAAGTGCTTAGTCCCGGTTTTTTTTGCTTGAGTGGGTCAATAAAATTCACTACATTAGTAAAGTTTGTAAAAAAAAAAAAAAATTATCTGGATAAGTTGAATTGTAGTCTTCCCCCTCCCCTCGCTTCAGCAGCACAGTATGTTACTTCAGTAGGACAAGTTAAAGATTCACATCCAAGTTATGCAACAGTTGGAAAATAAAATAAGTAAAGCAACAATAAAATAATCTTCGACATTTGCTTCTTTGCATTGATTTCCCATCGTCTCCTATAGTTAATACACTGGGAGTTTGAGAGCTGATTTTTGAAGCTACAGTAATGTTGACATTATTTTAACAATGGTTTGTTTTCCAATGAATCTGAACAGAAGAAAGTATTGATCTCATTGACAAAAAAGAAGTTTTCAAACTTTTTGTTTCATTTGTATTGAAACTCGGTTGATATTCTGTACTATCCTTTTATTTTAGACATAATGTATTTTTTCCCTTTGCTCTATAAAAATACAGTAGTATTGGAGATTTTGTTTGCTTGCTGCAGAATGATCAGCTTTAGTTTTAGGAGCTGTATTAAATGTGTGCTTAAACATAAGGTGCTGAATAGAACAGGGACTTGTAGGGTGGAGGTTTGCTGATCTTTGCTCTGTAATATTCCTGTGTGTGGCTCCTAGTGCAAAATTCTGTTCTGACACGCTGTGGAGTTTTCCACTGATAGTACATTAGCATAAGACAAAGCAAAGGAAATTATTACTTTTACATAAATACTGATGAAAATTACTACGTTAGTGTTACTGGACTGGTGAACTTGTTTGGACTGATGAGCTGTTGTGGGGGTGTAGTAGTAGTGGAGGGGGAGTCTGTAGTAGTAAATGACAGTTATTCCCTTTTTCAAAGCCCACTGTGTTTTAGTGAATGTGGTTTTGTAAATTGTAAATTAGGTGAAAATTAATTCATGCACAGTGTAGAAAACATGGGATGTTCTGGCATGGTTTTCTATTGAGCTTGCAATAGAACTATGCAAAAATTCTTACTACTATGCAAAGCAATTGAAAGTATGACAATGCAGTATTATTGTTTTTATTTATTTACTTATTTACTTATCATACAGAAATTCTTTTTGAGAGGGCTAGTTTCTGAGAGTGGAAAATAGAGAAAGGTTTGTTTGAAGCTGTGTATGCATGAGATTTACTTTCTCTTTTAAGAATTATTTTATTGTGGTTCTGATTGAGAGAGATTGGTCAGAACACAAATAAAAGTATTAAGAAAAAATACAAGAAACTCCCTTTTCACTGTGAGGCTAGTTGAGCTCTGGCACAGGTTGCCTAGAGAGGCTGTGGACTCTCCATCCTTGGAGATTTTCAAAACCCAGCTGGGCACAGTTCTGGGCAACCCACTCTAGGTGACCCTGCGTGAGCAGGGTGTTGGGTGTGGAAGGGAGTGAGAATAGTCTCGATTTTCAGCTGACATAAAGATGTCTGAGCTCTAACATGTATCACAGGAAAGTTTTCATCTATGAAAATGATGTCATGAAGTGGGATAAATTACAGTTTATGCAGTGGAATGACATATATCATGATATTATTACTGCATAATTACTCTCTAATAAGTTTAGATCTGTTGTACATCTTTGCAGGCAAGGAACTGTATTAACTACAAAACCACTAAGTGAATACTGTCATTGTACTGTGTCTTGGATTATAATGAAGTTACATTTTATATGCATGCTTTGTAATGAATAGTGTGTAGGAACTTTCTAATGAAATTAAAATATTGTAGCACATAAAAAAATTTTGACAAAAGTGTATGAGGCAACAAAGACTTTTATAATTGGCTAACTGCTGCAGTGAAATCAAGCTGTAGTTAACAAACACTTAAATAAAATCCTGCATCGAGATGGTGACAGTTATTACTATATTTAATTTTATATTAAGAACGAATAAAACTAAAGTTGCATTGCAAAAATGCTTTAAAACAGCTTGAGAAGTTTTGGATGTTTGGTAATTACACTATTTGAATTAATCTGTTTTCCTGTGATGCTGTGTTATGGAAATGACTAGCTTTCACAGGAGTGAGAAAGTGGTTCAATATTCATTAATCTGGGAGTACCACTTGGGAGGTACAGTATCTAAAGCAAGATATGCATCATCCATTAAAGAAAAAATTATTTACTAGCTGTTAAATAATTATGATTCTCTCTCTTCCAGACTGTTCGCTGAGGATGTATGGCTCTTGTTTAACTAGATTTGCTTTTAAGACCAGCGATGTTAACATCGATATCAAATTCCCCGCTAAGGTGTGTAGACACTAACTTGGATTAACTAAGACTGTTTTTTAAACCAAGTCCATCAACATTTATTTCTGCTCCATTGCCTTCATCTTTTGTTGGGGCATACGGTGTTAGAATAGCACAAAGCATATAGTCTTTGATTTGATGTCAGGTGTGCTATGAATCAATTGGATAAATTTTTCATTGTTTACTAGATGCCTTTTTTTTTTTTTTTTACAATCTTATGCTAGCCTGTTTGTTGTTTTGTTTTTAATTTTGTGAGTATACATTGAAGCAATATGAAAATAGTTGGCTCTGGAGAAGTGTGCTTTTATGTGTAAAGTGAGATCTTCTAGGTCTTTATTCCCCTTTCCCCTCCTCTTAAAGGTGGGGCTAAAAGTGACAATTTTCCCTTTATTTTTTAGTCACTTGCAGGTAGATGTCATATCCCAGTTTACAGTTCACTGTGGTACAAAATTGCTGCAGAGCAGTACAACTTACCTTTAAGCATTGAAGTTGTTGGTTCACATTTAGTCTGTGATGTTAGCAGCACGTTCCTGTTAGAGGCACAGCTGCTGAACCTGCGCTTTCTTTGACTGTGTGTGTTACACTGAAATTCAAGATGCCTGTTTTGGGTACATACTTACACATGGCATTTTGAAATGGTACTGCAGTTAGGAAGCAAAACTGAACCCTTTTGCAAACAATTGCATGTGGAGTGTCCCATCTCACTTTTTCACAAAGGCCCAGGGATGGTGCTGATTTTTAGCTTTTCTGTGAACTGTTTACAGCTTATCTTTGAAACACTGCTTAAGCTTATTTCTGGCGAGTAAACAAAACACGTTTAAAAAATATAATCTTTAAAAACCCTTGGGAAAGTATTGACATTAAATTCTTTACTGTTGTGCGTTTCTAGTGACATAAATTGACATTGAAATTGTTGAATATATGGCAAGTATTTTGTTTTAACTTTATGATGTCTTAATATGGAACTAGAACAGAAGTATTAACTAAAAAAGGTGTAGGCTAAAAGAAAGCTGGCTAATATGTTTACTAGTACCTGTTTTCATGGTGCAGATAGATACAGTTAACTTTTTCATTAATACTGACACATAGTTTCACTTTGGGGAAAGAACGTAGTGTTACTAGTTGTACAACCTAAGTAGCTTTAAACAAAGTGTAAAATAAAATAGGTTAATTTGAATAATGTAACCTGCTCTGCTTTGGTAATCTTAGATGAGTCAACCAGATGTTCTGATACAAGTGCTTGAAATCTTGAAGAACAGTGGTGAGTTATAGTTGCATCTAATTTCTATTTAACATTCCAACTGCTGTTGTTTTTATGCTTAATTTTTCTGTAAACTTAATTTGGTTGAAAATTAATCCATTTTTGCATCTGAGCTCGTTTTATGAATGTGATTTTTTGGAAACCAGTGCTTGTGTGAGTGAGAGATGAAAACCCGCAGCAGGAGCATGGCAGCCCAGGTAGTCCAGTTCAGATTGCCAGACTTTAGGGTAATAGGGTTAGATGCCAGGTCAAAAAGTGTTTATAGGAGAAATTCCAGGCAGTAAACCTGAAAGCCACTTTCCACTTGCATGTGAACATCAGTGAGAACTATTACAAGAACTATTACAACTATTCTGAAACTTGTAGCCTCCGTGTTCTGTCAGGAAGTCATCTAACCCTGTAATCCGCATGTCTTGAACCAGGTGACACAAGTAGCATTGCATTTTTGATCCTTCAGGAAATTTTGGTAGGTCAGCTCCATGAGTGGTTCTCAAACTAACTTGGTGGTTTGTCAGAGATTCAACCTTGTGTCTTTCAAATGTTGTAACGATGAAAAGGTTCTAGAAGAGATACCATGCCAGTTTCCTGACAAGGGTTTCTCTTTTTTTTGTTGTTGTTTTTTCTTTTTCCTGCTGACAGTGTGATACTGGTCGTGAGCATCAAAAGTAACCAGAAAATATTGCTTACTGGTTAGCTGAGCAGCAAGTAATTTGAGTTCTGTAAAAGCATGGTAAATGTGATAGTTTTAAAGACACAGTTGGGATTACTGTAAAAGACTTTCATATGTAATGTGTTTTTTTTCTCCTTGCTTAGCTGTGTACTCAGATGTGGAGTCAGATTTCCATGCCAAAGTTCCTGTTGTCTTTTGCAAAGATGTTAAAAGGTACATGTCATTGCAAAGGGCTTTTAATGAGATACCAATTTCTAGTATGCTTGTTCATGGCAGCTGCTTGCCTACACTCCTGACGATAAGTATTACTGTAACATTTAGCTAACATTCATGTTAAAGGGGAGTTGCTCATACACAAAATATGGTCTACAAAGAAAGCTTAGCTTTGTTTTTGTGCCTCATAAGTTGTAGGACTCTGAAAATACAAGTACTACTTTTAGTTAAAGAAGGGAAAAGTGAAATGCTTTTCAGTTGATATTTGTAATTTCTGTCAGCAGTTTAATGCAAGGCTTTAAAAGCATTTTAAGATACATGTTACCAGTAAGGACACATAATCTGACAGTTTCAGTAAACTCCTAAGAAGTAGCAA
>Ga0181612_145605_pt1 | contig 13217 bp, 5 predicted proteins | sample HoacroProtozoa21_FD_119630 | JGI IMG/M metagenome (GOLD analysis project Ga0181612, IMG submission 119630) | Hoatzin crop microbial communities from Cojedes, Venezuel. Combined Assembly of Gp0051906, Gp0051904, Gp0051908
CACCTCTTCACCGCCGGTGGTCGTAAGGTGCAGGACACTCCCCCCACCATCCCCTCCCCCCCCCCCCCGAAGCTGCCGCTCTTTTGTCCGCGGCGCCTGAGGGAAGCGCGGTGGCTCCCGGCCCCTCTGCGCGGGGGGAGAGCCCTGCTCAAGCCAGGCGGGTTTTAAGACGAGAAACCCCGCTTGCTCTCGCTGGCTTTTCGCCTTGGCGTCGTTCCGGGCGTTGGAGGAATGGGGCGAGGATGGGTAAGGGTCCTTGCCGGGGCGCGGTGTTGGTGTCTTCGCGTTTTAATGGGCTTTTGGGGGTGACCTGGTGTCCGTTTTTGTCCTCGGAAGCCGTTGTGAAGCCTGTGCCGATTTAAAACAGGGCTCTGATGGGTTGTTTTTTACCTAGGAACTGGGAATATGTAGTTTTCTCCAGATGCAAGTTGTCTTTTTCCTTAGAGTAGCTCTCTTATTTTTTTCCTTTTATTTCAGTCAAGTATGAATGAAAAATCCTCTGTCCCTCCGGTGTCCCTCTGCTGTTTTTTTGTGATTTTACTATATTGCAAATGGCTGAAGTGAAAAATAAAAAAAAAATTTTTGCAAAGATGATGAAAAGGTCCGAGGTAACTCGGGCTGTTGCGGAGCTGCTTTTAATAATTGTAACTGGTTTAGCAACACTACCTTCTAATGGCTCTGCGTGGAAGGGGAATGCAGTTGTTAAATTCAGCGTTTGTACCCTATTTGTGTCACATAACTATAGAGTTGTTAGGTAACGCTGCAATACTATGAAGCAGAATCAGTGTGTTCCTAAACTTGCCTTTTTTCCCCCCTTCAGGCTTATAAGGATGTGGAAGGCATTAATTTTATCAACTATAAATGTCTGTATTTCTGTGTTCGAAGTCAATGAGGCTGATAAGAGACTCCATAATTGTGTAAATAACCCAGTGTTTCCAGGAGGAGTGTGTACCTTATTGATGGTTTCTAAGCTTCACCAGTAGCACCATGGCTTTCTTCAGTCCATTAATACACAATGCTGATATGAAATTATGGTTTCGACTAACATAAATAGAAGCAGACGTTATCAGTTAGCAACCTTTTCTTTTCCCAGCAGTAGCTTATCACTTTACCTTCCTGTCCTAGAAAAGGTTCTGTCAAAGCAGACAGCTTGACAGGCTGCTTTGAGGGAAATGTAGAAACGCAGGTACCATCAGAGCAGTCTGTTTTGACAACCAGAGACTTGAGTGGTGTGCTTGTCAATCAATTTTGAGCAGCAGTAACCTTAATGGAGATGAGTGGGAAGCTACTTGAATGTTTTCTGGTGGGTTGGGGTTTTTTTCGGTCAGCTTTGTATCCAAACTAGCTTAGTTTAAAGCAAAATATTTTAGAAATTTACGAGGAGATTATTATATGCTGATAATGACTTCAAAAACTAATGTTCTAATGAACAGATGAATGTATAACTACAGAAATTGCATACATGAGTATGTCAGGGTTTGATTTACGGGCGTCTTAGGACATGGTATTATTATATAAAAGTGGTCACACTGAAGCAGACGAACATAGATTAACAAGATTGCCTTTGGAAACTTCTGCGATGTTGCCAGTGATTCACCAGCAATCTGAGTGGAAACCATTATCAATCTTGTTGAATTAAGCGTTGCAGAAGCTGAGATTGAGTGAACATGTATATTAAAATATTGACTTAACTTTTTATTTGTGGTTCAAAAGTCTTGGATGATGCTGATGGTGATCACCTCTGATGATGATGGCAGAGACTGAGATGCCCGTTTTATGTTCTGTATCTCATAACTAACAAGTGCTGCAAAAGGCTGTTTCATGATACTTGGGGAATTGACCTTTCCCATTTAGTAATATGTAATAATATGAAGGAGAATTACCTCTTTTTTTAGTTTATTCCACCCAAGAAATCATGTGGTTTACGTACTGGATACCGGGAAAAAATGCTTCATTCACGTGAAAGTACTTGTAGAGTCACAGCTTTCAAACAGCACGAAGCCTAAAGCTGAACGAGAAGGAAAGAACTCACCTGCATTTAGGCTCCCAAGCATGCCGAGCATCTCAAAATAGCTATGCAGTAGTCAGTATAAGGTACTTCTTAAGCAGATTACCCTTTATAAAACTTTTTGATTTTTTTGCAAAGCCTGCTCAACATTTAAAATTATTTTCCCCAGTGAATTCACTGAATCATTTTGCAGATGAAACTCTGTGTGGTTTTGTGGTTCATCTTCCTGCACCCAGTAAATCGGGTGGTTGTTTGCTGGAGCATCCCAAATAATGTTGGCTGTTAGGCCAGAAAAACAGTCTGACTCAAAGTACATGAGAGATAAGCCATAGGGGAATTTGTAGTTTGAAGTTAATGCCTTGGCCTGCACTTGGTAATGAATATGAAACCATTATTGTATAGGAGTAGAGCTGCACCAGCTGAAATATCAGTGTGACCTTCAAGGTTCTATGTAGGCTGTATTACAGTAATGCAGTCTGAAGTCTATGGACTTGTGATAACTGAGAAAGAAAACCACAAATATTTACTTATGTTTTGTTACTTTCCTTTCTGTACAGAGATATTCCACAGCGTGTGCTGAATTAGGTGCAGTTCCCATCACTTAGTTTGACCACTTGTTTTTCTCAAGAAATGTGTCTCTTGATAGTTATCTTTTGCATTTGTTTTCATTTTCTCGGTTACCAGTACGGTAAAAGTTGAAATAGTATTAGATTTCAAAGGGCTATCTGATTTCTATTGAGGGTTGTTTTTTTTATTTGTGGAAATGCGTAACGAGCAAGAAGGTGCAGAAGCCCTGTCAGCTTACTATAAATAGATTTTTCTGTTATAAAAAGACTCTCTGGTAAGAGTGCTTGAGGAAGTAGCTTTCCTGTTACTGCATGGTAGCAACTCATTGTGTGCCACTTGTTTATGATTGAACTATCCAGTTTTCTACGTTATTTGTTGCAAATTTATATTGTCTGGAGCAGTACCAGTTGTGCACTGCTCCATCTAGAAATTTGTAGAGGAGTGTGATGGGTTGTCCCCCTGTCCCTCCCTTGAGATTTCTTTACTATGCAGTGAGAAGGAAGGCAGCTACATGTGGTCTAGGGCAACTTTTTCACAGGTAGAGATGGCTTATTATATACATCAGCAACATATTGCAGGTATGTTAGGCAGGTAGACTCTTAATATTTAATAAAACTTTTTGTTTCTCAATTGCACAAATATTTGGAGCTCAAGGGGTCTGTCTTATGCTAATCTGAGACTTCTGTAGGTGCTTCAGCTGCAAGACAACTGAAGAAACAGAGCGTGTGGAGTAGTTGACGTAACTGAAATGTGCTAGTCTGGGAGAATCTAGCAGGTGGTTGCTGATTTCTTTTGATTTGGTTTTTGTTGCAACAAGGAAAGTCTGGTTGGTCTCATCTCTCTACTATGCCAGTTTAATAGGTGTTTATAAAATTAGCTAACCAGCTACTGTTTAAAAGCAGGCTGTTAATCTTAACGTAAAATCTGGGCATTCCAAATGTCATTATTTTTCAGCATGCTTCCGTGTTTATCAGACCCTGTCAGGGTAGGCTTTAAAGGTTGAGGTATGGTTGTGTTTAAACCTGCTGTTCGTGATAAAATTCTGGTTGATCTGCTGATGGAGCAGTAGTGCCTGTAGCCTGGTTCTAAAGGTCTTCTCAGAACTTCCTCCATCATTTCTAGCAATTGCTTCAGTTCAAATGGTGAACAAGTTGGAAAGTTTTTCGGGTACAACTTTTAACTTCCCTACTGTTTTGAAAGGAGGCTTCTACTAGAGTAGCAGGAGTCTTGTCTCTTTATTCTGCATTGCAGGTCTTCAGGGACCTGCAGCTCAGCTTTTTTGATAAATTGGGGTAGGTGGTGTTGGTCTCCAACTCAAATTTAAATTTGCTATCTTTTGAGCAAAAGAAGTGAGGTTCAGGGAAGGTATTACAAAGTGAATGAATTGACATTCATGCCAAGGAGGATGGTTTTAATTACCTACTTATTAATAAACTAGCTTCTGTGGAACACTCCCAGTGTTCAGTAACATTTAACTTTCTCTGTGCTTTGTTTTTAGAGTAAACATTGTTCGTACTGACTTAGCACTCCTCACTGTTTGTAGCAGTTGTGCTTGAATGACTTAACTCTTCCATGCTTTAACAACAGTGTAACGTAAATGCCCTTGAAAAGTGAGTGAAATAAAACTCTTACTGTTGACTTAGAAGAAAAGTAAATTCTTTCAGCTTGTTCCGCCACCCCCTTTGTTATCAGTTTAGACTGAAAGTCCTTCAGGTGCTGTATGTTAGGAACTGTACAAACAAATGAAAGTGTTAAGACTTGCTTCCCCAGTGTTTGTATCTGATGAATCTGGTACTTGCCGTATGGCAATACTGAAGTGTTTTGTGCCCTTTTTTTTTTAATTCTGTGCCAAGATGCAAGAATCAAAGGAGAAATTGATTGAAATTAATAGCCACTAAATTTGAAAGAAATAGTAGAAAGTAAGTTTGGTTAGCTTACATGGTGTTCTGAAGTTGTTACATGCTGCATAAATATTATTTTATGACCATTAATATTTTTGGCAGTTATGCAGGCCTAAAGATAATTGAATCTCATGTTTCTGAATGTAAGCTGTTCTGTGGGAGGCTCAGTAGAAAATTTTCCTCTGCCTTTACAAGTGAATGTTGTGCTAATAAGATCTTGAAAAATGTGCTCATACTCATGAATCCAGTGTAGCAATCATCTTTGCGATGTTTCACAATTTAAAAAAATCTTAAGTTCTCTTTACAAAAATGAAGCCTGGGTTTTGTGCCACAGTGAAGTGCTCCGAGTGGTTTGAGAAGATACGAAATGGCAAAGTGCTGTCCTGCTTCAGACAGGACGTCTGGACGAAAGAGTAGGAGTGTATGCATACTGTGAAGCAAGTCTCAGCCTCCCCCCTCTGTAAATGAAAAGTCTTCCTAGTAATGTATGACGTATTTTCTAGCTTGGTTAGATAGGCATTTCTCTTCTAAAGCAATTAAGAAGTCTGGTTTACATGGCGTTTGGGCATTTTGTTTTGGACATGTCTGAGGAGCTCAGGTGTTTAAATGTAATGTACCAAGATGACAGAGTACCCTGTTATAAACAAGAGAACCAATTAACCAAATTTAAAAGATCTTGATAAATAGTTGTTTGTTATAGTAGTGAAATTGTCATTGGTCAACTGCATTATTACTAATTATTGTGTGGGTAGACATGAAAAAAAATTTTTGGAAGCTGTAAAATTACTAGCTCTTACTTAGCAGCTCCAAAAGGACAGTAAGTCTTAGTCTTACTCAGTTTGTAAAGAGAATGTGGATTTTGGTTCAAAAATAGATCAGAACAGGGCAAAGTCTTACAATTACTAAAGCAATTACAAAGAAAATACCACACTGCCATGTATCTTTCCACCCCTGAAATGACTTTTCTGTAAGGAGTCTTTATTTCTTTGCTTACTGAAATGCACTTGTTTTCTTGTGGGATTTTTTTTTTTGCTTCTGCTGAATCCATTGGTCTCTTTACCTCTCCTGTTCTCTTTCATGATTTTTCATTCTCTGGTACTAGCTACTTACCTTCTAAGCTTTTTTTTTAATTTAACTTTGTTCTGATACGAGCCAGTATTCAATTCAGCTAGCCAATGCAGGTAACAGAGATGGAGTATTGCTTATTAATTTTGTTGCTTTGACAATTCAGGCTTGCAGGATGGGCTGTTTGGGCACGGGAGCAACCGTGGGACTCTTTGTTCTTGGACTTTACTGGGGACTATCAAAATGTCACTGCTTCCTCTGACTCTGGTGAGAAGTTAGGGAGCATTGTTCGTGACGAGCTCCCTCGTGACTACTTTGGCTGTTGCTGTAAATTTGAAAGGAGAAAGATAAAAATAAGCTAGGCTAAACTGGCTTGATGGAATGGACTGGGCAAGTTAAACCAGAGGCTACGACTTAGGCTGTCCTTCCTGTTTATGAGTCATTCTCCTGTTTAATTGCATGAAAAGGCCTCCTGTAGAATTAATTAGAAGAGAGGTCTTAACTGAAGTTTTTTTGCAGCGCTGTTAAAACAGTGAATTTTAATTTTAGTCTTCCTTGTTTGACCAGGCTGTAAAGATGGAAGCCTGGACACTGTAACTTGTAGGTGATTCATACAAGTGGAAAGAAAACGTTGTTCAGTAAAGTGAGAATTAGTTAAACTTTGGTTGCTTGGAATAGTCCAGACTATTTTAAATGTGATTGTTTTGTTGTCAGCTGTTGCTGGATTCTACGGGAAAGGTGTGAGCCATCAGGGAGGTCTCCTGGACTCGCTAACACTTGTGCACATTGTTATTCTCATGTGTTTGTGTCCTGTATTAAATCACATGGTGACTGCTGTCTGAACACATTGCTTCTGTGATACCTTTTTATGCTGTTTATCTACTGTGTTGTACTTTATACGGAGCCTTTTCCTGACATGAAGACTGCTTACTTCATGATTCCCTCTGTTTTTCTCTTCTGAATCATCTATTGCATTTGTCAAGCTCAAGGATGTTGATTTGTGTTGAGGATCTTCAGAGAGAGAAACAATTTGTTTTGCATTGATAGTTGTGATGTAGTGCACAGAAAAGGTGCTCGGAGTAAGGGTCGACAGGGTGTTTGGAGACCATTCTAAATCATCCATCTCTCTGATTTTTCATAGAGGTACAAGGCTGCCTACCAAGGACAGTAGGTGACTGGAGGTAACAGGAATAATAACCTAGTTCTGACTAGTGCCAGAATGCACTGGGAAACGGAGCTTTTCAGTTTTCCCTTCAGTGATGCTGCCTAGCATTTTACTGGTGACTTGGGACATTAGAGTCTGTCGAGATGCAGGATACTTCTTTTTGTTGTTATTAAAATAATCGAGTGAAAGGCTGTGGACAAAGCTTTCCTGAACAGTTTAGCAGAAAGCAAAAAGGCGCAGCGCAGTAGATAGTTTCCAGGCTAGGGACCTGTATTGTGGTAAGTCACCTTTGATGGCCTGCTTGGATTTTGAGAGTAGTGTTTCTCTTTCAACCTCTTGTTTTGAGGGCTGCTGGTAGACAAGGGCAGAGTTCTGGCTAGAGCAAGAGAGATCTGGTAGCAGAGACTTGACAGCTTTGTGACTGCAAAGCAAATTCCATAGGTTATACTTGTACTAAATTTATCCCTTTTCTCTAATTATTACCAGAGTTGAGAAGACTTATCTTCTCACTGATCACTGCAGTTTTTGCAGAATACGTTCCTGTGTGGGGAAGAAAATACTTGGCAAAATTTTCATTCTCTCCTTAATGTGTGATGTTCTGTCTCATTTCTGTAGCATTTGTGAAAAGGAAGAAATAAAAATAGGACTAATAAGATGACATAAAAAGTTGGCAAGTTGCTTTCAGGCTTTTTTTAGCATTTATTGCTGTACCAGGGAAATCAGAAATTATTCAACTGGGTTATTCTACATTTAAGTGTCAGAGTCTCTGCACTGTAGCTCATAAACATGAAATATTTCCCCCTTGGTTTTCGGAGTCTGAGGATTTACATGGCTTCAGCAAGCAGAGAGATCTGTAGTTAGCTTTTTCTGGTCACTGCTTTCTCAGTGGAACTTCTCAGTCTAATGTTTCTAACAAAATAGCACACAAGAACTGGGTGGGGATGTCTCTGGGTGTGTTTCTGAGGAGAAATTATATGATCGCAGCCATTTTTATGTGGGTTTTCAGCTTCGCTAGACCAGTTTAGAATAGCCCAACTTGAGGTCTGTCAAGCTGTAGCTTGGGCATGATGTAGATGATTTCAGGACATGCCAGGAAGAAAGGCATCCACAGAAATACTTGATATCGGTACGGTAAATTATACGTCAGTATTTGAGGGTGTAATGGTGTGGCTATCGCATTAGGCACTGCATGATGAGAACGGGGTGTGGTGTCAGTATTACTCACTAGGTATTAAAACGATCACAGGCGTATTTTCTTGTATGTAAAATCTGAAGGGAAGAAAAACACATTCCACTGTGTTTTCCTGTGAGTAATACATGAATTCACCTGCCAAGTAAAAATGTTAGTTGTCTTTTCCCCCACACCCCCTTCCCCAGGACAAGGGAAAAAGAAAGCCGTAGACCGGTTCGTTTGCCAGTTCATGTGACCGTGGTTGGGAGCCTTCAGGAAGGGGAAGTGAGTGACAGCAATCCTTTCCTTCCAGCACATCAGATAAGTTCTGAAATTACATTAATGAATTAGTGTAGCTTTTGAGAAGTGGGAATGGAGTCAGTCATGTTGATGTGACAAGCTGGTATGTGAGTTGTCATTACAGAATGACAATTGACAGTAAGCCTGTGAAAATCCAGTGACTGCAGTATGCTCATAAATACATTTAAACACTTTATTCTTCTTAGGTTTTGTATATTAAAGAAAATAATTCCCAGTGCAATTGAGGGCTTCAGTAGTACTATTATAGGTGTCTTTGGCTTACAGGTTTTGAGAATTATCTTTTTTGAATTGTTTTTCGTTCAGTTTTAGCTTACTGTCATTGATTTGATTCCCAAAATGGCAAGTGGCTAAATACAGGAGTGTGTAAAGGGATGTTCACTGCAAGGGCGGTAAGATGGTTTCAATGCCTAGTTTTCCCTTCCCATGCCTTATCGTATATTTACATACCTGCTGTTTAATCAGGAGCTTACACAGTGCAAGATAGAGGGAGTTTAATGATCAAGTCGTGCAAATATTGCTAGTACAAGGCTTACTTGTCACTTACTGTGGCTTGATCTGCAGTGGTAGAGGTGTGATTGGCAGCTAAGTGCATCCGTTCTATTTCAGGACTCTAAAAGAAGGAGATGTAAAAAATAGAAGTAGCTTTCTGTGAAGTCCATGTGTGCAGTAACTACAAAATTTGATATTTACTCTCAAGATAGCGGGAAAGGTAATATTGCAGCTGGGGCATGTGAAGGCTCAAACACTTGCAGTCTCATAGCAGCCAGTGGTGGTGTGCCTGTTAAAAGCTCTTGGTGGGCTGTGACCACTTCAGGAAGGAGTTTGTTAATGGAAGTTACCACACCCAAATGAAGTAAAAAAAGATGCTTGACCTTGCAGCTACTCTTGTTTTCTTTCTGAGTGTCTTCCAGTCTTTAGTTTTCCATGAGTGAGATCTAACCTTCTGTGAATAAGGTCCATTAACAGAAGTTTACCCTCTGCTTTTAAATAGGTGGACTAGTTCAGCATGCTATGGAGAGCTATATACTTTTTACTAATGGAACTCTGGCAATAGTCTGTGAGATACTCCCCTAAGTCTTTTTTGGTTTACGTCATTCCAGTTGCAGATACTGCTATAGTATAGTTGTAATACGTTTTCAGAAATGAATACCGCTTTTAAGACTTCGCATTAATAACTGAGAATGAGAAAATTGTTCTTCCTGGACTGCTCCACTTGAAACAAATTTCATGCAGAGTAGGCAGTAGATAAAAGAACTTTCTTCGAAAAGACAGAATTACATGTCTGGACCAAAACGGGTGTTACAGGGCTGGAGCAGCAAAATTCGTCAGGTTGGCGGTGGATTTGTAACAGGTAACTTCCTGAAATTATATTTTGGCCTCTTGGTTGGATGATTTTCAAGTTACGTAACTTTAAACTTTTAGAACTATGGTTATAATCCGAAACCTCTTTTAAGAGGATGTAAGATACTATTTTTCCCGTTTGAATTCAGGCTCCTCCCAAAAATAAAAATATACCTCTCATCCTTTACAGCTAGGAGGATTGGTGGGATGTTGGAGGTTCAGACTTTTTCATCTTTTACACGAATGTCTTGCATTGTTTGCTGTATTAAAAAAAAAAAAAAGGCAGCAGCTTTCATTTTTCTGGCTAAGCTGTAAGATGTTTGTTATTGGTTAACCGTAGGTGTTTAATGGAAACCCGGAGACTTGAGCCTTTTGTTTCCACTCACTAAAACCACGAGTACAGTTTTTAATGATCTTGTAAAGTTGTAAAGAAAACATGCTATTTTTATAAATCTGGAAGGTAAGTGAGATTTAACACCAAAGCAGCAAAATATTTAAGGTGGGGTTTTTGGTTTTGGGGTGTTTTTTTCCATTATATTTGAAGGTTACATGAAAAGTCTTATGGAAAAGGAGCACCTTGCCCCTGGCTATTTCTGGCCTCTGGAACTGCTCTTTTTAGCAGTGCTACAAATTGAATCACTGGGTGCCAGTAGCATTTAAAGCAAATGAGGCTCAATTACATTCTGAGTCAGAAGTACCTGAATTAACCTGCTTTTTAGCAACAGTTGTGTGACCTCTCCTGCTGATATTTAAACACTTTAAGTGCCTCGTGAATGGTCATTTAACACTACTTAAAAGTGATGAGCAGGTTTGTCCATGCTGAATAGTGTTTGGATTTTTACAACTAAACCGTGCTCAGAGGTGTGGAGAAAATCTTGAATGTTATGTTGACTAGTTTTGGGGGGTGTTTTGATGGAACTGTTACAGCAGAGCTGAAACTCTCTAGGCTCAGTGCCATATCTGCAGCAAGCTGCCTCTTAACCTTGGATGACTCCAGAGCTTTGGTGTAGACGAGGTTACGCTGTTAAAACACAGTTGCAGCCTGTGTCATGGAAACAGGCAGAGTAGTCATCTGTGAAACTTAGGTTCTTTATCTTAATATTGCTGCTGTTATTACCAGTGAGGCTACTGCAAGGCTGACCAGAAGAGGAGATCTGGCTTAGTTTGGTACCTGTAAGCTATTTTTGTGTCAGCTATTGTAGCATTTACATGATTGCTTCTGCATTTGCAACTCTGGTTCTAGGAGCAGTGAGAAAACTTGGAGTTACGGGCTGCTGCAGCAGTCTTTCATCTTTAGATACCACTTCGTTCAGTGCTATCACCATAATGAGCTGAAAGGATAGTTTTGGCTGTATTTGCATGACTTGCACTGTCAAGAAACATTGGTTAAATCTTGCTCTGAAGCATTATTTTTGAAGCATGGAAGAAATTTAGGTGGATTTAGTATAAAGGAACAATTCTATGGGTTGTTGCTGCATAAGTTCTTTCTTCCATTTCACCTACTCTCAGCATGCCAAACTGTTAGTCTAGTCATCCTCATTGTTAGGATTGCTTAACAGCATTTAAATGTGTAGTTAAAACTCAGCCAATACTTTAGAGATGGCTTCCATTAATCGAGACATACTTAAAAATCTGCGTTGCCCTGGTTGTGCCAAAATAAGCTGCTCATGAAACTACACTTAAGAACTTGATAAACCTGTGTTGATGGTAAAAGAGACTTGAAATTTCCGCCTTCTGTGCTTCCCCTGCTCTTTCCCTTATGCTTGTAGGACTGCTTGACCATTTAACAGATCTGGAACAGCTTTTGGAGCCTGTTAGAAGCTAATGTGGGAAGGAAAGGGATTTGGTTTTGACAGGCTTAGGTCCCTGGTGTAGATGACACCCGTCAGATCTGGAGTTGGGGCAAGAGTACTGGGGAGGGCAGTGCTGCCTGTCTGAGAAGCAGTTCTGACTTGCCCCTCTAAGTTGTGCATGAAACAGCACTGAAAATGCCAGACAGGTAAAGTTTCGTTATCTGTCTTCGTTGGTGGTAGAGCTAAAACTTAGATCTGGATGTTTCAGTCCTCACAAGGACAAGGTGGTTAACCCCTGCTAACTTGTGGTAAGCAGTGCAGGCTATTACCTGTTGTCTTAGTAGAGATGAGAGTCTGTTGCTGCGGTGTTAAAGCTCGCCTGGAGTATTACAGTTGTAGGTAGCAGCTATGATTTGGTCTTTGTTTACAATTCAGGTGTTTTCACTAATCTTTTAACAGTTCTGGTTTTAGTTCCAGGCAGGATGAGCGGAGCTAGACTAAAGCTGTGATCTGGGAGAGAAGTGAGGGAAACCTGTTACCTTCTATTAGCAACTGCTCAGTCTGCTTACCTCCACGTTTTGGAAGCGGTTGTTAGGACTGCAGTGTTGTGGTAAGCAGAACAGTGTTTTGACAACTGTTTTCAAATGTGCTTCTTTTCTCTGAAGTTGATGGTCCCATACAGTTTCTTACTAATGCAGAAATGATATCACGTGGTTGACTGAACAGGTGCCTGAAGTAGAGGAGCTGAATTCTTGAAGCTCATATAGTTTAATAATTCTGTCTCATTCTTTGAGAGGAAGGTGTAACAGGGTATAGAATTGTAATAAGGCTCAGGAGGTGAAAAAATTTTTTTGTCGTTGTGAACTCCTGCTATGATGAAATATGTGCCAGCAAACTAGATGCTCCATTGCCTTATGGAATAACAACACAGCAGACCAGAGATTGTTTTGTATACAACATGTAAGAAGAGAACCTTTCTTGTGATTATAATATGTTTAAAATGAACTAATGAATTAAAAAACAGGCAGACGAGCAACTACATCAGTAGTTTTGTTTAAAAATTCATTAGTTATGTTCACTGCTCTTGGATGACTTTCTGCTTTTATTAAAAGATCTTTTTGATGTTTAAGTGCAGTCTTCCAAAATAAATTGCTTTGAAGGTAAATAGAATAACTGGAGCTTTATTAGAGACTACTGTTGTGTCAACAGTTATTAACATGAAGCTGTTTGACATCTGTTTTTAAAGTGGGTGCAGCATCTCCTAAGTGGCAAGAAAAAAACCACCTCCAAATCAAAGAAATTAAAAGGGAGGTAGGGGAATGCACGACACCCACTAAAGAGGAAGTTCTGAGACACAGTTTTCAAATGGACACTTAAAATACTTGTTTTCTGAAGGCCTATGAAGGTCTGTGTGAAATGGGATTTTACTTTCAGTGTCTCATTGCAATAGAACCCTCTTCTTTCCTATGCGTGGCAGTAGCAGGTGTATTTGGTTAATACTGCTCTTACGGTATATTTCAGCATTTCCTTACTATTGCACCAGGAATTTTGGATATATGAGTTTGGGGGGGGGGAGGTAAATCTAGTAGGTAGTTTGAAAACAATTTTTTGGGAGAATTGGTAGTGTGATGCGAACTCTTGAACATGTGGGGAAGAACTTCAGGCTGTTGCACAGTTCTGGCCATGTAAGTCTATTAAAGAAATATTTTCAGTAATATTTTCACAGTACATTACAAAAAAGCATGCACATGCACACAGAGGACCCAAAAAGATCTGGCTTTGGCATTTCTGGATTATTTCTTTTTTTGTCTTTTCAGAGAGAGTGTTTCTTTTATGAAAGTTTGGGGTGGGATGAATTGCTGAAGGTTGTATTGTAGGTTGGAGA
>Ga0181612_156832_pt1 | contig 13217 bp, 10 predicted proteins | sample HoacroProtozoa21_FD_119630 | JGI IMG/M metagenome (GOLD analysis project Ga0181612, IMG submission 119630) | Hoatzin crop microbial communities from Cojedes, Venezuel. Combined Assembly of Gp0051906, Gp0051904, Gp0051908
CCATGTGGGGTCTCACCAGAGCAGAGGGTCAGAATCCCCTCCCTCGACCTGCTGGCCATGCTGCTTTTCATGCAGCCCAGGATACGGTTGGCCTTCTGGGCTCTGAGTGCACATTGCCGGGTCATGCTGAGCTTCTCTTCAACCAACACCCACAAGTCCTTCTCCTCAGGGTTGCTCTCAATCCATTCTCTGCCCAGACTGTATTTGCACATCATCATCTTACAACTGCAATAGGGTAAACATACCCAGCTAATGCTAACAGAGCTTTACATTTTAGTATACTGCAACATTAGATGAACTGGGGAACAGAAATTCCCATTCCAATAATTGATTCAGGGCAGTACCTGCCACTACTCCAAAGGCAAACGAAGCATCCAACTGGTAAAAGAACTAGTCTCTTTCACACACATAAAAATTATTTTTCTCTAATAAATGAAAACACTGACCACTCACTGGCAAAGAATAAATCAAAGGTGACAGAACAGATTATTTTTTTGTAAATATACAATTAAATACCCAGATGGAAAGATGGCATATGTTTCACAGAAGAACAGTCATCATGATCTGAAGTGTAATGTTCTGTTTATTTGGCTGACTGAATGAGTGGGCACATGTGTCAAATGCACAGATTTTGTAAATATTTGTGTTTTGTATTTTATCTTAGGAAAGTTGACTCACTGCAGAGATTTACTGCTGTGTGCAAGTGCAGGCATAACACAATAGCACAATATTCCTTTTTAAATATTTTATAAATGGGAAAAATGACATCTCCAAAAGCCAGCTACAGTAATTCTAAGCACTCTGGTGGTTGTTGTTCACTTGGTTATTTTCTTACAATATCTCTCAGTGAGGAAATGTTCCTTCAGTATTTCTTGAACATTTATCTTTTATAACATTTTCATAAGGAAGCTAATGAAACATTAGATGCTAATCTAATATAGACTAGGTACAAAACTGGTTAGAAAACAAAGTTGAAGACTACTTTTCAGTGACTACCATTTTTATGGAAGGATGCATTGAATGAAGATGACAGTAGTGTACCGTAAGCCTGACATGATTTAATAGTCTCATCAGTGATGGAATAGGGAGAATGCATATTATGTTTGCCAGTGATATCAAGCAGCTGTAGCATAGGAAGAGAATCCAAAATAGTCAAGATAGATTGGAGTAAATGTCAGTAAAAAAAAAGACAAAATTCAATGGGGAATGTGAGATTTTACCCCAAAGCCTGACTAAAGCACTTCACTGGTACAAAATGAGGACCTTATCAGTTCTGAGTATGATCACAAACTGAACGAGCCCCAACAGTGTTGTGTTGCTACAAAGCCACACTTCATATGAGGATGTATAACTGGCAGGATAGTGATGGAGTTTTAGGTTAGGCATGAGAAATATCTTTTCTGGTGCTAGATAGCAGGGCACTCAGGCAGCTTGCCCACAGAGGTTTTGGGGTCGTCACTGGAGATGTTTAGCAAAATGTTTCACAAACATTTTCCAGCATATGGACCAGACAGCCTCCTGTGGCTCCCTGCAGATCCAAACTACAGTTTGAGTAACTCACTTCCAAAATAGCTTCTCCTTAATCTGGAGTGTCTTTCAGATTCATTGCTATTTTAGTTGTTAAAATGATATGACATTGCAGTGGTTATTACACTAGTACAATACTAAGACAGAGTCAATGAGGTCTGACACATGTAAGAAGTTACAAAAACCTGACATATTTGATTACAAATCCTTGATTCACATTCGTCATCTTTATTTTGCATATAATTTAGTTGTTTTGGGACAGACGGACAAAAGTATATCCAAGCAAAGTAATATATGGTATATTGCCCATACCAAAATAACTTAGAATCATAGAATGTTTTGGGTTGGAAGGGACTTCCAGAGGTCACCTAGCCCAACCCCCCTGCAATGAGCAGGGACATCTTCGAGTAGATCAGGCTGCTCAGGAGCCCTGTGCCTGTGGACACTGCTCAGCTAAAGGGGCAGAAGAGGCCCTTTGCAAAACAAAGGGCCTATGTGCGAATTTCTCTCTCTAAGTGCATTTCACCTCTGGGGGGAAGGAGCCTGGTGTAGCTACTGCAACACCAGCAGTGACTCGAGCTGATCTGTGCCCTTAGCACTGAGCAGTGCCAGGAGCAGATGTCAGCCATCATCTGGGCTGAGCTGATCAGCCCCGCATCCTGGAGCCCTTTCCATTGGAAAGCCTGAAAACAAGAAGGACTTTCCACTCCACCTTGAAGGAGAGAAAAGGCCTAGAAAGTTTTCAGTTTGTCACATGAGCCAAACACATGCTTGTGCAGTGAGTGTATGGCTGCGCTCGTTCCCTCACTCTGCTCAAAACCTCCTTCTTCCTCAGCATTGCCCTGATTGAATTCTCCCCTCTTCAGCTCCTGCTGTGCCTTGTCACTCCTCTGCTGACATAACTCCTACGTCAGCCCTTCGACTCAGAGCAAACAGAGCTTTCTGCTAGTCAAACAAGAGTTTATTGAGGACAGTGCTGAAGTAGCCCTTTACTCCTAATTGAGTTCAAAATGAAATCTCATCCTCCGGGACATAAACATTCTGCAAAACCACCTCCTTGCACAGAATACAAAGCGCAACAAAAAAACAGGAGAAAGCACCAACACTGAATTCAAAGACAAATAGATCCAAAATATTTTGTCAATGACAAAATGCTAGCGAGCAGCTTAGGTTTAGCTCCCCCATCAGCTGCCTAGAACCAGGCTAAGCTTGGGCTTTGCAGTGGTACTCTGCACTGGCAAAGAGGGGTTGAGACAAGGAAAACACTCAGAGATCTGTGGTGCCTAAGTAAGTTAAACTGAGCAACATACCAGCAATGCGTGCCCCAAAATGGCTGGAAATTATTTTCTAAGCTACTGTGGCTTTAATTTGTCTTCCACCATCACTAAAACCCAAAAGTACCTGTAACTCGATCACTATAAATACAGGATACATCTATCTAGCAAGTGACTTACAACCGTAATAGCCATGCCACATTTAAGTTTATGTATGTGCATATATGTACACATATATTACATACATATTTATATATACACATACATATACATATATACATATATATATAAAAAACCTTTTTTTCTACATTGTTACACTATGGGCCATATCTCTAAAAAAAATCCCTGTCCCATAAGGTATAGTGAGCTCTTTACAAAAATCAGCAGTTCAATGTCATACCAGATGCTGCTTAGTTATAAATTTATTTTTTCTGTAAATCTTACTCCAGGTGGGGGTAACAAGCATCAGTTCGCTCAATATAGACATTCATGTTTAGCTTCCGTGAGTGAAAAGTTAGAGCATGACACTCGAACTATTGGACTAAAACATGGCCTTATGTCCCACTACAAATTCAATAGAAGAAGTTTAGCAATATGATCTAAATCCCAGCAGCCCAGTTTTTCTCTTTTCCCTACAGAGTTTCAATTTCCCAACCTCTTCTGTCAGCACGAACAACGAAGCAGAGAGTTCAGGGAACTGCCTGAACTCAGATCTGCCTGTGGTCTCATTTCCAGGTTAATTTTTCAGTCAGATCAGCCCTTTTCAGTAACTCACTGGTGGCCACATGTATGTGAGGGCTCCCTTAGAGTGAAAAGCATTGGCAGGGTTGGAAAAAGGGGAGCCTTGACGGAGACGAGCTCGAACCACTGTTGGGCAACATCTCACTTTCTCTTGAAGCTGTTCTGCTGTGTGTAACTTATTCCCTGGGCCAGGACTCGGCAACGCAGAAGTGGGTGGGAGACCTCTCAAGAGCCTCAAGATAGAACCACAGACCTGCCTGATACTTCAACACAGAGTGCAGAGCCGTCAGGACACCTGGGGTTATCACATGGCCAAAGAGTGGGAACACCTGGTGCAGTCTTCTCATTAGCCAGGCAGAGACAGCCCTTTGTTTGGGTCTCCCACAGCCCAACAGTTAGAGAAACCAAGGGTCCACCTCCACTCCCCAACCTGCCTTTATGAGTGGGACTGTTGCCCCAGATACTGATACCACTTGGACTCAGGGGAAGCCATTCATCACCAGCACTTTTCCAGTGACTGAGACAGCATTTTCCAAATAATGTAAAGGAAGGAAGGAAGAGAAACAGCCAGAGACTTCCTTTCAGGTGACAACTCTGCAAATAGCAGAGATGAGCAACCCTGGTAGCACTCTGCTGATGTGCACACGTCTGGAGACCTACGCATGTGCATGGCCAGTGCCCTGCTCTACCTGACTGGTTTTCAAAGCCCCTGAGCACTGCTTGTTACTGCCTGTTCCTGTCTGCTATTGCCTGCTTTGAGTGCGTGGACTCTGAAGGCCTAGCACAGGCAGTGTGCAGTGCTAGGAGCAGCATATTCGCCACATTTTAAAAACAACACAATGCATGCCTCGTGCCTTTGCTTGGAAGATATCTAAGTGCTTTATAAATATGCATAAAGCAATCCCCAGTGATGTGCCAGTGATGATGTTCTATAGACTGTGCTGAGGTATGCTCCCAAGAGTGAGGATCTGCAGAGGCAATTCACAATAAAGAAGCATTATTATTGCCTGTTCTTCCCAGTTCACCTTGAGAAAAGAGACAGAAATACTGTAACGGCAGCTCTGTCTATATTGTTCGGGCAAAGCAGCCAGCCTCAGAACAGCACAGTAAGGACAGAAGTGCTTAGATACAGCTCCTAAGTTATATTATCTCCTGTGAAGACACAGCTCATTGCTTCTTCAGACATGTAATGCCCTCTATTGCTCTTCAAAGTATGCTTAGCAGAGACTTCATGTGAGAGTTTATACTCCACATGCAGTTGCACAAACCCAGATTTAAAAACAAAATGAGTTTCCAAATCATGGTATTAAGTAGTTTGGCACCTGCCTATCCAGCCAGCTTTCTTGGTCTGCAGTTAGAAGACATTGAATAGGGCAGAGTTCTGAAACTGGAGAGCCTAATGTGATCAAATAGGGAGAAATCTGTTCTGTGACTATGCAGTCAAGCGTTTGAGCCTGGCAGGAGGAGATTAAACAAGACTGAGGTGTAAATTTACATCAGTGGGAAGTATATATCAGGCCTTAGACACATCAAACAAACATTAGGCCTGTAAATAATGACACAAGCACAATAAACAGACTCTTGGCAGGAGGCTGCCATTAGGACACAATGGTAGAGGCTCCTGAGATTTGATGAAGGAATAGAAAACAACCAAAAAGGGAAGGGAAATGCTATCAGTCCACAGTGTGTGTTTAACAGGGGACTAAAAAAATCAGAATAATCTTGAGGCATGCAGGCCTCCCTGATCTTTCTCAGCCTCTCAGCTGCCCATGTTCCACTTACAAAGCTGTAAATAGTGAAAAGAAGGCTCTGAAGCACTTCAGAAACAAAGCAGTTTCCAGGTATTCTATCAGCAAGAGCAGTTTCCAGTGTTTATCACAGAGATAGAACAGCAAAAATATTGTTCAGGCTTAATCTCATTGGCCACTAGAAGACTGAAAACAAAACCAATCTTCTCTATTCCTCAACTTCTCTAAGTTAACTGATTTGCTCTACATTGGCATTTTTAAGTCCTCTACTGAGCTGGAGAGCTCCAGAACCTTCCTAGTCTGTCAAAACACTGCTATCTAGGATGCTAGGACATGGATGCAATGTCTAAACAAATAAGATGCTTTTTACTTTTTCCCCCAGAGATTCATGTGGAATTTTTGTCCTCTTCAAACTCAAGATGATGATCACAGGGTTTATGTGAGCAACCCAGTCTAGTGGAAGATGTCCCTGCCCACGGCAGGGGGGTTGGAACTAGTTGATCTTTAAGGTCCCTTCCAACCCAAACCATTCGATGATTCTATTTGGTCAGCACCATAAAGGAAGAAGGTTTTTGACTGATTTGGGAATAGCTTCCAGGTCACTATTGAATCACTGAGGGATGAATAGTGGGTGACGTTTCCATGTACTCGCAGAGACTTCCAGTCCAGACCTATGTTCACATTAGAAAGTGAACAGGAGTGAAAGAACATCTATACAAGAGGGAAACAGGAAACAAACACTAGAAATACTTGTGCTTATCCACGCATGCATAGTACCCGGTGTCCCTATGGCTTGGTGCCTCCACAAGACTCAGTATGCCCAGCATGGCCTAGAGTGTCAAATGAGTAACTGCAGAATGACTAAGCTACAGACTTTGCTCCCAATGTGTTTAGGTCAAGTCTGCCCAACATGCCAAGACTTCCCTCCCATAAGCACTCTGGCTCTGTCTGTCTATCCCTCCTCTTGCAGGATGGAGAGAGGAGCTGAGCACACCATGGGCCTCCTGTACGACACTGTGAGGCAGGAACAAGGGGAGGATGGTGCTGGCTTCTGTCACTGACAGCATAAGCACCAGGAGGCTTTGACCCCAGGTGGCATAGACCTTCTTCAGCGTTACTTTTCTCCAGCCAAAAACTACATCACTTTGTCAGTCTTGGCCACTTCCTCCAAGAGGCAGGGAAAGAATCCACATTGCCAAGCCAGTGTTAATCTGCCAGATCCAGACTGCTTTTACTTTGCTTTGTACCCTCTGCATCACTGACAACGCATCTCCTCAATTCAACAACTCTCCAAGGAAGGCTGCATCCGACACCAGTCTTGGTCTGTGCACGACTCCAGTTCATCCAGGAGGCTGAGTCCCAGAGGAGGTGAGCACACCCAAGTAGCCCATGTAAATACAGATGGCACCATAAATGCTTACATAAGGCAACAGGGATTAAACTGAAATTGCCTTCTTAGCTTTAAATCTCACCATCTCCCATGCTGAGTGTGATGGTCATACCCAGTTGTAGTCTGTACATACTTTATGAAAACAGATCTCAATCACTTGCTGGGCTCCACTGATTAAGCCTTTGTCTCTTTCTTTTCAGCCGCTTGTACTGCCCCTTACATTCCCTTTGCAGTAATCCAGAAAAATTCCTTCATCTTGCTTTCTGGCACGCTTTCTGGAGCGCTAAAAAAAACAGTCTTTCTACTCTCAGTCTCTGTGCCTAGCACTACAGCATTCCCAAGCAGCCACCTATAAACTTCTGCTTAGCTTCTGAAGTCGTGATCTTAGGCATGCGTCAGTGCCAAATTTTCTAAATCTCTCTACTGACTACATGTGCCTGTCAAATTTCAAGACTTGCTAAGCAGGCCAAATAGAGGCAATTTATCTTGGAAAAATAACGAAAGGCATGCCCCTGACATTATGGCATCCCATTGCGAAATGGCAAGCATGGAAACACCAAAGCTTCTCAGCAAAACCTCTGAAAGAATTTTATTTTTTTTAATGCAGCGTGGACAAACTAGGAATTTCTAATATCCTTATTCTTGGAAATGATTGAACTAATCTAGGCAAGTCTTCCCCAAAAACATCAATCTGAAGTGGCCACTTGACCCAGGAAATACCTACTAAAATCATTCAAGATTGGAAAAAACAAGTAAAAAATGTGTAGGTCTAAACTTTGGACAATGCAGGAGACCTACCTATGCTATACATATGCATGCATATACTCGTGCATGTCATGAGAGAGAATAGTTAATTTTTCAGTAACAGGCATTATCCTGCTCTGGCAGGGCTCTTCACTGGTTTGTCTGGCATCAAAATAGTCTCCTGGGCTAGCAAGAGAGTTTGGAGCACATCCAGGTTTCACCCCCACTGGCTTTCAGTTTGCTCACAAAGATAGGTACTCAGAGGTAAGACATGCTGCCAGTGCCAACAATTTAGAAGTAACTGGAGTGCCCCAAAAGCTAGGAGGAAGGACTGTTTCGAAAAAGAGAGAGGCATAAGACACCATTTGCTTTCTTTAAAGTCAGGCAAACAAATAAACGATTTTCTCTAGGACAGCAACAGTTTCTGGGGCAGGGGGAACATGTTGTCTTGTACCAAACATTTCCCAGGCGCTACACCAAACAATAGGCCTCTGACAAGCTATCTTAGCTGTATCCATCTGCTTCCCAAATGTGAAACACTGGCACAAGTGAAAAATCAACTAAAGCCTCTTTTACTCACATCCAGAATCTACACTGTGCCCCGCAAACCCAGACATGCAGCCAACCACAGATATGTGCCTGCACAGTCCCCACTACACTCGTCTTTCCCATTTCCCTTAAGGAATCTGAATGAGGAAAGTTTATAACTGGAATGACTAGCATGAGTGGTTAAGGCAGAGATTTTGAGGGGGGGAGAGACTCTCCCCACTGTCCTCCTCCCATGGGTTTCACACTTCCCTTTTCTTCATATGAGGTGTTGGTCTCACTATACGGAGGATGACCTAACACTTAGAGGTGTAAGTTTTGCTGCACTCCCAGACTTGTCTCCTTCTCCCACTTAGGTGAGACTTCACAGGGCCAAAAGACAGGGGAAGACTGAGCCCTTTCAGCACACTGACAGATTGCATGTCTAACTGCACCCAGATAACTGGCAAATCACCCTTTGGAGATAATGGGCGGCCTGTCAGCAGTGGAGCAATCCATGTGTGCATGTGTTTCAAACTACTGCATGCACTGGAGTCATCATGCATTTAGTTACTCTCGCAGTTTTCAGCAGAACTGGACTGGGAAATCCCCTCTTTAGCAGCCCTGTTGTGACGGCAGATCGGTATTTGCAAAGAAAGCTGGCATTCAGCTTTGATACTTGCTAAATGTCACAACGGGTAGTGGAAATAAGAAAGCAAACTCCCCAGTCAGAGGAAGAATGAGATTTAACTAGAGTTACACCCCTCAGATTCATACATCTATTGAAGGGAGAACTTGCACACTTTCCAAAGACTCCCATGCATTCACTCTGAAATCTCCCTCATCTCTCCTGTTGTGTACCACACAAATTTATAGATCTGTTTTCCTCCTATTTATTTTGTTTAGCATCCCATTTCTAAGGAGCAGCTTCACCGTGCATAATGCAGCAGCTGCCAGTAAGTCACTCGGATAGACAGCCTTGTTTTCCACAGGGAAGTGTGTGCAGTCAGAAAGAAATGAAGCATCTAAAAATAATGTCCTTAACACTCTACATGCAGCTGGTTTTCTCCAATTTTCCACTGGCCTGCTGCTGTATGCTGATGACAGTGTAAGAGGAGATCAGAGAGCCAGCTCAGTACTTTTCCATGGAAGGATGAAATCTCTAAGAATAACAATTTATCAGAGGAGCTGTGTCTGTTTGACCTGGCTCATTTTCAGAGATTAGAAACCAAATAACTCACAATGTATTGTGTTGACTTTGTGGGCTTTTTTTTATCTAAGAAGTGATTTTCATGTTTCATCAGTCCGAGTGGGGGGGCGGGAGGAATGCACATCTGTCTTCCAAAGTGGATCAGTGAGAGGATAATAACAAATAATGATAACTTACTCACGTGGAGTGCCTTTCATCTTGAAGGATCCCAGAACTGCTGTAGTTTGTGGTCCAGTTCTGAACTACTGAAGTCACTGCTGATTTCAGTGAAAGCAGAAGCATAACCTAAGGCCAGGCAGCATTGCTGCAAGCCTGCAGGTAACCGGCTGGCCTGCCGAAAGGTCCGCAGATATTTTTGGGGAAATAAGTGCTTTTGAACTGACAAGTTGTATGCTAGTAGAATTTGCACACTTCTGCTTCCCTGGGGTAGAAAGAGATCTTATACAGAAGCAACCACCAGCCCTGGTCTTCCGCACTGCCAGATGAGCAGGTCAGCTGAAGGGAGCAGTAGACAGCCTTGTTGTAATGAAGGACACAGTCATGAAAAGAGCTTGAAAAAAAACCTCATTGTGACAGTAACTGACAGGCTCACTATGATGATCTCACATACAGAAACAGACCCTGCATCACTGGCTACACCTGTACTAGTAGACTGCACAGTGGCAAGGCTCGTGCACTGACCCTGAGGTCAACTGGCATAGACTGGCCACATCTGTGCTATTGAACTCTCTTAGCCTACAAATCAGGGTGGACGCATTCAAACTGCCGGTTAGGAATGGTCCTTGCACAGAGGGAGCTGGCTACCCCCTGCCACTACCACCCCAGGAACTATTCAGTTATTAACTTAGTAATTAAATGGTAGGGAAAATCAAGTTTCAGTGCCTGGGCTTAGGCCCTTGTAATCTTTATTTTACTAACACACAAATAACTAGTGGCTTCAATGAAATAGTGTCCCATTTGCTGCTGGGTTGGCCTATACCCAAAGATGTGGGTGCACACAAAGTCAGGGGCAAGCTGGAAAAGTCTTGAACTCCTTGCAGGTTTCACCATGCAAAGCCTGCCTCCATGCAAAGACAGCAGGGTGGAAATGAAGCGGCCAAGGATGCTTGTAGATTACGCTACTGAGATGAAAAAGCAAAACCCATACATAAGCAATGAGTCAGATTCTACTGTTGGTTACCTCCATGCACTCAAAGGCATTTCCCTCTGCCGTCTCCTCCCCATCCTCCTTCACACCATACAAAAAACATTTGTGTTAAACTAATGAGATGTACATTCCAGCTCTTTCCCAACTTGAGCCTTGACTACTTTCATGACTCAGAAATGCCAGGTGCAACTTCAAAGCAACAACCTTGGTAGGTTATTACGATAGGATCTCCAAACCAGATCTTAAGGATACACAGATTAAAAATATAATGGCAAAAAATGAAGATATGAATGCATTGCTTGAGCCCTTAGAGAAATGGTTGAAATTCTCAGCAGAGAACTGATATAACCACCTGGCTTCAGTGCTGGAGAATGGTATCAGGATTTCGTTGGAGGAGGCTTGCTGAAGTCCCCAGTCAGCCTAAGGGACAGGGGAAAGTTCTTTCCCATCTCAGTGGACATCTGTCAAACAAAATGGGATACATTTTCAAGGATGAAAATTTAGATGTTGTGTACTACTGCCTGGCTGTCATGACCACTCTGGAGGTCAAGCAGAAAGAAATAGTTCTTCACAGCACAAAACCAAGTGAAGTGGATGGCATAGCAACCTACTCTTTCAAGTACAGCACAAGCTTCTCCATTCCCTCCAGGAAAATCCTGTCTACGTGCTATGATGTCACAACCCATCTCAAGTGCTAGACTTGTGCAGTGTATGACCTCTGGGAGATACTCACATGCACACGAGGAGCCCTGTCCTGTGACACAGGGGGAGAAGCCACATGGAACCACACTTGCTCCGAATGTTTGCCAGGCAAAATGACACTGCATACTATGTATAAAAAGGTGCAACTTAGAGGCCCAAATCTGCTCCTCCTGAAGGGGATGGCAAAATTGCCACCATGTACTGCAACCACTGATCCTTCAGGAGACCCTCAGAAGAAGCAGTTGTCATTGCATTGGCAGCAGAAGTGCACAATGTGGTGGCAATATGTGCAGTAGGTGGCCAAGTCATACACACAGCTGTTGCAAACACCTAGTGAGACAAACCCAGTGAGAATTACAAATAAATTTAGCTCTTTGGAAAATACCTATGACTCCTGTCATAGTCTGAAGTTATGAGCTGGGCAGCAGTAAAATCCATTGTCATTATGGATGTGGCTCTTTTCTCATCTAGTAGTCTCTTTCCAGATGTTTCTATGATATTTTTAAGTGAATTTTCTTTCCAATAATCTCATTTAAGAATCCAAATAAACTCAGAAAATCTCAAAATATGCTGCTGGAGTGCATGCCATATGCTGCTGCAGCATCCCCAGAAAACTCAACCAAACATCATGCTCTGCCTGCACACAAGTCTTGGGCCCACTCTCAGTACAGCATTGTCAAGATGCACTCAGACATGAATCAAGGCTGCATTTAAGAGCAGAGCAAATCAAGCCTGCTCAAGTCTATCCCAATAATACTCTGTTCTTTCTCCAGAAACATCTGTCAGACAGCAGTTTCATATCTTTTCTGTTAACCTCTGTTCAGCCAATACATCTCAGGCTGCAGAGGTCATTCTCATAGCATGGTACAAACACTGATCGTCCCCATGAATTCAGAGACTAGAAGTACCTAAAGAGTTAAGCTTAAGTGTTCATTAAGGTAGTGTCTGACCCCTGTCACTGTGCTGGTGTTTTGCCACTTGTTTTGGCCTCCACAAGGTCTGCTCCCTACAGCGCAGCCCAAAGTCCAATGAAACCAAAGGATAACTTCTAAATTTTAAATCTTTGCTCGAGAACAGATACAAAGTGATCTAAACTGGATTAAGAGTGAGCAAGCTGGAGGGTTATGTGCTTTGAAACAAGTGGTCCTTAAAACATTTGGATTTGACCATTATTTTGTTCCAGTTCAAAATTAGGCTAGGAAAAATAAATGCATTTTACAATCAATAATATATATTTTGTTATCTCATGTTCCAGTATGTTATAATGAACATGTATAATTACATGTATAATGTAATGTACTGCCCTGAAGGCAACTCTATTTCAAGGGAGTCTACTTTGTAGATCATGGTTTCTGGAAAAGAAGTAGAAAACAGATTAACTTGGATCTCCTGTAGCCCAAAGTAGAATTGTTCATGAGACACACCCTGCTACAAAGAAAGGAGCCTCCTTGGTGTCAGCAAAATATGGATGAAAATAAAACTTTTAACATACAGAAGACTGTTGTTGATTGTAGAAATACTCCCACAGTTCACCATGTCAGTTTGAGTACACAGGACAGCCACAGGACACTGCATGATAAGGTCTCCACGGCCAAGCGAGGAACTGCATCTACAGTATTATACATGACTCCTGCTCCCATCTTTTCAGGAAGCTGAATTCCCTGAGTACCAAACAGGCTACACTGAACTAGCTCAATGGTGAGCATGTAGGAGGACAGGGGAAGAAATTCTCCTGCTGCAGGGTTTTCTTCTGGCTGTGCTATTCTAAAGGCTGGTAGAGCAGGAACATTCCCACCCTTTAGCAAAGATAGCAGGCCCTCCTGAAACATGGAGAATGGCAGTCTGTCCCCACCATTGCTGTCAATCTGCAGAGCTGGGAAAATCATTACATCTCCCCACACCTTCACATCGCAAGCAACACTCTGTCATCCTTGGCTATTTGGACCATGCACTTGTTCAGCCAGGGGCTATTTTCTCCGAGGTGTTTGTACAACGGCTGGCACACTGGGATCTCCAGACACTCTCACCACAGAGAAACCAATAAGAATCATCACTGTGCCCAGAGCCTGCCAGGGCAGCTGCTGGAGCTGCATCCAGGAGGCACAATGGTGTAATGCCTTTGCATTTAAGTGTTATGACTTGAAATTTCCATTCAGAGCACATTAGGCACTACTTGAGGGGGAACAAAAAGTATCAAGTTAGACTGCAC
>Ga0181612_146225_pt1 | contig 13216 bp, 6 predicted proteins | sample HoacroProtozoa21_FD_119630 | JGI IMG/M metagenome (GOLD analysis project Ga0181612, IMG submission 119630) | Hoatzin crop microbial communities from Cojedes, Venezuel. Combined Assembly of Gp0051906, Gp0051904, Gp0051908
ACATATGGTCTACAGTCCTACACGCAGCGTGCCACCATCGCAGCACAACAGAACCTTGCGCATCGTTCTTGTCTTGCAACCTCAAACTTCAAAAGTATCTGAGGGGGTTCCGTGCATGAGGTCTCCGGCAGCTCTGCTCTGAAATGGCGAACGTCTGCAGATAGCTCACAGGCAGAAAGAGCTAGCCTGGAAAGCTGTTGCTCAGCCTCATCTGCCCATGGTACTGCTCGCACAGAGCCACAGAGACTGGGGCTGCTTGCTTGTCTTGCCACCTCAAACTTCCAATGTGTCCTGGATTTGGCCAGGACGGTGTTAATTTTCACCGGACTCCAGGAAGGGGCACTGCCAGGGGGTTAGGGCTGACCCCACCTGCCCAAACAGAGACAGATATTCCATACCGTTGCCGTCACTCTGGGTTCTGTTGGGGTGTCAGTGCAGCGGGAACTCTCTCTCGCGTCTCGGGAGCGTGCGGCGTCGGTGCGGTCCGAGAGAGCGGGTCTGTTTTTGTCGAGTTTTCTCCTTATCTGTATCGTTGTTGTTCCTTTTCCCCTCTCTTTGCTGTTCTGTTAAACTGCCCTTATCCCGACCCACCAGTTTCTGCCTCTTTCTTTCCATTCTCCTCCGCACGCCGGCCGGGGGAGGGGCGGCCGCGTGGCTCTTTTGTTGCCGGCGGCAGCCGAAACCAAGACAGTGCTACAGTTAAGGCAAGTAAAATAACTTACGTGGGAAAGAGTATTTCATTGTGGAGAATAGATCAGAAAAGACTCACCAAATAAATCACGTTTTTCATAGCCCACAGGATCTAAAGCTATATTTAATTCTAATACAAAGTCCAAAGAAGTCCCCCAAAGTTTTGGTCACAAGAGGATTGATTAAAGCACCCAACGAGAACTGATTAAAGAACTTTATGATTTAATCCTTGTTCCATCAACTTTCCTGACATCATTTCAATAGCAAAAAGAGAATGCATACCTAAAAATGGCATAGCATTTTATTTCAAACACAGGCTTTTTGGATTGGCCATGAGGGGGCTTTCTTTACAATCTCTGAAGGTAAACTGGTCTCTTTGTAGAAGAAGTTGACATGTTACATATTTTCAGAAGAACCTTGAGTAAACAGTTTTGTTCTCTTCACATTCACCACTCGTGGTGAAGAAAGATAATAAACAATAACAAAGAATTTCGTATTTAAAATTAAAATTCTATCTTTTGCAGAAATTATATTCTGCTTTTAAAGATGTATTGAAAAGCAAAAAATCTCCAGGCTATAGCCTAAATGATTTAAAAATTTTACTCATAGAACCATCAACATGGAAAAATTACTCTGGCATAGCTACATCGGGAAATCTCCAACTTCAGGGAAGCCTTCAATCAAAAGTCCAAGCTACATGCTGCTGGCATTCGCTGATGGTTTGAACTCCCTAGGTTACTGTAGAGGGTAGTGTAGACAACTGAACATAAATGTAGTTTTTCAAATATAAGTATCAATATTAGAAATTAGAATTAGAATATTTCCTCTGCAGAAAATCTGGCAAATTCAGTCCTGATCTCTGTAGTCAGCTTCACTCTCTAGCCCATGTTTCCCACGGACTACCTACTGCCTCCTTCCTTAGGTGATTCCCTCAGTGCAAAACCATTATACGCGTTCCAAGACACAGTGGGAGTCTGACTGATGCAATGCAGTTTCCATTGTCATAACCAAGGGAAGATTTTGGCTAAGAATGGATTCTGGAGTCAGTAAAAGAAGGCTGTTTGTTCCTCTTTTGTGGTCTCTTTGTCCTTCTCCTTCTCTTCACCCCCCTTCACAGTTGTAATACTCCCCATATCCTTCTGTCTCCGTTCCCTTTTTTCCACTCTTATCAATTTCTCCTCATTATGTTCATTACAACTATCCGTTTTTCATTTGGCAGCCACTGTTTCTGATTATTCTTACGTGTTTTACTTTGCCATCTGAATATTTTAATTTGTATAAAGTTAATACACATGCAGGTAAAGCTTGCTAGAATTTTTAACACCTCTGTTTACCATTACTTAGCTGTCATAGTATACGTTAGGCTAAGATATGTATGTCTGCGTTTACTATGACAGTATGGTCAAGTATTCTGCTTACCAAGATATTTCCATGTAAAAGCTAAAGAAATCTAGGTAAAATGATTCTGTAGGAACAGCTCTTTGACTTTCTTCCCTTTTGGATTATTATAATATTCTGATCAGCAGACCTTCCAGATGAATTAGCAGTAATTTTACACCTGAGGAGTTCTTGCAACTTACCTTAAATAAACTACTTATCCAATTTTTGCCTCTAATGATAACAAAGATGCTTTAACACCACCAGTTTTAAAAGATTTGAGCCATGGGCTCCTATAACTGGCTGAAGTCAGAACTGATTGAAATGTTATTAAAATGTGTATCTCACAAAACTAGTATAGGAGTGGTCAAGAAATGGTGATAAACTGATGATGTATTCTGAGATAGAACAAAAGAGTGCAGCAGGGCAGGAAAGGTACTAGAAAGAGCTTTGGCACACTGTTTCACAGGACAATTTCTAAAAACAGTCTCAAAAAATATCCTAGAGTGTTCTCAAGAAGCGGACTTTGGAGAGAAATCATAGGAGAACCCTGCAGTGGAAATGAAGCTGACTGAACACCACCCTCTGTATGCTAGAGATGTCACTTAGAACAATTTTAGCCTCATTTTAACCTTGTTTAAAAACAAGAGTTACAATTTCTCCATTAACATTCTTCAAGTGTCCTATAGATATGCCAAATGTCTTTAATCTCATTTTCTCCAAACAGTGCAACTAATAGAACAACTCCCAACAACCTGTTCTCACATATTTTAGGTATCTTTACAGACACTGTAGATACTGGTATTTTTGGCTACTTCAGTTGACAGAACACACGCAGTAAAAGAATCTCTATCTAACTCTATCCTACATGAATTGCTTAAATAATGAAAGAATAAGAAATCACAGAAAAATAAAACAGGTCCTACATACAGAACACCCCCAGACACAGACAAAAATAATGATCGGGACAATTACAAAAGATTACAAACCTTGCCTGATTTTCTGACCGTCACTTTGAGGCTCTGCTGACAGGCAAGTCTCCTTTGGCGTCCCCTTGGTATGACAAGCTTGAGGCGAACCTCTGCTGTTTCTCCCTGGTTGAATTTGTGAAGCATTGAGGGACAGAGGTCTCTTGTTCTGTATGTCGGTTGGTTTATGAGGTAACTGCGAGATGCTGGTAGTCTTCTCTCGATTTGCAGGATTCTGTTGTACTTGAAACCGATTTTGTTCCATGTTCTGCAACCCTTTCTGTAGCTTGGCTTCTTTTCTCTTACTTTCCTCTTCACGTTTCCTGTAACCACAGTCAACACCATAAGAATTACAAAGACAAAATCTTGGGAGCACGTATCTAACTTGAACACATTCCTTTCTAGAAACTGGACACTGCCACCATAAAACCTTGACTACGACATCTTTTTCATGAGAAAGGGACACCTATTGCATTGAAGCGTCTTGGTTCAACTCAAAATAACTACTGACTTGCAGCTATAGCCTAATGAAGGTGAAGTCCTTACTAGCCAGCTGCCCGTTCAGTTTGTGGCAGTTTAAATTGATTTTAAAATACTCCCTTATTGAAAACAATGAAATTTAGTTTATTTTTGAATATACAAAAATTAAAAGCAGGATTTTGAAGAGCTGTCAGAAGACAAGAAATATGATACTAATAACTATGTTTTTAATTAGTAATGAACAATGCTTTAATATAAGTAGCAATGCAATGCACTGTATCTGAAAATCAGAAAACTTTCATAAAAGACGTCATGTCTTTGAATATTATTTTTCATACTTACCTGTGTCATAATTAATACAGACAATTATAAACCAACTTCAGACTAGCTACTAGTACGAACTTGCTGCTATACATTTATTATAAGTAGATAATTATTTTACATGAACAGATTATACATTGTACAAATTATAAATACTGAAAATATGAGATGTGAATGAAACACTTGTGTGCACGTAGTATGCCATTACAATTATGACATTTGGTTTTCAAAAATGAACAAAGTCATGCACCTCAAATAGTTTAGATATAAAAGAGAATTTTGGACAAGGTTAGGAAAGGCACATCTGTTGAATAAAGTTTTGCAGCCTATTTTGAAATACAGTGGCATATCATTGCACTTCAGCTTTCAAATTCTTTTTCCTACAAAGCAGAATAAATCCAATAGCACACAGCAAACATTCCATACCTACTTACCATTGAATTTTGTTTTTATAAATTAAGCCCTGGCTGCAAGATGAAGTGACGCTTTTCCTGTTGGAATGGACAGGTGGTAAATGTCGTATCATGTAGCTGCCTGATATTTTCACTCGCTTCCAGTGCTACAGCAGAGTTTGCAGACTGCTGACACATTAGCTCACAGCCCAGCACACTGCAGGTTAGTTATGCAGCATGCCATCCTCAGTTCCTGGGAGTCCTATCAAGGCCAGTATATGTCATTTCAGCGTGAGCTGCCAGGGAGCAGCCTTATCTGTCAGTACTATCTTATCAAGTACGCTCTGCAGAAGCAGCTGATTGAACTTGGTACCTGAAAAGCTGCTAATTGATCTAAAAAATACACTCCTGGCAGCCTGAGGTTCAGTATTCCCTCTGGCATGGAAAAAAGGTGGCTGGTTTCAAACAATATCGGCATTCCACAAACAGACTATGTGGGGATGTCTGTCTCTTGTATGGATCTCACTGCCATTACTCTGCTGTTTGAGCTGATAAATCTGATCTCACTATTCACAGAATAGTCATTTTCTTCAGAAGAATAAAGCAGCCTATGACCAGTATCCTCCATTCAGCGTATGAGAAAAGACAGCGTGAGAGATGTTATTAAGCCCAAGTAGCCTGCACTCTTTGGATCAGCGGATTAACTCAAAACACTAACTTCAGCAACATACCAGTTGTGAAGTACTGAAATGACACAGGACTAGAAGCTGAGAAGTAGTAAAAGTTGGTTTTTTTTAAAAAAAAAGGTCTTGTTTGTGTGCTCATTTTTCAGCTGAAACTAATGAAATAATGGAAGGGATTTCAAAGCTCCCTGTTCCTAGACCATCATCCTAATTGTCACAGTAGAGCTTAATTGATTAACAGACTCCTGAAGAACCTCCCCTTGCAGTTTGCTTTATTTAGTTAGAAATACAGTTTGTTTTACAATGAGGGATATTTTCAAAACTAAAATTTCCAAGTTTTACTGTTGTCTGAGTTGAGAGACTAGGTTTCATGAACAAGTAAAGCAATTAGACAAGTTCCTAACTTAAGGGCTCTCAGGAGGTTCTGGTGACTCAGCAGGATCCAAATTTTGGCTCTAAAGTTAGAGAACTACTCTGTGATAACAGAGCCGGCATGCCAAAATTTTCCACTTTAATTGCAACAGAATTTTGTATTTCATTACAAAAGTGAGAGAATGGAAACTGAGCCTTTAGCAGATGTAAAGGAAGAGTTTCAGCCCTACACGTCTGTGAAGACACAGAGAAGCTTTGAATTTTTGATGCTGCTAAAATGAAACCATCCTTTTCTATTCTGTTAAGAACACTCCGCTTTTTGAATATCTACTGTGTAGAGGACGTTTTAAATTCAGAACATGTCCATGTGCCTGGAGAGCATTTTCAAACTTATCATTGTAAAAAACACTTACTTAAAAAATCGTAACTGAAAATAGATCTCCAGGTATGATCCTACTGCTCCTGAAGCTTTATCTGGATGAAGAGGAGTTATATTTTGTGTTGTATAAATAGCTGTACAATCTGGCACGATGGTTGTTTCTGAAAGCATGACACTGTTGAATCACAATATGCTAAAAAGACATTTAATTTCCATCCAGTATTCCTGTGTTGATTGGTCTTGCCAAATGTGTAGAGCTGTCCATTTGTGCTTATCTAACCATCTATTTTTTCCTGAACCATTACGTATTAACACCATTCTGACCTCTGCTTTAGTCTTCAATGTGCTTACAAGTCTTATGTACCCTGGTGCAATCTGGAAATTTAACATTTTACTTCTTAAATGAAAAGACTGCATACTATCAGATTCAGGATGGATTTATGTGGAATTCTCATCAATATACACTTCCAGTTTAAAGTTGAACCATTAAACTACTCCTTGCTTATGTTCTTCCAAGCAGTTTTCACCGATCTAATAACAGTTTAATTCAAGTTACACTGACCTACTTTGCTAATGAGAATGGCACATGAGAAAGTATGAAAATTTTAGGCAAGTCTGAATGACAGCTACTGTTTCTCCATGGCCACAAAAATTGTTATTCTGTCACAAAAGAAAATTGAGTTGGTTTGATATGATTTGTTCCTAGCAAATTCAGACCAGCCATTACTTCTTGCTTTGTTATGTTCCAGATGCATAGCAGCTTGATTACTCATTCCAAGATAAGAAAGGCATGGAGTTACTGTAATGTGTCCAGTGAAAGGCCATGGAGAAGCTTACAGGACTGGAGCATCTTTCATATGAGAAGAAGCTGAGAGAGCTGGGACTATTCAGCCTGGACAAGAGAAGGTTCATGGGAAGATGTCACCTATGTATACCCGATGGGAGGGAATGAAGAAGATGGAGCCAGACTGTTCTCAGTAGCACCCACTGACAGGACAGCAGTCGTTAAGTATAAATTAAAACTCACGAAACTCTATCTGAACACAAGAAAACACTTTTTTTACTGTGAGGGTGGTCAAACACCGGAACATGTTGCCCAGAGAGGTTGTGGAGTCTCTGTTTGCATAGATATTCAAAACCTGACTGGACATGGTCCTGGACAAGCTGCTCTAGCTGGCCCTGTTTGAGCAGGGGCAGGGATGGACTAGGTGATCTCAAGAGGTCCTCTCCAACCTGAACGGTTCTGTGGTTCTTGGAGTTGAAGTTTGTAGCCCTACAGACTCCTCTTCTTCCCCTTTGAGAAAGCAGACACTTTGCTCATTTCATGAAATCCGTAGTCCCACCGGTCCTCCTGAAGTTTTTAAGGTTAACCATTTTAAGATTATATCATTAAGTTTTCTAAACACCTCAGGATGAATTTTATCAGGATGAGCTGATCTGGAGGCATCTCATTTATCCGATTAGTCTCCAAACTGTTGTTTCAGTAATTTAGCCTGCATTGCTGCCCTTCGTTACTGGTGTGAATTCCATTTGCTAATGAACATCATTTGATATTTAAGGAAGACTGAAGCAAAAAAGACAGAACACTTCAGCCTTCTTCGCATCACTTGCAGACCAACTCTTTCTTTGCTCTTCCTTTTACAATGTGTATGTTTACAATGATTTATTGTGATACCTCACATCTCTTGCTAGTTGTTCTTATTTTGCACCTCAGCTTGTTTAATTTTACCATGGTATGGTTGTTATTACCCTCAGTTTTAGTGACTGCACAAAATTTCCACTATGTGCTTTCCCCTTTCACGTTGCTGAAGAGCTCATTATCTTCTCTCTTGCTACACTTCCTATCTTTTCTCAACATGCAGGCCTTACTGGCAGTTTTTTGAAGATCCTCACAATCTACTTGTACGATCCTGTTCTTGTAGAACATTTCTCTAAATCTGTTGAAGGCTGTTTAATTGAACTGTTTTATTTACTTGCTGTTCTTCTCTTCCTAAATATCATGAGTTACTTACTCTTATTCACTTTCATCCATTTCCCTTTCATATCCACATTCTCGGTTTTCTCCAACTAGTCAGAATGAAATCCAGAAGACTTAGTAAAACCAGGAGTATGGATTCAGGAACTTATTCTGAGATAGTCAAAAGGAAGGTGAACAAGTGATGAACGAGTTCTGCAGCCCTTTCAAAACCCAGTATATTGGACATCAGTTTTCTCTGAATATGCTTTAAACCCTTAAATATTCTTTTCCTAAAGACCTGGTTTTGTAAAAACTAGAACAAAAGCCTCTTTGTAAAAAAGTTTGAAAGGTCCATCATTTTACCTGTATGTAGTCTGACTATTTTTGAAATGACTCCTTCCCAGATTGCCTCTGTGCTACTCTCCTAAAGCACTGCTTTCCTCCTGCCAGCTTCTCCATCCCACCAATTAATAACCAGTTACTTTCATTCTCACTGAAGAAGAGCACCTATTATATTGACACATTTACGGCTGTTAAAATGCTTAATGCTCACACATCCCATCAACATTGTCCTCTTCCAAAAGATCACAGGATCATAAGGCAACACATATTGGAAGGGATCTCAGAAAGCCATCAGAGCTAACGTTCTGCTCAAAAAAGGGTCAATGATGAGGTTAGACTGGGTTGCTCAGGGTTTTATTCAGTTGGGTCTTGAAAACCTCTAAGGATGAAGACCATACAACCTCTTTGGTCAACCCATTCCACTGCTTGATTTTCCCAAGGGTGAAAAAATTTCTCTTTATTCCAGTGAGAGCTAAAATCTCCCTTGTTTCAATTTATGTCTGTTACAAGTTTCCCAGGGACGAAAGTGAGGCCAACCAGTCTGTAGTTTCCCAGATTGTTCTTCTGGCCCTTTTTGAACTTGGGTGCAACATTTGCTTTCCTCCAGTCATCGGGGACCTTCCTTGCCCTCTGTGACCTTTCAAAAATATTGGAAAGTGGCCTTTTAAGGACATCAGCTAGTTCTTTCAGCACCCTTGGATGCAGCCCATCTGGTCTCATCAACTTGTCTGGGCTGAGGTCTCTCAAGCGATCCCTGCCTTCATCCTCACTCACAGCTGGCAGTTCTCCTCCTTGAACCACTCCTCTAAGCACAGTGGCCTGGGAGACCTTCTTGATAAAGACTGAGGAAAAGGCAGCACTGAGTGCTTCTGCCACACCAGTGTCTGCTGTCACTAAATCACTCACACCATTCAGGAACAGGCCCACTTTTTCTTTGCTCAGCCTTTTATGATTAATGCAGAGGCAGAAGCTCACCTTGTTACCTGTGACATCCCTTGAAAGCCTCAACTCCATTTGAGTTTTGGCTTTTCTGACACCATCGCTACATGGCCAAGCAATGTTTTTACACTCCTCCTTTGCAGTCCATCCCTGCTTCCACCTCCTGTATACTGCCTTTTTGCATTTGAGCTCTGTCATGGCTTCCCTGCTTACCTAGATTGGTCTCCTGATATGTCTCTTTGCTCAGTGACATGGTCACAGAATCATAGAACAGTCTGGGTTGGAAGAGACCTTAAAGATCACCCAGCTCCAGCCCCTCCACCATGGGCAGGGACACCTTCCACTAGAACAGCTTGCTCAAAGCCCCGTCCAACCTGGCCTTGAACACTCCCAGGGAGGGGGCATCCACAGCTTCTCTGGGCAACCTGTGCCAGTGCCTCACCACCCTCCTAGCAAAGTATTAGAAGCTAAAATTCCAGCTAAAATTCTCAGTATAAAGTCCTGCAAACTGCTGCAAATAATTCATTACTGGACACATATTTTAGTATTTCTGAAGAAAAGCATCAGATAGGAACAGGAACACTGCATAGCATTTTAGTGATGTTTTTATTAGATGGAAAGAAAATATATGACTAATTCTTCTTTGAATGAATTGCTCACAGTTATGTAGTTAACTTCTAATTTATTGCCAAAATTTATTTAATGTTAGGTGACATTGACTCTGGTGACCAATGCCTCAGATTATTTTTTAAGGAACAATTTTATAGCTGAAAATACCACATATTACAGAGCCATTTATAAAATTTAAATGTCTTAAGCTAGCAATTTGTGATTGCACAGTCAAAAGTGAAAACATTATGGCTTGCTAGGAGAACTCATAACTCTAATACATGGTTATGGAATTGGGCTTATGACAATGAAAACACAGCTTATGTCAGCATACTTCCTCTAACGAGGCTGCAATTGTAATAGAAATCTCTGTGCTTCATCTTACCTAGGCACTCAGCTTATGCCTGTTCCCTGATTGTTCTGATTTCATGCAGACACACTATGAAGCTTTTGTATGAATATTTAATACAGCGATTTGCATTACATTGGTGCCTCATTGTGTGAGGGACTGTACAAAACACATAGTGAGAGCCAGTCTTGCTGCCAAGAGTTTAAATTTTGAATTGACAAGAAGACAGAGAGAGTGGGAGAGGAAAGAAAAGTGTAGAGAAGGAAAGAGGCACACCTATGGTCTCCCTGCTATATGTGGCAGAGAGAGGGTACTTCTGACCCCTGTGTCCTACCCATTCCCTCTCTAGGAAGCTTATTCCTGTCTTTGGGTTGTGATAACAGCATTAAGCACTCTTGATAATTTACGTCTTTACTCTTTAACTAGATATTGGCTCCTTCAAAGTGGTTGTGTCTGTTCATGTTGTAAGGGACATCTCATCACTGGCAGAAGCAATACAAATATTTCATTCACAAAAGAAAGCCCACAAAGAGCCTGTTTTAAAGCCACAGAACTATCATCTCTTCATGCTTTGTGGGGTTTTTTTTCAGTTTAACCTACTTTATCTTCACTTTTACCTTATCTTGTGATCAACTACCAGCACACAGTGACACCTGCAATTTCACAGCAAGGCTACGAAGCCACTTAAAAATTTAACACTTTTTATTTAGATGAGACTGATAATGATGGCAGTGGTTTCTATGCTAAAGTGATAATGTTTGCTTCACTCCTTTTTAATCAGCATCATTCATCTATGTCATCATGAGTGCTAAAACTACCTTCAAGAGCAAATTTATTTTGGGAACTAGGTACAGAAATTTGTAATTTACTATTCCCAGCCCATATTTTATTAATGGTTTTGATGTAGCCAGTTATTACTTCAATAACCTTCCAATCAAGCAGTTAAAATGCAGCTGATATATTTGTCTCATAATGGTTCTTCATCAATTAATTGGCAAGGCTGGAGACGCTTTGAGCCAAATGATAGCCAAATGCGCTGATGAGCTGTGATAGCGGAACACAAATGCAAGTGAGAAGTACTTGTTTGTGACGTGATATATATGAAGGAAAGTCAATTGAAAGCTGTATTTTTGAAACGATGAAAAAACACATCAGGATTAAAATTTGCAGTCATAGAGACATGGTAGTTTATATACTATTTAAATTTTTTCTGTGCATCCTAGTGTTGTTACTGTGTTTTCGGACTGAGGGCAAACTCAGGAGCTTCACTGGCTATCTAGAATAGAATAGAATAGAATAGAATAGAATAGAATAGAATAGATTATGGATGGATGGATGTAGCTGTCCATTTTTCAATCTATACCTCTGTCCACTTGAGGATTTTAAGGCTGTCGCTTTCCTAAAGGACACAGGCACTTAGAACCTCACACTGACAGTAAAGGGAGAGCTTAGTCCATACACATCAGTGTGCGTGTGGGTAGATCTGTTTCTTCCTAGTAGAAGGCAGTGATACACATGCTTTGTGTTATTATTTTAATATCTTTCTATAATATATATATATTTACACCAATACATGTGTTCCTATCTATAAAAGAAACTGTTCCAGGAAGGCTTTTCAAAGTCCGATCTAGGGCTGGAAGCCGTCTTTCATTAAGGGAGCAAAGAGTTGTGTTTACCTTTTATGCAACTGAAATTAAGACATTTTAGGATCCAGACCCATGGTTCATTTCTCTGAGCTGTGTAGCTTCTGGAAAGATGCTATTTACATTGTTTGGCCTGAATTTTCTCATGTCTTTCTTGCTCATTTTCATAGCCACACCTTTAAAATGCACAGGAAACAAAGTTATGTTTCCTTGTAATAGATTATTGCCAGATATTCAGTTCTAAAACATTATCCACACTTACACACATAAGATCAATGTCTAAACCGAAAGAGCAATCATATGTGTTGAAGTGGAAGAAGAACTACAGGAATTTTAGTTTTAAAGAATCTCTAAAAATGTGATATCAAAAATGTAAGTTGTGTCCCATTCTAGTAGAAGGTTCCCAAATTGTTGGTCTATTTCTTGCCTTTTATATACATTGTTATAGTCACTTCTGCATAGCAAATTGATAGTATTATCGTCTCCAGGAGGAAAAAATTAAAGAAAAAAAGAAAGCCCAATAACAAGAGACACTTCCTAATCGTCTTGCTTGAAGAGAGATGCTAGCTGTGAGCCATTAGTGTGTGCGGAGAGAGATAATTAGAAGTAAAGCAGAGATTAAAGAATAAAATTCAATTTATGTGTGAAAAGGCAAATGCTCAGACATAAATGTTTAATCCAGAATATTTAACTATTTCCTTGTTCAGCCTCAGTCCACTAGCTGAAATGAAACTGAATGAAAAGAAACAGAAGCTGATGGTCTCTTTGTCCTTTCCTAACTGGATCGACTTCTTGTCAATTGTTTTATTTTCGGATGATAAACTCTGAAATGAAAGGCTCATTTTCCCCATTTTTTTTTAATACCTACATCAGTCAAGGTCTCTTGCACGCCAATGTACAAATGCATATGCATAATCATAAATTTGCAGAGTAGCTACCCTTTGTGATAGTTCAACTCAACACATTATCAGCACACTGGGCAGCAAGTTATTTTTTTCCGGGGGAGTCAGATCCTGAAGGGAAAAACCAGCCAGAGTCCTGGAAGGTGCGTTATCAAGTGTCTTTGGAGAGACTGATGGTCCCAGCAGCCTCCAAGCCCAGGATGGGTTTGTACTCCTTGGCTACTAAACTCAATATCTACTTGACCCTGCAGATGTTTTTAAGCTTTCAGAAGAAAGGTGTTCCTGAACTTTCAGGGAGTCTGAAAAGATGAAGCTCCAGTGTGACAATGATGCTGTTTTCTGGGTGTTCATAGGGTTTGATTTGTGGAAACTGTTCAGCTGTGCTGACACCATGCTGGTTGCTGTTCAAAGACCATCCAACGAGTGCGGTTCTTCCCTTGCAGACATCTGCCAGACAGATGGACAATAGAGACAGGTAGGTCCTGACCGCAGAAGACATTAATGAACCAGAGATAGCTAGCTTCAGACTTCTAGTTACCTAAATCAGTCTTTCCTAAATCAACTCCACTGCCAAAGAATGGATACAAAAAACAAAAAAGCTGACAAGTGTCAGATTAATCCTGAGATATATCAGTACAACACAGTAGCAACATAGTGTTTTAGCATCTATGTATCTTGCCATTTCACAGAATCACAGAATCACAGAATCACAGAATCACAGAATGTTCGGGGTTGGAAGGGACCTCTGCAGGTCATCCAGTCCAACCCTCCTGCCGAAGCAGGGTCACCTACAGCAGGCTGCACAGGAACTTG
>Ga0181612_153921_pt1 | contig 13216 bp, 8 predicted proteins | sample HoacroProtozoa21_FD_119630 | JGI IMG/M metagenome (GOLD analysis project Ga0181612, IMG submission 119630) | Hoatzin crop microbial communities from Cojedes, Venezuel. Combined Assembly of Gp0051906, Gp0051904, Gp0051908
GTGCAGCGACATCTCGTAGCGTCATTGACTGGAAGCGTGGCGGAGATTCCTCTTTTGGGGTGGGGAAGGTCTCGTGTGGATTAAGTTAAATATTTCATACAACGAGGAGGTAGCATGCCATCTGAAAACCGGTTCGTTAACTGTGTTTAATTAGATAAGTGACATTGTCAACACGATCGTCAGTTGTACAAAAAAAAAAATAGTAGAAATTGTTTCAGATGCTAAGCAGAATTGGTGTCCCTGATTTTTTTTTTGTTCTAACAAGCACTTTTACTATATAAAAATGTTTTATTTTCGCCTCATGGTATATGAACTATCTACATTTTTAAAAATATTTCAATAGTTAAATCTACTGTAATGTAAAACATTTTTTTCTGGTGTAATCTGAGATGTTACATGTTAAAATAACAAGTAAAAGCATTTCAAACATAATACGATTTTTTACATTGGCAATTGTGTTTCATCCAAAATCTGAAAAAGTAAATGTTTACGTTACCAAGTTCAACATGAAACTCTCCAAGCTGCCTTACTAAGTTTTAAAGCCATGAAAAAATGTAGAAAAGTTAATGAAGAGAACAGAGGTTAACGCTTTTTAAAATTAATTGAAAAAAGTGAACAGCAAACTAATTGCCAGTCCAAGATTAATACTGCTGTTGTACATATTTTAAACAGTCTTGTGAGTTATATTTAAACTTTCCAGCTTCAGGTTATAATTTTGATTTTTTTCAACACTATTGAGTATTCAGTAAACAGTTCCTTCTATGAAAAATACCCACAGAGGATGATAAGACATAACCCAAACTCTTGGGAAAGACTGCCATTATTCCACCAGGTCACAGATGTAAAGGTCAGCACTTCACTTAGGAGGGGATCGCTTCAGGGTCTGCCTGCATCTTTGGAGTATTCTGCTGCGTGGCACACCACGCTTTCGCACTGGGCCTTGCTGGATTTTATCGATTAACCCTAAAATCGTACACTGCAGTTACAGTATTTGGAGATACACGCACAGAGCCCAAAGCTGCTGTAACTGGTGCCAGTGGCAGTTTTCAGCAAGAGCAGAATCAGGCTCTACTCCTTTTACACAAAGACTTTGCTCATTCAGAGAATGAGTACTGTAGGTATTTGCCCTTCATCTCAAGGCTGCAAAGTTCGGACAGTATCGTAAGAAGAACATCTCAAGTTGCTGTTGCAAACATCTAATCACATATTATCTAGTGCACAAATATACCAAAGTTATAAAATAATTTATTTCAGGCTAGAGTAGAAGAAGAGGTGCCCACAGTCTAAAATACGAGAATGCTCCTCCTCTTTGTGTGTTTAGACACTCACCAACAGCAGTGTACCTCTTGGTTTTTAAGTACTGGAGGCCACACAAACTAAACTGAGAGGAGAGAATCTAAAGTAGCAATATACAGCAGATCTTCAATCTATCAACCCTCAATTTACAGAAATTAATTTTGTCAAAAATATTTGTGTGTCCTTTGGAGCAAAGAAGTGTTCTTGCAAGGAGGAGAGTGGAAGACGGCACTGTAGGATACTGGCTTCCAAAGCCTAAGTGGAAGACCAGTGTGTGACCAAACTCCTAAAGAGGGAACAAAGATAATTCACACAGGAATCATAATAAAATGCTGGGGATTTAGCCCTAGCTAAAAACTCTTTTTGTAGTTCTTGTTTGCTGTGAGGTAATGAATCATCAGTAGCAGAATTGAGGGGAAACTCTATTTTTGCAGGAAAAAGGGAGTTTTCGGGCAAAAATAGATGGCCTCTTCCAAAAATGAAGAACACTGCGTGTGCTGCTGAGTGAAGGGCTATCTGTGGCTTGCCCAGGTGAGCTGAGGGGAAGGGTGCTGCGGCGGAGGTTGGCAGGAACTGGGCGGCTTGGAGCCCGCTGCCTGCAGGAACAGTACTGCCCCAGTGACTGGATCTCATGACGGAGCCTGCTGATGCTTCCTCCTAAACTCAGCTCCACTGTGCAATCATGCAAAGCAGGTTCAAATCCCAGTGATAAGAATGCCTTGGAGTAATTAAAATTGCTGTTACACACGGTATTTCCATGGCCAGGCTTTAATCTGTGTATCTGTCTCATATGCCCTGTATATCCTTCCCAGGCACTTAGAAAGGCTTAGTTCTAGAATAGAACAAATTACTGAGTCTAGGGTATATTTCTCTATATTCTGTAAGTAATTCCATACTCTCCCAATGAATTCCGTATACATTTTCTGTGTAAATTTTGTTCAACAGAAGCAGAAGTCAGCTATGTGTGGCAGCTGTAACTTTTCCTTGTAGTTTCTCAGCAGGAACACACTGTAAGACAGCGCGCTCTGAGTCTCTGACAGATTTCAGTGATGATACTAGACTTTAATGAAAAATTAAATTTACCTGTCAGCTGTACTGGTATTCTTTTCAATGAATTGCGCTTAAAAGTAGTTGCAGTCATATGTAGCTGCATTTTTTAAATGCTTTTCAGACACCGTGCTTCCTCATGCTGCATTGCAGCTCATTTTATTCGGTCCCAGTCATACAGAGGTTTCAGGCTGTAGTTATCTTCTCCAACACTTTGTAACTAGAGGTTCCTGTATTATTAAAAACATTTTATGTCCTGGACTCAGCTCAGCTTTTCTGAAAACTGATCATCTGGAAGTCAGCCTGAGATCCAGCCGTGTCACATGGATTTTCCCTGCTCTCTGAAACGACCTGTTCCAATGCTTTTGAAGTTTCTGGGTCCTGAGAGCAGGGACTATCCAGCATATCGCCACTGCTGTTGCAGCGAAGAGGGGAGGCGATGTCGGGGGGCTGATCTGCGGGTTTGCCTGGAGCAGGTGGCAGGGGCACAGACAGAGGAAGGTTCATCATGCAGAACACATTGCCCAGACGTCGAGACACCTTTAAAGAGAAAAGCACAATTGCTGCGATTGCTTCATGAGATAGTGTAAAAGCCATTAGACATCAAGGCTGGCTGCCATGTGGCAATACCAGGGACATCCAGGAGATCCCAGCCATCTCAAAGGGTTACCAGTGGTTAGGGAAAGTGAAAAAAATCACTTCCATTTTCCCTCTCTCATATTTTTGTAGGCCCAGGTTCTTGTGGCAGGAGCATGGCAATACCCAGCTTGGGAAACAGCCTGGTGTGCTGGCAGCAGGCTCCTCGTGCTCTCTGGGTGCTGTAGCACCCGTGGGACGGAGGGGAGGCAAACTGCCAGCCAGGAGCAGGGAAGGTGCTTTTAATGAGAGAAGAGTGAGAGGCAGCAAGGGGTTAAAGAACAGGAAAAGAACCAGACAACAATAGAAACACACAGAGAGTTGAGATTACTGGATGGAATTAAGAGCAAAAAACTTTAAACATAGAGGGACAGCCTGTCTCTGAAACATGTCAGATTATATTCCCAGAAAAACTGTAGAAACCTCTACTTGGTATGTTTGAAAAGCCAGGTTGGAGCAAAAGCCAGTGTGTACCAGAGCAGTTCTTACCAGTCAGAAAGGGAAAAGAGGGTTGGAACTGAGTAAATTTGTCAAGCACATCTTTTCCCTTTCCAGCCTCAGCCTAGTCTCCAGTGTTGTTTTATCCTCTTTAAGTGTCTCTCAAACTGTGAGTCCTAACCTCCCCTTAGTGTCTTCCTGCGTACTGTTACAACATGCAGAGAAGCAAAAGCAAACTGTGATGGAGTAATTTCTTTTCTCCTAGTATTATGGTAGTTACCTTATCAGTGAGAAAATATGTGTTTTAGTTTGGAAAAATTTCATCCTGTTAGCTTCTGACTGTTTCATGTCTCTGTGACTTGCCATTTTTTGCATATATTCAATGATGGTACCTGAGAGCGGATTTTTAATGCTGGTCCGAGTTTTAATCCCATTGTATCCAGGAGATGTTCCTCTGTTAGTAGTGGGAGGGTTTCTCCATCAATAGCGTGGTCTTTGAATATCTGGTGAAACAAGAAAACATATCATGGTGTGCTAAAACAAACTTCACTTGTTATTTTTTATGCTTAATCCTGAGGCATAGACAATGAAAGGAGGAAATAATTGTAGTGTTTTATCTTCATATTTATTTCTTAGCTGCAGCGTGAGGTCACTTGTCTAGGTGTGCGGATATCAACACATTTGCCTGTAGCTTATTGTACTGGTTTTGGCTAAAACAGAACCTTGTTCTTGGAAAGGGAGAACTTTGTAATGTTTCAGCGTTACTGAGTTAGTGTTGGTTTTTTTTTTTAAGGAAGTGAGAAGCCTGCTGCCAATGAAAGAATAGTGTTGATCTTACTAAGGCTTTACAAGGAATATGTAGGATTTCAACCTCTTTGCTTGCATTTCTAATGATTTTTCATTTTTCAATTTGCTATAAGAGCTCAGGGGTGGTAAGTAGGTTATACCAATATCCAAGAATGCAAAATTGCTTTAATCTGCATAAAAACTATGCAGGGTGTGTGGAGTGAAAAAATGAAGGTACTTTTCTTACACTATTGTTTTGCTGCTGGTCCTCCTGGTACATGTCATGGCCAGTGACTCCAGATTGCAGCAGAAGTGAACGCAACCTCTCAGAGCATGGACTGCCTTTCCCTTTGAGAAGCAAGTGGCTTCGTATGTTGAAGCACAATGAAAACTACTACTGCCTTTTAATTTTGTGACAGGCAGTTAACCTCTAGCATTTACATTTGTTTGATGACTTTTAAATCTAGATGATCCTAAAGACCTGAAAATGTGATGAATGTTTATAGTCACCTGGGCGTAATCTGAACAGCCCGGGAGGCTAACGATGAAGTTGTACACGTCATCAACAGTCCACTTGCGAATGTCTTCAATGGAAGAAATGTCTTCTCCATTCAGGATCAGGCCATGTGCTCCTTTGAGGAGGAAATGCAAATGTTGTATTTGTAGGATTATGCTGGCAAATCAGTAGGAGACGATTGTTAAAATGAGAATTTTTACACTTCTCCAGAACCTAATATATTAACAGCAGTGTGTAGTCACAGACAGATACAGGAGTGCTAGACACCAAAATCCACAGAAAGTCAGTAGCAGCTGATTCTGGAGGGTTTTCTTTCGGTGATTTCTTTTGTTTACTGCTGGCACTGTATGTACCAGTCACTACACATACAGATCATACTGCAGTATTTTCTCTAATGAGTACATTATCCAATGCTTTTGATTCTTTAAACTTTACTGTTCTTTTAACTTGACTAATATTTCAGTAGAACAGAGCAAAGCCTTTGCTAGCCCATAGTGCCTATTGTGAATTAGAAGGACATACAGAAAAAATTATGAGCAGAAGAGAGAGGCTAGCTCACAATTTCATTCAGCAATTTTGTTTATTTTCATTGAAATTCCTTTTGCAGACAGGAACTGAATACTTAATATGCGTTTTAGGAATGTGGTTTAGTGGTGGGCTTGGCAGCGCTAGATTTACAGTTGAACTCAATGATCTTAAAGGTCTTTTCCTGCCTAAATGATTCTATCATTATATATTTTTCAGTGATAAGTATGTCTTTGGTAGATGACCCTGTGCAAACACCCCAGCCTGTTCTCATTTCAGGTAATGGGAAGTTTTCTAGGGCTCATCGACTGGCACTGGAGCTGCAAAACTTTAGCACAATGATTCTTGCAGAGCGACTGGAGAGGCCTGTGTCTTACACTCGGTTCTTGGGGAGGTAAAGTCTCAGAGACAAGTTTGTTCCTAAGTGAGTGCAGCTTCCAAGGGGATTCCTTGTCCTCTTTGACATACCCAGGGCTTATGGTCAGTATACTGCATCCTGCTGTGTTTTCCCCTGACCACTAGAAGGAGAGGAGGGAATTTAACATGTTGAACAGAATTGCAGAGAACCACAAAGCACTGCTAACTTGACCATTTAGGGGTGACAAGTGTGTTGCCCCCAAGGACTGATATAAAACACAAGACGACATCCTACAGAAGTATAGTGCATGGCACAGAGCACTGAAACAGTTAAAAGGCTGCTTTGTGACTTCTTGCTATGCAATTGTGTTGTCCTGCACAGTAAAGCACTGCTACTTAGGATGCTGAAACCTCTGTTATGCTGCAAGCAGCACAGTTTGCAGGTGGAGAAAACCTCTCTTTGCCTTTGCTGACTTGGATTTACCAAGTTATTACTAAGTGCAGCGTAGGAATTCTGCATTTAGTTGCTGTGACTCTATCATACAAAAAAATTGCTTAAAACAGAGGGAAGAAATAAGAGAGGAAATAAATAAAAGTAAATAATATCAACATGCCACTCTGACTGTAATCTGGAGACTTGACAAACCTGAAGGTAGCAATGGGTTGCTGGGTACTGGAAATCCATATGGTAACGCTGAGAATGGGATTGCAGAAGGGTACATGTACTTGTCATCAAAAGCAGCACAGGAGCTATTAGATTCCTTCTCATTTGTGTTGCTGCAGCTGTTGGTTTCAGCAGAAATTTCATGAGTAGCACAGTTTTTTCTCAAGCCTTGTTCAAACTCTTTACTGTTTTTGGCGACTGCAGATGGCTCAGCCTGGTTTTTGCTTTGTTCATGTTTGTTTGGTGTCTCCACCTCGGCTTCTTTCTTGTCTTCTTTCTCATCATCCGCTGCAGCTGAAGCAGGGTCCATAGTTTTGTCATCAGCTGGGTTCTTTGTGCCATTGGCACTACAGTCTGCAGTTTTGTGATTTCCAGCTCTTCTCCCTGATCGACGTCCCCTCTCCCTTTGCAAAGTGCTGACTGGAGGGTATGGGCTAGTTGCCATAAGCATAGTGTTGCCGTGAATTTCGTCGAGGGTGGTGCGATGGACATATAAGTCGCTGGGAAGATGGCTTTCAGGTATTCTGTGCCTGCCACGGAAAGCAATGGGACTAGCTGGCATACCATGGTAAAGGAAAGGTGCTTCCAGGCCCAGTAGGCCTTTCCGATGAGCTTTCTCCATTTCTTTTTGCTGAAAAATAGCACTCATCTCCATTTCCATTCTAAGAGACACACAGAGCACAAGCAGTTAGGGCAGCTCAGTTCCTTCCTCACCTCTTTTTTTCAGTGGCAGATTAAAACTCGGATAGTGGAACAGGTAAGAGTACTGCTTTTCTTCACACTCCCCTATTGCTGTGTGTGGGAGGTCACAAACTGCAGATGGAATGGCAAACCTGGCTAAGTTTGATGTGCTGCCAGATACATATAGTAAACTAAAGGAAGAGAAAATACATCTTCCGTGTGATGCCTCTGGATAATATTTCAGACAAAAAAGCATTATTTTTATATTGGCAACCCAGGCATTATTACAGCAATTATGCTTGCATGGGATTTGGAAAATTGTCTTCAGGGTCAGAAGGGTCAAAGACTAAAGAAAATAAGTGATTTACATTACCAATCAGAAAATTTTACTGAAAACTGTAAAATGGCAGTGATATTGTAAGTGATAAAGAAATAGGATTGTGTTGTCTATGGAACCTGTGCATACATTCAGAGTAAGCTAGTGTGAGTAAGACTCTTGACTAACTCTCCGTAGTGCCTGGCACCTGAGCATGGCTCTGAGAGTGTGAAAGGGTGAGATCCCAGTGGATAGAGCCAACGCTGCAGGCTCTGTGCCAGCTTCCAGCCCCTGGCATAGTGGGAGGAGAGCTTACCAGTCAGATCTGGAGAATACAAGGAGTAGTATGTGTCTCCATTGTACCAACCTCTGCTGGCATCAGCTTTCTCTGGAGCCAAGCTAGTGATCAAACAGAAAGCCAGAGCTCCACAGCTTCAGCTGGAGCTGAGGGGTGGGAGAAGCGAGCTGATCTTCCAGACACAAATCAGAAATGGTTCAGCCTGCCTGCCTTGCTTTGAGGAGCTTTCAGTGGGAATTCCACATTCCCTTTGGAAAACGGCTTGTGAGGGCAGCCAAGTCTTTAAAGTGCACCAAGATAGCTTTCTTAACACTGCAATAAGGGTAACAGGTCAGAGAGAGTCTGACTTTTAGGAGACTTCTCATTAATGTAAAATTGTCAGGAAAAACAGTTTGGGCAAAAGTTATCTATTCAGATGATTGTTGTGTGGGGGAATGAGTTGGTCACTCCAAAACACTGAGGGCATTTTCTCTGCTCTCTTTTAATCTTTGCAACAACCTCCAAGTTATTGATTTTCTGCTTTCAGAGATCCAGTGGAAGTGTTTTGTCTATGTACCATGTCCTTGTATGTCTTGCCCAATTGTCATCGCTCTGGGATTGGAGATAAAGAGCAAAGAGCATTACATTCCTGACTACTCCTCCGATAGGACAGCCTGCTCCGCTGAGGGCCTGCAGAAGGGGATCACTGAGCTTTGGTATGAGACAGAGTCCCTTAGAGAACAAGGATTTGGGCCCAGGTGCTCAGCAGCACAACTGCAGCAACTGCAGGAGATTGTTTGCCAACACCTGGTTTCTGGAAAGGGTGATAGGAGCAAATGCAGCACTGAAGGTGATGTGTGCTGCATAAAGTAGTATGAAGCTAGTGGAAACTGTGGGGACAGGAAAAGACTGGGGGTAAAAGGTTGTCTCATGGATTTCTACTGAGCCTTTTTATGTTGGGGTCTTCCTGGGTTTGGTGGGCTGAGGGAGGAGCCTGAACAGGTAGGACTAGCTCTGATGTGGCTGAAGGGATATGCGATGGCCATGCTTACTGCTAGTTGTTTTACTTGTTTTTCTGAGGGTTTTTGCCGTGTGGCAAGATCTATATGAAATAGATTGTTGAGGCAAATACTGTGCTTGGAGCAGTTCGGTAATCAAGCTTTGCCGACTGAAGAGCTCAAAACACTTCTGTAATAATCCTCTTGAGATGCGTACTCAGAATGTATCTGTTCTTTGCTCTTGGTCTTGCTGTGTGAGGTGTGCTGCCACTCAGTACTGTGCCGAAGCCCAGTGCAGGTGTGCTTGAGGTTAGAGGTCCTCTATGGAAATGGTGTGGCTGTGAGGGAGGGCACTAGTGGTTGCTTATCCAGCTATTGATAACACTGAAACTGTTACAAATGACTGGACTCTCTACAGTCACCCTAACATTCAGACTATTTGGTTAAACCAGGAAAGCTGTCCACCCTGGCTGGGTGGAGACACAGCTAATCATCACCAGGGCCCAGCTGTAGAGGCGTAAAAATGTTGTGTGTGATAGCACACAGCTGTAAAGTTTGAATTTATTTCTGGCTTTTTGTAGCTTCAGGGTGTTTGGATCCAGAGTTCAAGGGCTGGGCTGAAGTTTGTAGCTTGTTTGTTTCTGTAACTAAGCTGGCGGGTTTGTTTCCTGTATCATTTAAAGGCTAAAAGCAGAATGGGGCAAGCAGAGAGTTCGGTAGCTTCAGACTTGAAGAGATAATCAAGGGCTTCCTGCTTCTCTGGGTGACTGAAAATAAAAACTCACAAAAAGTCTGTGACAATAATTTCCAGCTACCTCTGCTGTCCTAATCCTGGCATGCACCTCAGAGCAAAGCTTACTATTGATTACCTGGCAATATTTTGCTTTTGAACCAGTTCCTGTCTTCTGGCCACAGCTTCCATGGATTCTGGTTGCAGAAAGCTACATCCTTAAAGAGAAGGGGGGGAGAAAAAATCTTTACAATTCTGTTGTTCCCTCAAGCAAATGGACAAACCCCAAAGCAATGTGGAGTCACTCTAAAAAGCTTTTTAAGACTTCAGCTGTGTGCTTCACCAGGAAGCTGATACGACTTTAATTTATATCCTGTTTATGTTCATTGCTTTGGTGCGAATGTGTCATAGAAACCTGAGGTCCAGCATTGTGTGTTTGCAGCATCAGACCTGTAGTTAGGTGTACCTGCCATTATCCATAAAGGAAAGGGACAGCAGGGTGGCTTTGTTTGATGACTTATGTCTGTGAAGTACATATAGCTGCTCAGAAAGTAACAGCCAACAGTTAAACAAAGGAAATCTGCTCCTTCAAGACTTTTTTCAGCCTAGATGCCATGTAATTTTAAATTACATTTACTTTTGAGGGAGTCTCTTATTTGAGATTTGCATTAGGGATGAAAAAAAGCTGAAGCCAGAAATTCTTGTTTATAGATCTATGTGGCACTGAGAATTTATTCACTGATCTCAAAGATGGAACCTTAAGATACGACCTCTTTGTATGAAGTGATATGTAGATTTATGTGCAGCGTGACGTGTGCCACGGTTGTGTTGCCATACTGCAATATCCAGCCTTCCCCTTAGAGCTGTGCCCTGTAATTTTGAGCCTTTATTAAAAGGACTTGTAGTTGCCTTACTTTACTAAAGTAGCATGTGATATTATGAATAAAGAATATGATCAGTAAAGTAGTCTTTTAAAACAGCCAATGCTCATACACGAGCAAGACCTAAATGTAGCAAGAAGTGTTGTTGGTTGAACTCGTTTGTTTGGCTACAGCCTTCTGTTTAGGTGTAAAAATGCATGGGAAATACAAAAGGAAGGAGAGAACACAAACATGCAAATAATTTTGAAAACAGTATATTTAACAAAAGCTGAAATGGATGTTTTTAGACTTAAACTGGCACAGTGTAGAATCTCTGATAGGCAGACTGCCTCCTTTTAGCGAGACTGTTCTTCCAAAGAAAGTAAACTGTTATTGATGCTACTGATAAACCTATGAAAAACTGATAGGTGCAGTTTGCATTCTTATTTACATGCCATGACTTTTCAGGATGCAGACAGTGCTTCGTTACCTGGGCCTGGGTAAACACGGTTGGCCAGTATGTTTGGCATGTTTGCGTGTGGTGGGACTGTGGGCCCGAGGTGGGACGCTATGTGGATCTGTCTTGGGTCAGCTGATGCCATCATTTCAGTTGAAGGTAACAGATCTCTGAGAGGAAAAAAATAGATTCAGATATGCAAAGGGCATTGTTTAGTTGAGAATAATCTAAGATCTTTATATACTTAGGTACAGCACGTGCACAGTTATTCATGTAACTGCAGCGTTACAATAGAGAAATGGTGCAAAATACCTGTCCACCAGTCGGGGGTCAAACTGGGAGGGAATCGTCTGCATTCTCTGCTGCCCTGCACCCATTAGCTGAGGGTTTACTGCCATCAGCTGATTTCTCATTAGCATCTCTTGCCGCTGCCGCAGTTCTGACACAAAGCATATACAGTTTTGTTGTCAATGTAGTAAATTAGAAAGTGGTTCTGTCTGCAGTGTAACTTTACCAGAAAAAAATATTTTTTTTCTCAAATGATGGCATTTTAGTATGAGTTAGCAAATCACGCTCTTTTTAATAGCAGCAGCTAAAAAAAGAAGATGTTTCTGCTGCCACCTTAACCGTTTTATTTAAATAATGTAGATTTAGAAAATCAAACTGCAGTAAAAATAAACACGATGTGCCCAGTCAGGTGTACAAGAAGACAATTTACAATTAACAATAATTCCTATATCACTATGAAACACAAAAGAATAGACATGAATGTTGACTTCTCAAGAGAGTTTTAATTTCTAATACAGTTTTATTTTTAGAAAAATCTTGCTAGCTATAACCTGCCTTGTCATGAGACTGCAGCTCTAGAAAGAAGAGCCTGCAGTGGTGAGCCAGAACCTCATAATGCCCAGCTATGGCTTTCGTTGTTGAGTTCCTGTGTGACCTTGAGAACTCTTCCAGATTCTTAGCACTCAGAATTTGATCAAGAGATGCTAAGAATCCCCCATATTAACTTTTAATTACCGTAGGAGTAACTCGAGAAACACTTTTCTTAACACAAATGTGAGATACCTTTTGAAGACGTTAAACCTTTTGCTGGCCGTTTGTTCTACGTTGCACAGATATTGGCAATCCTATCAACAAATGTGCAGTTAGCTTTCTTCCTGCTTACCTCCTGCTGCCATGCCACTTGCTAATCGGTACAAGTGCTTTTCTTCCAGTGCTCCTTGTTCCCCCAGGATAGACATTTTTCTCATGTGATCTCGCGGAGTCATGCTGTAAGGAGACAGCAACGACTTTTCTGTTGGCAAGAACTGAATCAGCAGATCCAAAGACAAGAATAAGACATGCAACAATGTAAGAAACGGCTCAGGTTATACAAATTATTTCTCAGATAAGCCTGTAGCCCTGCTGGTCAGAGCTGTACCCTTCAGTGCTTGTGGATTATATTGGTTACCACATAGAAACTTTCAGTTTTCAGGACAATGCAAACGTTGCGCTTGTTTACACTGAGTTGTTCAGTGTCCTTGGGTCTTACTAGGCAAGGAAAGTCAGGATGTTGGGAAACATCAGCTGCTCAAAAGGATCTAATTAAGCCAAAGCCTTTTCCCTGCAGACCCTGGTGTGAAAAAGGTAAAAGAACATGCTTTGTAGTGATGAAACAGTAATAAAAACAGCTAGGCTCAGATTAATTATCCATATACGTACAGGTAAACAAGGCCAGATGAAGAGTAAAGTCTAGACTAAAAGCTGATACACCACAAATGCGTAGTTGAACAGCTGTAGTGTCATTGAGGTGGATTGCATCAGCATTTCTAAGTCTGTGCAACGAAGCGGGTGACTAGATCACAAATGATCCTGATACCAGGGGAATGAATAACCATGTTATGCCCTGCTCAGGATTTTGGGGGACGGATCTACAGCAGGATTATTTGTGCAGATAGGTCATGAAGGAAAGAAGTCTTGTAACCTTGGATGTTCAAAAGCTAACCTGTGTGGGCTGCTTTAAGTTGAGGGGTAGGTAGAGGGAGCAGGCTAGCTCTAAAGGCAGCAAGGGCATCCGTAAATTTGTTTCAAACTAGATTTGCACAGCAAATCTTTTTTTTTTAAGTTGAAATTAAGGAGTTGAATTTTCTTCTTCACTAGCTCTGATGAAATGGATTCTTTATCTTCTTAAAGATGGAAGATGCAATGCTGAAGTGTTCTCATCCTTCAGATAGTTACAGCTCCATGAGTTAGGCCAGCATTTGGTATAGATAACAGCGAGGGATGCCTTAGAGATGCAAAGAGAAGCACAGAGCATCTACCAAAGCCAAAGAGAGTTCAAGTGAATCATGCCTTTCTGAACCTTTCCATTAAAGCCAGCAACAGGAATCATCAAGGAACAAGATCTAAGAGACAGAGGACTGACTGTGCTGCTAAGTAGAGTAGAGGCTATACTTGGACCACACCACTGGTGTTCCCTCAAAATAAAAAGTTCTTTCCATACTTGTAAATGTTGTAAATGCTAGATTCTGTTGGCCAAGATTCAGGTCTTCCTGGAGGCAGACAAGCCTGCCAAATCCAAGAACAGCACCATGCCCTTTGTTCTTGACGTATGTATCTGGACATATGCTGCTGGACATGTTTCAA
>Ga0181612_109457_pt1 | contig 13215 bp, 13 predicted proteins | sample HoacroProtozoa21_FD_119630 | JGI IMG/M metagenome (GOLD analysis project Ga0181612, IMG submission 119630) | Hoatzin crop microbial communities from Cojedes, Venezuel. Combined Assembly of Gp0051906, Gp0051904, Gp0051908
CCTTGTGGGGTTCAGACAGCTCCACCTCCCGGGGTGCACCCCACCACCGCACCTTGGTTAAGGGGGCTTCGTGGGACACGGAACTTGCCCTCACAAGTCCTGCCCCTACCAAAATCAAAGCAAGCGCGAGGCAGCTCATCCAGAGCTCCCACGTCATGTATTAGCAGCACTTCCAGATCAAAGCATTGGAGAGCTGCACTCAAATATTCTGAAAAAAAGGAAAAGTTTAGGCTTCCAGGGGTCTGTGCATGAAAAAAAGAAACTCCAGAAGGCAGGCGTGCTAAGTGAAATCTTCTCTGCATTATTCCATATTATTAAAACCTATTTACTATACAGGTCTACTGCTCCTCGCAAAGCCTCTGCAAGAGCTGCAAAGCCTGCGGTTTAAGCTCAGGAGCGATTCTCTGTCATCAGAGCTGTGACCCGATGCCAGGCAAACCGGGACACCCGGCACGCATTCCCCCGGGGACGGGCGCCGGACGCGCAGCCCCCGACACTGCGGCCCCTCGCACTGCGCATCGCCGTGCCTCTCGGCGTGCCAGGTCGGGCAGGTATTATTTCATCCTGTGCTCCCTGGGGAACTGTTTCAACACCACGCTGGAGACTGCTCTGAGTTTCCAAGGTTTTTTTTCTTTTGCCTGTTTTTCTTGTTCCTTCTGGGAGTTAACATCTCATCCTTATTAAGAAAACCTTTTCACATCTCATTCGGTAGGTTTTATTTATGAAGCAGGGAAGCGCTGGTGCATGCTTCTAGCTTTAACCTGGTGCTTAATATCATCACTATTCAAGAAGGCACTGCCCTTTGATGGGCCATAATTACACCCACCTAGACCCAGGTCCTGACGCCATCAGGCGTGCAGCCTCACCACGGGCAGGACGCGCTGGCTGCGTGGACACGTGCAGATGCTGCTTCAGCAGAAAGGGTCGCTGCGTACGGCTCTGCTGCCCGCTCGTTTGGAGACAGCGGAATTCATTGCACGAGCATGCTCTGCAGAATTTGGCCCGACCGTTCCCTCAACTGACTGCTTATCGTTTGAACTCCTACGAAATAAAACCGCTTCAGGAAGCGGGGTGACCTCCTCCCAGCAGACAGGGAGAGTTGGCTCCCTGCTCCAGCCCTGCGGCGCTCACAGGGTTAAGCCCTGACACACCGGAGCGGTGCATCGTTAACTCTGGAAATCACAGCTCTTAATTTTTATTTCCTTGTGAAGGGCAGGACCGGGCTTTTAAAATACCTGCCATAAACTGAAGTCACTGATAGACCTACAGGGCTATTTTACGTGCAATGCTACGCTAGTGAAAGCGATGCTCTTGTTAGTTTTCATTAAATCATTTTAACTGGAAAATATGAATTAATCTAAACAGAATCAGATAATCACCATTTTTAGTGCAACTTTCAACTATTTTTTTTTAAGATTCACTGTGAACTTTATCGTTATTGAGAAAACAGAGATGCCTTCTAGAATAACCAGCTGCTCAGTGGTCACAGTTGCCACCTGGGAGACAGGAGATCCAACTGCAAATTTATTCACTGCTGTGCAGCCAATAACCAGGATGAAACAGCTCTGCTGATATTCCAGACTGATACTCTCTAACTCATTGAACAGACCTAAAGATACTGACATATATTGGCCCCTGTATGCAAATCAAGTTACCGTAATAGCTCAGGAATAATTGCAGAAGGAGCTATCACTCTCAGGATGCTAGAAGGGATTCCCAGACCCCCACATCCAATGTCCCATTCAAGCCTGCTCTACAGCTCAAGATGCCAGAGCTGCCGCCTTCTCTCTCGTGGCTGCAGGTCCGGCTCCTGTGGAATCCTAGGCAGCAGAGCGTAAATGAGACAGCACAAAAGACAGCGGGGCCAGCAGGGATAGAGCCCATCCTCCCTTGGGCCACCGCCTGTGCGCACATCCCAGCTGAGATACCAGTGTGTCGCCACGGCCGTCAGCTTTGCCAGGACGTCACCTTCTGTGCCAGCAACCAGGCAGCTGAACAGTGTCCCAAGAACGCACTCTCTGAAGAAACGGGGCGGTGGGTTTGACAGCTGTGCAGCAAAGGCTTCCCAGGGGCTCGAAGGAAAAAAAGCATTAAAAATGCAAAATTGCCTCCCTTCTTTGAGAAAGAAATGCTTCTGCTGTTGAGCTGACCTCTCCTCCCTGCGCGCAAGGGTCCAGCCTCTCCGTCAGGCACCCAGGGTCTGTGGGATCAAACGAGGGTGAAGGCTCTGAAGAGGAGCTGCTCTGCGCCAGCTGCACAAGCTGTACCCACAGGGAAGCACAACAGAGGGAAGGAAACATGATTTCTAGAAAGATCTCCGCAACGAGTGGAGTAAAGCCTATAGGCAACGCGCACACTGATTCAGAAACACCCTGCATACGCTGCTGGCAGGGCACATCCCCTCCAACCCTTCAAGAGGGGCACCGTGGCCGAGCCAGGCACTCTCTGAGGGGATAAAACAGACCGAAAGCGCAGACGGTGAAGAATGAGGGTGGAAGCGTACGGATGCAACCATCTCACTTGAAAGCTGGCAGATGACGCAAGCCACAGGTTAGTCTTCAGTCCCTGACAACGCCACAGAGTCGGAGCTATCTGCATGCTCAGACCAACTGCATTTTAAAAAACCTCTGATAAATGGCACATCTTCCTTACAAATCCTTTCATGCTCTGAATGGTAGCGAAGAAATATAGAGATATCTGTATTCATGTAAATTATTACCACTTCCCCTCTCCCTTGCAGCAGTAACTCAAAATAACCTCCCAGTAATACCAAGAATCTGTTTTTGTCATTTGCTTCAACGAGAGATGGGTTGCAGGGATAAGCAAGCTGGAAACCTCTGCGACGCTGCCAGCCGACGGTGCAGCTCACGGCCCAGAAACCTCCTCCCAAACCGCTCCTGCTTACAGGCACCGTGCCCAGCGCCCAGCGTGCCGCTCCACCGACGCGCTGCCCGGGGCTGGCACCAGCCCGGGGATGCTGTGGTCCACCGACAGCCCCGCAGCCTCTTTTCCCTCATTTACACACGTTTTGCATTGACCCGGATGAAGCAAGCACACAGATCTGTTCTCCAGCCGTTGCTCCTGACTGTGAGCAGTGGTTATAACCCCGGCCTCGACCCCTGCTCAGGTGCCACGGTCGGTACCAACAGAGCCAGAGCCTCTGACGATGCGAGGCGCTTCCAGCTCCACGTACGCCTTCGGCCTTTTCACAGCGTTTGTGCTGGCCCAGCACAGCGAGGGCAGCCCAGGGACCTCCACGGGGTGTCCCGAAGGGCCACCACGTTTCAGCCGCGTGCCCATGGGGTATCACCGCATACGGCATCAGTGCTTGAAGACGGTAAGCATGCACCAAGGTTCTAGTTTCTAGGATTTAGAGTATTAAAGCTTAAAAGAAAGAAGAATGGGGTTTAAATTCCAACAGCAATTTAAAAATAATATTTTCATATTTCAAGAATGCTGAAGAAATAAAAAATAAAGTAAGACGACTCAGGGATGTTAACAGAAACTTTGCAGGACATCAAGTCCCTTACCACCTTTCCCACTGTCCCTGCAGAAATTGGGTTTTTGTCGATGCTTTGCTGGGCTGAACGGGAGGACAGGGTCACTCCTCGGCAGCCGGCTGGCAGCAAAGGGAACAACACCCACTGCAGCCAAGCCCCCCACCCGGCCACAGCGCACGATCCTCCGCGCTATCACACGGGTTCCAAAACCGGAGCAGAAATGCAGGGCAAGGAAGGCAACAAACACACACAGAACGGCGCCCACCCGCCCCGTATCGGACTCCTCAAAACTTCTTACGCACACGCACTGCACATGCGGGAAAAAGAGATGAGGGAAGCGTCTGGGAAAAGCACAAGGTGGAGACAAAACCATTTTTTGAAAAAAACATTTGCGTAAGACCATGAACTGGTAACACAAACGAAGGCGAGGTCGGCCACACCAATTTGTTCAGACAACTCTGGAAAGCTGAAGTCCGCTTCCCATCTACTTTATAAACTTTTCCTTGGTGTAAAGGTAGGTTTCATAAAAGAAATCATTAAACACCACCGATGGAGGACACTCTAGTGATGTCAAAGCATTCTTTAAATTAGGAGTTAAAGAAACTATACCTTTCTGTGAAGAATTTTCGTGTCAACAGACTCACGTCAACCGAGCTGTGCCTTTTATGAGCACAGGAGCTAGACTAGCGCTGAAGAACCCAGTTATTTACTGAGGATCCACAGGAGGACAAATAACCAACTCTGACTCACTGTAGAGACTGAAATCCTCAACAGAGTTTACAAAAAGTCTTTTTTACTCCTTCTGGCACTTTCAGTTAGCTGCATCTTCCTGTCCATCAGGCAACTCTGGCTCCCCCGAACCAGTCATTTACTTTCTCTGCAATCTCACCCACTTTCTTCCTCTCCTTTCAAACCCCTCACAAAAAATGGCTCCTGACACCTTCACCAGCCTTAAAGCTCCTTGGCTGACCCAGTGCCACCTTTGAGACGGTAAGAACTGCCCCGTAGCACGTACGGGATTCCCAGCTGTGCCCTACCGCACTGTCCCCAGATCAGAGGCCGCAAAATCACTCACCGCCAGCTTTCCAAGCCAAGGAGCAGCTGCCCCATGGCCCCTCCATCCTTCCGAACACCTACACCGATCAACTGTCTACACAGCAACGTTCTAAACCGGGTACCTTCGGCAGAAATACTGTAATAAAAAACACTGCTCAAATATCGTAGAAGGTTAAATGATAACTTGGAAACACTTTTTTTTTTTCTCCCCTGTGCTCGGTAATAATTTTCTTTCATGATTCTTGCCTAGAGTCTCTCTATCTTTTTAATACAGGTTCCAAGTCTTTTACTGATGGCTCGTTACTACTAGGGCTTGACAGGCAGCTGTAATCTCAATACACAGGTGGGAAAAGTCCAGCAAAGACACTGTGAGCAACTTTTCCTCTGTCTCAGTTGCAATCAGAGAGACTTAGAATCAACACTACGGGTCCCTGGCACGACGTTCAATAAGAAACTCCTAAATCGGGCATCCTTTATCGTAATAAAGTTGAATTACTGTCTTCAATTAAAACATGGTGTCCACATCAGCCAATATCAATATTTGTTTCCACTGCACATCCAGAGAGAGAGTGTTGAGATTTTCCACATCTCAACAAGGACAAACCCAGCATCCAGGACTTCCCATCTTGTCTTTGCTGCTGGAGACAGCCGTCCGAGTATTTCTCCAATAAAAAAGCAAAACACAGACATTTGTAAGCAGACATGACCTCAATGTCCTTTCAACTACGCTACCGACTCTTCAAACATCCTGGAGATTTTGACTCTTCTCTTTCAAATATGGGGAGGAATTATGAGAACAATAAGGAGAGTGGGGGAATCTCAGGGCAAGGAACGGAGGAAATACAGGCTGGAGAATATCTTCATTTATTCCACCACAGCACTGCCCTGCTAACAGCCAGGTTTGATTTTTCTGTTGACCCCTGAACTGGAGGCAGTCATAGGAATACACTTCAGAAAACTCCATGGCTGAACTTTATTTAGACTACAGATGGGACAAAAACATTCAGTGGGATTTGCCTTTTAGGGTTTTTGAGGCTACCTAGTGATAATACCTATCAGCACAAATAACCGGCGCATGGAATGGAAGACGGTTTTTTTCAAGGAATTAGATACTTCAGCGTCCAGGACCCCATCACAACAGAGACGCTGCCAGCACTGAAGTAACACGCACTCGTGACCTGCACACGTGAGATGATCCAAGCACTGTTCTAATGGAGAAACGGTCACTGCAATGGGACAAGCCAGCAATGCACACGTATAGGTAGGTTGGACGGCCCAGTTGGCCCGGAATTAGTGTTGGCTGATGTTTTCACTCAGGCTGTCAGGGGACTTCTGACACCTGGTTAATCTACTTATTTAATTTAAAAAATAATCCCTCCCTTCAAGTTCTATAGGATTGCGCTAGTTAGAAATGAAAACTTGTCTCTCATAAAACATTGACGTGAGTCTGACAATGTTTTTCTGACCGCTGATGACTTCTGATAGTGCTCTATGAGTGCAGGCAGCAGCGAGGGCAGGTAGACTGGGACTAACGTCAGGGACTCCTTTGTCCTTGTTCCGGCCATGTCATCATTTTCTTGAGGGTTTGAGCCCATCCCATCAAATTCCCTCAGCTTCCTTCAGACAAGCAAATTCTAGTTAAATATTTTTCTTTCTTTGTGGAGTCAATGTTCCTTTCTCAGCTTGAGATTTTGTGACTTGTCCATATCAGCCTTTTTACCAAGCCAAAGCATTTTATCCCCCTAAGGTTACATCCGAATCCTCAAACAACATTCTACGCAATGACATAAAGCCGGCAGGAATTGCAGAGTGCCTCTGTCATTACTAGTCTGGCAAAGCGACACTCGCAGACCTTCAACCAGCCCAGCCCCGTGCCTAGAAATACAATTTAACCACCTGGAACCATTTGGCACCCTTCACGATGCTTTTCTGCCCTAAAACGTTCGGTGCAGAACTCGTCCCTGTGAAAGGAATGTACCTGACAGAGAGAGACGCTCTCAGCTGCAGAAGGGGCAGGACACGTTCTGGCAAGATAATCCAAACATCACTAAAATACCACAGTCACGGAGCTCGGGACTATTACTGGCTGCATTTTGGGTATACAAATGGAGTGCAAAAATGACAGGTTTTATCTCTTGTACCCACTCAAATGCTTAGATTTCTCTTTTGTTTTTTTTTTACAAGGGATCATTTAAAGCCAACGGGGAGCTACGTGTTGCAGTCATCAGATAGGAGTGAGACGTTTTAATTGCTATTGGCTTACGATAGATCAGAGTTATTCATACACACATAGTTTATTTTCCTATGGCCCATACTTTTCTGGCAAGCTGGCTGATGCCGAGGGTAGGCTGGGAGAGATGAGGCCAGGGATTCGTTGGCTTTAATGCACAAATGAAAGATGCTTTCAGTCAGCCGCAGCCTGGGTGCCAGGTTTTGTTTTTTCAGTGCTCTCACTTTGGGGCGGAGGGGGCTGGCCCTCTCCTTCCTCATGCTTCCTTCACTCTCGCACAATCTTTGTGGAGCTGCAGAAAAGAATTTTCCCATAAATAAACAAAATATTGAGTTACACACCATATAAGTGACGACAGAAGAGAGCCCCAAGTCATCTTCTTAATTTCTATGCACAACACAACGTGCCAACTCTCAGATAAAAGATGCATGAAAGAAAATTACACTGCTTCCAAGTCCACATAGTTTCGAACTAAAATCACCAAGTCGTCATTTTCCACGTACTCCCGGGCGCGTTAGGGTGCAGGGTTCAGCCATCTGCTTGCCCACCTCCACCAGCACGCTCCGGGCACGGCTCACGGCATCCCCCCCTCCGCTCCCGCCAGCCGCACGGTGCTTCCAAGGTTCCAGCATACTCACCGGTCTGCAGGTCTCCGTATTTCAACTCCTGCAGGCTAGCAGGTGACTTCTTTTCAAGGGTCAGAAGGCAAAGTGCTAACTGGAGACCTGGTGCAGGCCACATCCACACGAAATCGCAGCTGCAGCTTTCCTGTCCTTGATGGAAATCAGAACATGGCTCTAGAAACTTCAGTTGGGGATTGACTGCTGCCAAGGTCTTTGCAAAGCCCTTGTGCACGGAGGTCATTTCTTCAGATTCCACTGGGCAATCTGCAATTAGGCTACTTTTTAAAAACAATTTGATAGCAGAAACACTTCATTGATAATTTAAAGGCTCGCTACAGATATTACTCATGAGAAAGTGATTCAAAATATTCAAGGCAGAAATATAACCTGACCCTGGTGGATTTAGTTGTCTACACAGGCCTTGCTGCTTTGCTCTGCGGCTCGGATGGGATGGGGGACTTTCACAGAACTTAGCTGTAAGCAACCATCCTCAAGGCCAACATTTTTTGCAGTCAGTATTGCTCTTCACAGACCTGCGTGACGGGCGGGTCTGGGGTAACCCTTCATACGGCAGTAAGGGAATGGCACAGGGATGCCCTGAGCCCCTGGCAGGCCGTGTGCTGGCCCAGCGCAGGACGACTCGCAGCAAGAATGTCACTACACTGGAACATCAGTCAAAAGGTCCAGTACGAATCCAGGCTGAGAAGGAAAATGAATAGCTGGGAAATGAAATCATTTTCAGGTGTTCCTAGAGAGCCTTTGAAAAGGCAAAGGACTCAACCTCTACAGCCTCTGGTCCAGTGCAGCATTTAAAAACCATGCCCTGCTTTCTGCCTAATTACACCTCACTCTATTATACCTAAAATCATTGTAAAAGCTTTATAAAAGCTGCCCTTAGGAAACTCCTACATTACTACTACTACTACTTTTGCTCTCTCTTCTCTGGAAGACGGACTGCTGACAAGCACCTAGTCCCTGTCCTGAACAGCCAGCTGGGAAGGTTTCGACGCGGTTCCGCTCTCCTGAGTGTGCGTCCCCTTCCGTGCATAAATGTCTTTCCCAGGGAGAAAAAACCACGCAGACACGCCAGCCAAGACACTCCTCCAGCCCAGCATGGCCCCACTGCAGAGCTTCTGAAGGGTTTTCTGTGCCATGGCTCCAAAAGCAATGTCCAGAGGTGACGACGTAGGAATACATTAAGATGAAACCGGAGCAGGAGTTCCCTAGATTAAAGTGGTGCCTGGGCTGGGAGTTTGACGCTCTTCCCAAGGCCCTACACAGAGGTGAAGATGAACTTTTGACCAAACAAAACCACATGGTTTACTACCCCCACATTTAGCAGTAGCTTGCTCTGTATTAATTTTTTGGGTTACCGCTTGAGTTCAGCAATATCTTACTCGTGAGGTCCCCTACACATCACAGGACCATCTGAGAAATATATTGGCTGGGTTTCATCTCCAAAGGACTGCAGGAACCCCCCGTGGTGGCATCAGCCGGCGCAGACAGAGCTGCAGCCCCACGTGCTCGGGGGCTGGTACCCCACCACGGCAAACCCAGTCACCGCTGCCAGCTTCCAGAGCTCGTGAGCCAGACTGCAAAGGGCTCGTGGCTGATGAAATACAGGGAAGGAGAAAGAGTAAAACCCAACATTGTTATTATCATTTGTTCTAATGGTCTCTGAGTTTCAAGACCTAATGTGTTTGTGGTTTTTTTTTTTTCTTCTCTTTAAAACTTCTTTCATAGCAATGAAGAATGGGAATGTGCATGTTAGGGAAACAAAGAAAAGGAGAAAGAGAGGGAAGATTTGTTGATAAACACACGAATCCAGGAAGTGGGGATTTAAGCTGTAATTTTAATGAAATGGTGCTTACCGTACTTTGTGAAAATACTCCCTTTATAAATCGATATTAGAGAAACAGCACAATACTCTCATTTTTAAGGACCCTTTACACAGTCACTCAAGGATAAAAAAGGGCTTAGTGTAAATGAAGACCAGTCCTCCTCTGTATTTTTTTGACTGATCACTCCTGACAGCTATGGGGAAATCTCTGGGCCCGGGAAGGCAGATTCACAAGAAAAGATTAAACAACAAAGGAGCTGGGCCAAAACGGCGACTAAAGCGCTCGGCTGAGCAAGCGCGAGTGATTTCAGATGCACAGCCACCCAAGGTAGGGGTGGAACAGTTTCAGATGGTTCAAGGAATTATACACAGCAGTTCCTGGCCTCAGCTGAGTCTGAGTTTCCTACCCAGGAGGTCTGTTAGACACTGAAATAGTTTTTCCAAGTAAAAGGTAGCAGAAGCACCAGGACTTGAATTATTCAAAACTAGACAGGACCAGGCTCCGGTGAGAGCATGGCACCGGGAATAACTCTGTCAAGAGCCAAAAAATGAATGACCTAATAGGTCTCTTTCCACTTCTGATTTTCAGTGCAGGAAACGCTGTGCCACGGCTTTTGCATCCCATAGCAATCTGACCACGTGCTCCAAGACCGAAAAAAGACCCTTGCAACCCTGTTTTACACTACAAGCATTGTTTAGGAATGGCCTCCACCACCGCAGCAATACTACCATCAACTGCGTAATTGTGGGTTGTTACCATTATTTCTTTGTCTAGATTGCTTAGCTGAGATCAAAGCCTCATTGTAGCAAGCACCATGCAACTGTATCCTGAGTTACTTCCCGCCCCTGGCAGACAGTAGAGATAAAAGAAAGGAAAAAATGACTTCTCGTGCAACGTGTTAACGGGGAAGCCTGAAAGAGAACCAAAGTCTCGTGAAGACTGTGTCTACCTCCTTAGTCGCCCAACCAAGCCACCTCTCACTGCACCAGCCACCACCACCAGAAGAGCATCTGGGCCACGCTCTCCAGAACCCTAGCAACGAGCTTTAATGCCACAAGCTTCAAGTAGTCACATCTACACAGAGCTGCTGAGTACAGTTACTGTAAATATTGGCCTTTCTGTGAAAAGATCTTGTCAAGAAAACGTTTTTTTTTCTGAACAATGGGCTTCAGGACATACCTCAACAGCTTTGCAGTGGCTCACTCTTCCACACACATGAATATAAGTCATGATAACTCAATACACCATGGGTGTTCTACGTTCCCATAAGGAAATTGCCCGCATGGGATAGACACAGTCCCAGCAAGACAGGTTTCAGACGTTAGCACAACTGCCGGCACACGCTCTGACAACCCCTAGTTTCAGCTTCCCAGCACCATGGGAGCGCCCACAGCCCTGAAGGGTCCCACAGCCTCCGCCGGGACCCCAGCAGCACCCACCACCCAGCTGCCATGCAGAGCTGACCCACAGGTACAGGTACACCCAGCTAAACATCTGCAACCTACACAGCATGCAGATGACAGCAAGGTCTTTCTAGCTACGAACCAACACTAGCTGTCTCCCCAGTGGAAAAGAGAGCTGAGAATAAAGAAAATCAGCTTGCATTAAGCCTGCGAAGCACTGTGTGAGTTCTGAGTGCGCTGCCCTGATCATTGTCGCCACTCGTCCATCATAGTTGTGTAGATAACCAGGGCACTGCAATCAAACTGACTTTCTTAAGGACTTTTCAATATCGAGGCCAATGATTTGTTTGTTCAACAAGGCAGACAAAGTTCTCGAAATTGTTAGGTCTTTCAGGAGAACACAGGTAATTGTTGGACAAAAAATGACAGTCAAATTCTTACACTTACAAGAAAGCTGAAAACAAGATTGAACATATATAATATACACACAATGTTTTTCCACTCACTCTCGGATGAAAGCTTAAAACTCTTGTAAAACTTCTTCCCGTTTAGATACTCCACATATCAACAAATGGGCTTGCTAACATCAAAGCGCTGTAAAGGTCTGAAACATCTCAGAACCCGTGGGTAATAATTACATACCAAAAACATTCACCCATGTTTACAGATAGGAAAATTAAGATATATAGGGCCATACAATTCCTCATTTACTATATCAAATGGAATTAGAGGAGCAATGAATCTGGCTCAGAGAAGTTCAAATGATTTGCTTAAGGTCACAGAAGAAAGTCAAGGACGGAGCCAGAACAAGAACTCAGGAGTTTCCAGTCCTATTTGTAATCCACTTGATCACACTGACTTTGTAATTTGTCAGGGGGATGAATGTTTCGTGCTTCTGCTAGTACTCAGAAAAACCTTCTGACATCTATTTCCTTTGAAAGAGCTGATACTACCACAGACCAGAAACCAAGCTCAGCAGACCTGTGGTCCCATCTGGTGCAGGCGATCTCATTTAGTAGTTGTATTTAAATCCAAGCTCCCTGTTCTCTCTTAAACTGACACAGCTCTGTAGCATGTTCATCAAGTCTCGGCACCTTCTTACTCAGAAATACACCTTCTCCAAAGTCACCTGCAAAGGAAGGCTATAGGTGCAAAATGGTTCATAATTAATGGTCCGGCAAAGTGACACTCAAAGATCGTTAACCAAATCAGCCCTACCCTAGAAAATGAATGTACCAGCCTCGACAGCTGTATTCCATGTCTGATGATGCCCTCATTACAAATGCTGAATATCCAACCACTTTTTCCTGGCAATAAAACCTTGACACAAGCTTAGGAAATCTACTGTACTTGTGAGAAAAGTGAGGTAAGAATATGTTTCCATCTACTCTCTGAAAGAAAACAAAAACAAATGGCCTGCTACTGAATGTCCTTTTTATTCAGAAAAATAAATCAGCACCAGCCGTTCTAATTTATGTTTCGCTAACTTTTCCTTGAGATTATTTAAAAGAAAAAAAATGGCTGTTTCTATGGTTAGCTGGGAGAACATGAAGGATTTTGTGGTCCTGTTTGTTCTTGTCAGGGGCCATAAAGTTCTACTTCTTGCTGAGTTCCAGTCACTGCAAGCCCTTCCAAATTTCAATGATATTTCATAAATTAAATTTAGAAAGAATATAGCACAGTGTTAGTGACAACTTCATGGCAGAAAACAAGGGGCAGGGAGTTTGCTTCATCTGGGCTTCTGACTCCTACTAAATCAATAGGCTTCAGCTTCCTCTTTCAATTAAGTCAATACCAGAATTATTTTTCCTCTCTTTAAGAAAAAACTGAAAGGAGGCAGAGAAAACTGAAAGAGCAGGTAGGATAACCACCCCCCCCCCAGTACATCCCATTCAGCTGCTGATGTATTGTGAAGAACAAATGGACACGGAGAGGACAGTAGCAGGGTGTAAGCGCCTTTCCAGGGGGAACTTGGGGGTGGGCAAGCCACAGAGCAGTGATGGTCCTGCAGAACACAGGGAAAGGAACAGCTGCCCAAGTCAGAGAAAGCAGAGGAAGAGATCATATTTGTCAAGATAAAATTAAGTTCCAAACAACTAAAAGTAGTACAGAAAATGAAGTAGCTTCTCCACCATTATGCAGAACACGCCTGCCACTCGATGGTGTGATGTGACCCCCTGCTCGCAAGGATCCCCTGCTGTCATCCACCAATGTGATGGACTGGAAGACAACCACGCACTTTGAGAAACACGTACCAAAGATCAGCTACAAGGCTCAAAGTGGAGGAGGAAATGCTGATCACAAAAGCCCTTTGGAAAAGCAGGTAGTTCAAGAAAGCAGGCAGACAACGGTTTCTTACTCTTCATAGCAGCTTTCCAGTACCCAAAGGGGGCCTACAGGAAGGATGGAGAGGGACTTTTCACAACGGCCCACAGTGACAGGACAAGGAGGAACAGCTTTAAACTAAAAGAGGGCAGATTTAGATTAGATATTAGGAAGAAATTCTTCACCAAGAGGGTGGTGAGGCACTGGAACAGGTTGCCCAGAGAAGCTGTGGATGCC
>Ga0181612_165285_pt1 | contig 13215 bp, 6 predicted proteins | sample HoacroProtozoa21_FD_119630 | JGI IMG/M metagenome (GOLD analysis project Ga0181612, IMG submission 119630) | Hoatzin crop microbial communities from Cojedes, Venezuel. Combined Assembly of Gp0051906, Gp0051904, Gp0051908
TAGGGAGGAAGTAACCATAACTCCGGCTGGGGCAGAAGTCAACTCGGTTACCCAGTAGGGCATCCGGCGGGACCGCGTGGAGGTGTGACATCTGCGGCTCAGCCCAGCTAGTAACTATGATCCCGTCTTAAGAGAGTCATAGTTACTCCCGCCTTAAAAGGTTGAATTTCAGTCTCTGAGCCACCAGCACAGCTGCAACATTGCAGACCTGCACACCCAACTGCATTGTGTGGTGGCTCAGTCACAAGGGCCTGGAAGAGATCAGGCAAGCGTAGAGAGTGGCTCCTTTGAGGAGGAAACACAGCAAAACCTCTATCTTTCCTGCCTTCAGAAGTGCCATTCACAAAACTTGACCCCAAACCTCCTGTCAACCTTGTCCTCTTCTAGTTGTTCCCTCCCTCCAGCTCTTCTCAACCAGGTTTTCCTTCAAAAAGAAACAAGTCAGGGATTGCAGAAAGGCCCCTGATGGTTTTTAGTAGCTTAAATAATGTGTGCTCAGATTTATTTTTTAATGATGGACAGCATTGCAAAACTCAAAGTTAGTTTGGGTAGAATGTGAAGAGTTTGGGAAAACAGAGGAAATTAAAACAGTATTTTAAAAAGCAACAGGTTATTTCACAATAAAAATGTCATCTTTGGAAATATGTTTCCTTTTTAATATACATAGAGATAAAGGAGATGGTAGAGTCCAATATTTAGCATTTCAGGCTGAAGGTATTTAGATTAAGGAGGAAGAGCAAAAAGAAATATTGCAGCTCCGGTCTGCTGTTTCTTCAGATCTGGCTTCAGCTTGAGCACAGAGGCATCTCTTAAGGAACTGCCAGATACATCAGTGTTCTCTGTAAGATTGAACAAAATGGAACTGTCAATTATTTAAAAGTGTAGATGGAGCAACTAGTGAGCAGTTTGCTGTGTCTGGCATTCCTCGTGATGAGGGGTGCCAGAAATTTACTGGCAAAACACTTCAACTAAGTGATCTCAGATGAAAAAATGACAGCTTCTGCTAATGAACAGTCAGTGCTGTGAGCATAAACATTCATCAATAGTCCCAGAATGGAGGGACTGTGGTAGTATTGGCTTTGCAAAGACTCTGCTCTTCTTTGCACCCATGTGTGCATTTAGCCCAGTCTTACTCTGTGATGGTACTGGAACTGGAACACATACCACCAGAAGAAGGAGCAAAGGGTATCTGCTCCTAAGGACACAGATCGAACATCTTGGTGGTCTCTTCCCAGAGTGTATTAACTTTGCTCCAGCAGCAGCTGCAGGAAGGCTTGCTGTATTCACAGCTCCCAAGGACAGTGGTGAAGATCATAGGAACCATCCTATGTCCTGCCCCAGCCGTGGCCAACAGCAGATACCTGGGAGAAAACTACCAAAACCAGCACAGTATGGTCCACTGGAGGCCTGGCGTCCGCCGTGACACATGGTAAGCTGCAAGCTGTATGGGTAAAATTGTGTTCTAGAGCCACTGCGCTAACCTGTTTTCTGTAACTGCCCTAATCTCTTTTTTAATACCTTTAAATTTCTGGTTTCCGTAAGGTAAGGACAATGCATTTCACTATTTAATTATGCACTGTGTGGGAAAAGACCTTCCTGTCTCTTCGTGGCATTCAGAATTAATTGTTTTAGGAGATGTGTGTGTTTGGGAATATATGAATTACTAAGACTGACAGAAGTGTCCACTTGATCTAAAACCTAAAGCATTAGATCAGCAGTTTATGCACTGCAGACGCTAACAAACACTTTAAAGTGTTTTACAGTCAAAAACTTTAAAGAAAGAAGGCAGCTGTGGCTATGATGCTAAAGGTTTAGTGTCTTTATCTGGAGGAAGACCATGTTAACTGGCACAAAGAACATCATGACATTGCCGAAAGGGGCCTTTGCAATGCCTGCTCCTCACCCCCAGATGACAAACACACAGAGGTGTACAGCATTTGCAAATTGAATACAAGCCTGGAAGAGATTTGTTATTTGCAGAAGGATTTTCTACAGCATTTGAGGAACAGAACTGGGAATTGTACACATCAGCTTGATGTAAGGAAACCTTGCAAGAATGTCCAGTCTCTGAGAAAGTACAGGCTGTGGTAGGCAATCATGCCGTGGGCTTGAGATGCTTTAGCTGCTGAGGCTGTTGGCGAGGCGAACTGGGACGACACCTCCCACCTGCCTTGCGCACGACTTCTTGGGATGCCTTGGTGATTCCTTGGGCATAGAGGAAAGCATATTCAAAATCATAAATTTGGGTCAATTGAAAAGTGTAAAATCAAGGAAAGACATTTCATTATTTCCTTAAAAAATTAGGTGAAAGCAATAAAGCTGACCACACATACCAAGGCTACGTACCCAGGCAAATGAAAGAGTTAATGTAGGCGGCCAAGAAAAATCCTTGCCCCCTCAGAGAGGGCAGAGGTGAATGAAGTTCCGCTCAGTTAGTTTACATTTACCGCAAAGACTGTGTTCTTGTTTTAAACAGGTGTTGCCGGTCCCCTGCGATAGTCCCCCTGCTAGAGGGAACTGTAGCTAAACTGAAATAGGATGCATCTAATTTAGTCAGACATGACTCAACAACTTATCTTTTATCATTAAATATTATCCACTTTGTATTTAGCCTTTGGGGTGTTATTGTACCTCTACAGTGCTTTACATGTAACTTTTCAGGCAGGAGGCATGATTTTAGCCAGTTTGCCACATGGTGCAGTTTTGGGTAGGTAACTATTAACCTCTGGTATGCTCAATCCACTGCACAGGGAAAAATGTTAGTAAAGAATATATGGCTTCTGAAGAAAACGGCACAGCCATCTATCTATCTATCTGTCTATACACATCTAATCCATATAGAAATGTCAAGACAGCAATAACAAAACCTTGCTTCTCATGTATATTTTTTAAACAAAGACCTGAGAGCTAGAGTTCCTGTAGTTTTGACATCTGAGGCCAGAGAAACTGGGGCAATGCGATGGTGTGAACTGATAAAGGTTAAACCCACCAACAACAAACCACTGTGATTTGTTGTCTTGGGATGCAACACATTCACAACAGGTTTCTGCAATGACTGCAAGCAAGAGGGATACCATAGAAAGATGCCCGTAACAACATAACTCATAAATAGCAGAAGATAACCACAGCACATAAAACACAACCAAGCACAATTGCCAACAGCATCAGACTCACTGTTTTTTGGCAGCTGCTCTAGTGTTTTAAGGGGAATGGCAGGTCCAAGCAACAACAAAAGGCACGGCAGGGGTCGGTCATGCTGTTGGTAGTAAATTTAATTAGTTAGTAAGAGATAATAAATAGCCTTTGTAGGATCCAGTGTTGTCAGTAAACATGATTCTTGGGCTAGCTCTCTCGGTTTAACACACCAGTTATAATTTCTCATTGACCCCAGCCTTCAAACTGGGCTGAGGGTCAGTCAGGCTAAATAAACTGGTTTAGCCTCACCCTCTGCCCGTGGCCTAACACAGAGGTTGTGCTGCAGGGTGTCTGTCACAGTTTCATAAATAATAGCTATTGGGAGAGGTCATTATTAGCACATCTCTGTTGTAGAGATATTTGGCATACCAAGGAAGTACTGTTTCCTTTGGTTTTATCCAGACCAAGAATATTTTCCAACTTCAGAGAGCTCAAGCTTTCCCCAAACATTTGTTTTCTCCAAGCAACTCAATCCTCTAACTTGAATGTCCCATGTGTGGCATCCACAGTTATCCTCACTGAAGAACACTGAAGAACTGGGAAAACACCTTTTTTTAGAGAGACTTGGCAGAGTCCCCTGGTCCTAGCTGCAAATTCAACTGTCTCTGGCAGTTACTTTCCCTAGGGAGTTACTGTCTCTGGCAGTTACTTTTTGGGGGAGATTCTGAGCAAAATCACGGCCTGTGTGTAAGCAAAAATCCACATTAAAACAACTACAAAACACCTCCCTCCAGCTGCAGCAGCGCACCTGAGGAGTGAGTTTTCTCTGCTTGAACTGGGCTGATACACCTGCCAGTCAGGTGGGCACCATAAAATGCACAGACTATGAGTTAATAAATAATATTTTGCTAGTCTTATGGGCTCTTTCCTCTCCTGATGTTTATATAAAAATGTTTTATAATCCTTGCTAGCTTTCTGGCTTTATTTATTCACCACCATCTGTTCTTTGTCTTTTTTCTCTTTTTGCAGCGTTTGCTTTCCATTCTTCTGCTTGTTTATCTTTCAGGCCAGCCCTTCCCTGCTGCTCCCGTGTTCTTCCCAGTGGGCTTTTCTCCCTTTGCTTTACTGAGTTTTGGTATTCTTTCCCATGCATATTTTACATCTGTGGGGATACTTATGCTGCAGCCTTTTATTTCTTTTTCTTATTCTACGATTGTAGTTGTTACTTTGCAGGCTTGAGCTGATTTGGCTCATCTTTGTGGATTTTGCATTTTTTTTCGTGCTATCTTGCAATCCGTTGGTGTAATTGCTTTAGTGGAGGGCACAGAGGGGCCGAGCGAGGCTCCTTGGGCTGGCACTAGGCAGTCATGGAGCAAGGAGTGTGGTGGTGCTCCTTGCTGTCTCCTGAAGGAGACGGAAGGCAGGGAGACGAGCAGAAGTGGCTTGAAGTCACTCAGCTGTCAGATGTGACAGCAGGAATAGAAGTGGGGCTTCCACCTACTTCTTCCTTGCCTCTGAAAACACCACGAACTGTCACTCTCACTGTAGTGTCCTTTAGGCACCTTTAGATAGGGACTGGGACTGGTACATAGGAGAAACTTGCCTGAGGAAGCCACCAAACACTGAAATCTGTCTGTTAGTTGCTGAATAAAGACATTTCTACTCAATATGGCAGAAAGAAGACTATAGCCAATTTTCCTTGCATCAATCACGTTCAAAGTTGTGTTTTCTAAACAAATGCTAAAGACTAAAAGATTGATCTGAGCTGTCTGAGGTGATCCATTGCATCTTTTCTGTAGCTATCAATTAATAGCAAGAAAGTTACTGTTTGCTGTCTCACAGCCAACTAACAAAATTTATTGGCCATATTTAAGACAGCTACTCCCTACTTGTGAAAATTTTGAGAAAATCCCTGGGAGTAGAAAAATAGGGTTTGAGTGTTATTGAAAATAAATCTAGGTTTTAGACAATAAAAACTTTTTATTCTCTAAGTTAAAACAGAATGTATGCAGCCTGTTTCTAATTCACATTGTCCGTGAAATTGAAGCAGTGTATTCATCTTGACTTTCATGCTCGTTGTCCCTAGTAAAAAATGGTCTACATCAAATGCTCATTACTTGCTGAGGTTGTTTACTGTTAAGTTTGTGTATGATTGTGAATTCAACAAGCCCATTGAAACTCCATCACTGAACACATGGCCACTATTCATATCTGACAAGGCCTGTTTTTCTCATTGAGCACTGAGAAACCACCTCAGATATAATATTTTTCTTGATATTGAAAAAGTGTTGTGTTTCAAATAATCTGCTGGACAGAAAGTACAGGAGATAGGCAGGGGTTTTTAATATAAAATCAAGCTATTTTATACCTAAAATAATAATTAAACCTGTTCTATGCAAGCAATTGAATATTAACATTAGCTTAATAAGAGGTAAGAAAGTAATGATCCCATCAATTACTATATGTACAAATATCCAGCAGAATTTGATTGATTAATTATTGCTATGTCAAAATTGTAGTTGAATGATTCCAGGTTTATAGAAACACTTTTGAAAATAAAGTGTTATTTTAGATGTCAAATTTCTTGGATACCTATACCAAAGAACTTTAGAAAGGATTCATTTTCAGAAGGTTATTGCTTGATTCTTTCTGAAGACCTGACACTGTCAGAGGCTCTCATGCTGAACGCCTGAGATGTGATACACTCAGTACTATTATTTTTTTGTTTTACCCACTTTTGTTTGTAAAAATAATGAAAAAAACTCTTTAGAAAATCAGCAGATTTATCAAAGGGAAAAAAAAATCTTCACTACCACTTTTCTGTTCATCAAGCCATGCAAGTACACGAAAACCAGCACAATCTCTTCAAGGCCGTATTTTCAGAAGCTTGTGAGTCGGCCAGGAGATGCTCCTGGCACCACGCTTGGCTGGTGGTGGGCAGTGGCTCTGCTAGCCGTGGATGCTGCCTGTGGCTGGGAACACCTTGCGAAGGGGAACTACAGCTGCTTCACATGGACCATTGCGGCGCGCTGTAGGAGAGCTCACTGGCTGTTTTTCTTTTCTTCACCTCCAGCTGCTACAACCCATCTATCATGGTAATTGATTTCTCTCCCTCAGCTAAAGACCTTCATCTGGGCTCTCCTGTTCGGAGCCTGATCTTACAGGAGTCCCAGAAGCCATAGCCTCCAGACATCTGTGACAGATAATACAGTAAAAATGAAGGATGAGGCACTGCCACCCTCAAGCAAAGCCCTCCGCCTGTCACACTGCTCTCTCCGATTTCTTTGTATTTCCTTTCCGCTCTTGGAAAGGTGAAGCCTTGTGGTGCTGGAGCCCAGCCGGTACGAAGGCAGCTGTCAGATTGTTACTGGCTAAAGAGATGAGAAGCTGCAGCCTCAAGTTTGAAAGTTACAGGAGAGCATCGCGACATCTGTGTTGCTGCTCACCATAAGCACTGGACCTTCCAGTTCCCAGTGGCCCACCAGTGGACTTTGCCATGGGGCGATCGTTGGCTGCATCAGCAGGGTGCGTGGCCTTGAGTCTTCCCTGTGACCTACAGCCGTCGGCCTGCGAAGTCACGGCAGGCGGGCATCCACCACCAGGTAGATGAAAGCTGTGTAATCTGTGAATGGCATGTGAGAGGCTGCTGGGAGAGAAAGGGCTGACAGCGAAACAGGGAGAGCAGCAAGTTTTATCTTCCATGTGGCAGCACTTGGTGGTAAAACAGCACTGGGTTTTATGTCCCAGGATCTGACTTATCACCGGCCAAGGAGAAACACTTCGTGGGACAAACAGCAATATTGACAGAGCGTGCATGTGCAACTTACATTTCTGACTGGCCCAAGAATGCCAGCACGAGGTAATTGTTGACATCAAACCATGACTTCTTTAGGCCTCCATAGGTTTATCCTGGCCTCACACCCTACACAATTTAACCTTTGTGTCTCCATCTGTAAATTTGTCTGCTGTAAGACAATACAATAGAGCCAAAGGCATTGGAGAGTGAGGTGACCTAGCTGAGTTAAATGGAAATTGAGATTGCTAAGTAGCCCTGGAGATCAGGCTGCAAGTGATATATAGTTGCTCATAAATGATACTGAATTTTGCAATATCGCATATGATACAGGGATGAGGTTTCTTAAATTCTGCCATTAAGGAAGAAAATGATGCATTTTTCACACCATAAGGAGAAGTCATATTTGGCAGTGGAGCCAGATTTGCAGGAGCATGTAGGTGGCCAAAGCTGGTGACAGGCTCCGTGTGGAACTGATAAATGGAGGGAGCAGCTGTCCTGGTTTTCCAGTGGGAGCCCTGGCACTGCCCAGAGACTCCAGCTCCAGCAAGGAGGCACCAGCCTGCAGGTAGTTTGTCAACAGTTGGGCACAGTCCAGCACATTAAATTAAATCACCGGTGAAGGTGAGAGGGAGACTTTTCAATTCATCCTAAAGAGGACTTGCCCTCCATTAATTTAAAATTAAAATTACAGATTGTTCTAGTCATCAGCTTATTTCCTACTATGTTGCGTTGATGAGAAGATCGACATCGTACGTTACCATGTCAGAGATGAATATGAAATCTCACTTCAGAGAAAGCTCAAGAGCTATTTCTTGTCATGCTGATGCACTCAGTCCTACAAAAAAATGGTTGTTTGCTACTTTCTACAAAATACAATTTCTTGCTATGTTTTTTTCACTGGCACAGAGCAAAATGCATTTTGACGCTTCACCTCCATTCCCCAGCTCTGGGTAAGGCTGTGGTTTGGGGTGGGGAAGAGAAAGGCTCCAGGCACAGGAATGAGACAAAACGTTCTCGTAGTCATTCATGTGGCTTGTCGCCAGCTCCAGGGGAGGCAGGCACGGCTCTTGTGAAGGCTCTGGCAGCACTGAAACCAGCTGGGATTGCAGAAGAAATGCAGGAAAAGTCCCGGCACGAAGAACCTGTTTCTCGTGTGGAGAAAGCCAATCACAGAGCGTAAAGGCGACCCAGCAGCGCCATTCTGGAGGGACACGGAGGGGTCTGAGTGCACGTTAACACCGGGTCACTGGTGCTTTTCCCTGACACTTTCTGCACCTGCATGGCACAGATACACAGAGATACCTGCTTCTGCAGGGGCAGGTAGAAGACCTCCTGTCTGCTCGGGGCAGTGCACAGGTGGTGAGAAGGGCATCGCTTCCCATCACGGATGGTGGCGAGAGCCACCCGCTGCCGACGGCTATCTGCCTGCCCCAGAGCACGCTCCCTGCAGCTGAGGGATGCTTTGTGCTCCGCTCCAGAGTATGCACTCCGCATATGACGCTTTTCCTGACGCAAAAGCAAATTATCCTGGCTTCAGCTCCATGGGGGGACTTTCCCAAAGGAGGGAGGACCAGAGAGAAAAAATGAAAATGACATCCTTCTCCTTCCAAAGAAAACAGCTCTCCTTCAGAACACCTAATTAAAATGTGAATGTTTAATATACAAACTAGCAGAAGGCTTAATCATCATGACTCAGCTCACCAGCAAGATGTCCAGCGTTTCAGCTGAACAGCAGCACATCGTTGGCTTGCTGTGAGGAGAGACTACTGTTCGCCATTCCCTGGAAAGCGCCTGATATTTTGATCGTAGGGGATGTAAGCAAGGGGCTGTCGTCTCTCACTTGCAAGGGAGGCAAATTCCCATGAAAGAAGGAGGAGAGGAGAGCCAGGAGAGCAAGCCTGGAGTCTTGGGCTCACGGAGCCGGGGGTGGAGTGTAGGGTCATGGACCACCCAGATGCTCTTCCCTGTCATCCTGCAACATCAGCCATATCCAAATCTTTTCCAGCAGGTGGTACTTAGGTCTGACCTTGAGTATCTCCATCCTCCACAGGAAGGCTTGGGCTGCATTTAACTAGCTACATTGTGAGAACTTTATCCTTGGTATCTAACCTAAGCGTCCCCAGGTGCAGGTCTGTCCCATTCACCCAGTGCCCCGTGGGCACCAAGAGCCTTGATTTTCCTTGCAGCCTTGCCCTTGGTCCAGACTGAACCGTGCCCTCTGCTTTTCTTTGCTGAGGTCCAATTTTGTGTTAGTCAGCTTATGCATTTGTATTTTCAAGTAAACTATGGGTGTTGGGCACCTAATAGCGCACATACGCGTATGTGTGCATACATGCATATGTGTGTGTGTATATATATATGTCTGCACATATATATGAAGTTAGCACCAATCTTTTCTTTCTCAGCTTCGTGGTATAATATGAAGTTAATGACCTGTTTTAGAGAAAAAATGAAGTTTCAAGGAAAGTAAATTTACTTGTAAATTCATAGAAAATTTCGTGAACACTTCTGGTCAGAAAAAAGGCGAAACAGAAAAGAGATTTTTTTTCAGCATTTGCTAAGCGAATTAGAAAAAAATAGATTTTTAATAGTTTTTCAATTGGAAATTAGTTTGTTCTAACAGTTTTGAGTCATGTCGAACATTTTACTCAACTGGAAATAACACTGAGAAGGGAAGTATTCTGCTGCTGAAACAAACAAATGCAATTTGAAATTGGGATCTGAAACCATTTCCTCTCCACCTCTCTCGAGTTGGCTGGTGAACTGCACGGCTTCCACTGCCCTTCAAGCCAGGGGTGCAGCAATCCTTGTACCCTGGATTTGTGACCACAGGAGCCTGTGAATCGCAAAAGAACGTTTAGGCACAGGACTCTGACTACAAATAAAAACACATCTATGTGGAAATCTAAAGAGAAGATAATTCACAGGCTAGTTTATCAGTCGGAAGCCATTGCGCAAAACGGGTGGGTAAGGCAAAACATTGATTAAAATACCACCCAGGTAAATCAGTTTCCCAGGCAATACATGGAGAGCATTGCCATTTAACCGCGCTGAGCCAGCCAGCAAAAATGCTAGAGCAGCCTGCCAAATAGCTAGATGTTGCTGATGGAAAAAATTAGCCTCAGTACATTGGTATCTGGAGTCTGTGACTACCATCCAAAACGAAAAGGGACTGGTGCTGTGGAATTGGGCAATTGCACTCCAGCAGCCTACCACAAGTCTGCTGTGGCTTTGTCGTTAAAAAAAAAAATTAAATGTTTTTAATTAAAAAAGAAGGCTTTGAAAGTACAGAAATTATAAGATGTTAGGGAAAGACATACAATTAACTAGATAAAAGGAGTCACAGTTTCTGTGTCTGAGTAAAACACAGACATACATCCATGTGCATGTGCCATTTTGTGTTTCTGAGTATTTGTTTCTATGTTAACTCTGTGTCCATTTCACAAAAAATTACACACTACATTTACTTCAGATTCCAATGTATATTACTTGGGGGAGAAAAGCAATTTCTGAGTCCAGGCCATGTTTTAGCAATTGTATTCCTTTCTCTCTCTCCCCCTCCCCTTTTCTGTTTTGGTGGGTTTTGGGGGGAGGAGCTGTCAGATGCAGGCGATCACCTCCCCGCTTATGATCCCCAGGGTGGGGATGTAGCTGAAGCAACAAGAGTGGAGCAGCCACTAGATGTACATTACTGGTTCTTAATCTGAAAGTGTGCTTATTCATATGAGAAATTTATAGGAATCCTGAGACATTAATGCAAACCTTGGTTATCTGAATGTTCAGTTTGCTTTACTACTGGTGCCCAGGGAAGTGACACTGAAACCGCTCTGCTGGCGTTTCTGCATGGTACTTTGTTTTGAAAAGTTTAGTTTAGTTACAGGTGCTTAGAAGTCCTTCCCTCCAAAAGAGCAATGGCAAACACTTCTCATGTGTGAAACTTTAAGGAAAATCCACTCTAGGCATTTTCCTGTTAAATTAAAAATCACTGTATTTCTTGTACAAGACTGACTGAAGAATGGTGTATATTTAAAACCTCAGTCCTAGTGAGTGTCTAGTTCTCAGAGAGGAATGTGCTCATTGCAAAGTTACCTGTCTCTAAGAATTCAAGAGCTTTTCAATGGTAGAAAACTGCACAACATGTGGACGTAAGATACTGTTTTACCTATTTTTCCAGATATACATTGATCTGGTAAAATCTGATCTCTGCTCTACCCATTGCAGAGGCAGTGAGAGTAAGCATATAATTTGTCATAGACATTGATGGGACTAATCATATGCTTAAAGTTAGGGGAGTGCTGAAGTGCTTTGTTGGGTGGTGGCCTAAAGGACCATGTGTGCTGCACCAGGTACTCCTGAGAAGGATCAGTGAAGGATGCAAAGTGATTGCATAGTAACATAGACTTTTTTGGATGTCTTTTTGGCCCTCAGTGCTATTTGTGTATGTGACAATAAATAAACTTCACTTACTATAAACAGAGCAATAAATAGGAGGTGGTTCATGTGCCATGGTGGAATACCAGCAGAGTGAGACAGTACTTGTGCCTGCCACAGGCTTTCCACAGTAAAAGCCAATGTGCAGGAAGAGGGAAAAAAAAATTAACTAGAGATCACTATTGGTCATATAGCTGACTGCTTTCCTGAGTCTTAGCCATGACTGCAGGACTTTCATTTGGTCTTTGTAGTGTCCTTGGGTCCAGAGATCCTTTTGCTTTCATGAAGAAATTGCTGTAATCAGTCAAAAGGTATTAGCATTCCCACCACTGGGATTATGAATTACTTTTCTGTAATAAATCTGAATGTCTTTTCCCTCATCTCCTGTTCTTTCAAGAGCCCTAAAAGTCTTATTTCAACTTTCAAACTGAGGGCTTTGGCTAGGAGTTAGTGCTTCTGGCTCGCTTGACCTAATTTGGCAAGTAGTTTTAAAACAAGTTCTATTGTACATAGACTTGCAGCATTTGAAATATTGCTCAGTCAGCTTTTATTTTATGAATGGTTTTTTGATTAGGTGTCCAGGTGAAACACAATCAGGGGAACCTGGTGAGCTGTAAGGCCTCCACGGGGAGGAGAAAGTGAAGTGGGTTTGCTTGCTCCTTGGCAGAGCATTACAGCCGCTCGGCTGTCATGCAAAGGGGTATTGCCTCCCCCTGTCCACCTTCCAATAGCGTTGCTGCTGTATTGTGTGAAAAGTCCTATTCTGATAACACCTACGAGGCATGCCCTTGGGTATTTACTTGAGTGACCCTCCAAAGGGGTCTCATTAGTGGGCCTTGAGTTGTCTTAAGCTTAATGAGCTGCCAAGGCTTGGGGCAGCTGCAGGTGTGAGCAGGAGGGCTGTGATCAGCCCTTATCAATGGGGTGTCCAGGTCCTGAAGCTCCTGGGTAGGTCAACTGCTTGCTGAGCGTGAGCTGTCAGGGTTAGTGTTTTCAGTTTAACCTTCTAAACTTGATCCAAGCCCCACTTCAGGTCTCTCAGGACTTTTTTTGGACTTCCATCTCTTAGAGCTTCCTAAAGGCCCCTTTGGTCGGGGTGGACTTCACAGCATCCATATGGTGATAGAGCTGACCTGGCAGAAAGGGCCCTGGTGGGGTCAGGCTGTTCAGTGTCTCACCCAATTCTTACTGGCCACGATGGGCTCATGATGGAGACACAAGCCCGCAGGCTGCAGCTAGGTTTTAGGACATGCAGAAGTGTAGCCACTGCGGGGAGCCTGGCTCACCAGGTCTGCAAGGATGAGGAGTCCCAAAAACTACTGACAGAAGTCCCAACGATAAAGAAATTACCTTCAGCAAGGACTTAATAGAAAGTATAAGGATGAGCTGTAGAGAGGAAGAAAATCAAACCAAACCAAAAAATCCCAGGACATTTGTTTCCAAACTCTTAGTGAAACAAGACATGCTGTATCCCGAGGACAGAACAAGAAACCAGACCGAGTACCTATAAAGCTAAATGTGGAAACCTCCCTGGTAACAAAATGACCAATAAAAATAAAATATTAATGAAAATCCAAACATTCATCTTTAAAATCACTGAGCAGTAAATTACACATCACAGTCCTCTTCAGTCTTCTGGCAAAAGCTGCACAAATGGAAACTCCTGAATGCAAATAAAAACCAATGTGCTTTATTTCTGTAGTGATGCCGTGAAAAGCCGGAATTGAAGACTCAATAGTCGGCAGACTATTAAGCAGGTATTCTTTATTGCGGCGCCGGGCACATGGGGGATCTCTCCTCCAAACGTGTGCACGGAAGAGACACAGTTACTAGGTATTTATGCTATGTTAACA
>Ga0181612_106079_pt1 | contig 13214 bp, 10 predicted proteins | sample HoacroProtozoa21_FD_119630 | JGI IMG/M metagenome (GOLD analysis project Ga0181612, IMG submission 119630) | Hoatzin crop microbial communities from Cojedes, Venezuel. Combined Assembly of Gp0051906, Gp0051904, Gp0051908
GGTCAGTTTGGGTCAGCTGTTCTGGCTGTGTTCTCTCCAAGCTTCTTGTGCACCTCTTCGTCCAGCAGAGCATGGGAAGTTGAAAAAGTCTTGACTTAGTATAAATATTACCTAGCAACAACTAAACATTAGTATGTTATCAACATTATTTTCAAACTAAATCCTGAACACAGCACTATACCAGGTATTGGGAAGAAAATTAACCCTATCCCGGTCAAACCCAGACACACGGGCTACCAGGGCCACAAGTGTCATCAAGAACAACTGCTCAGCTATCAAAACTAGCAAACATTTTAGGTCTTGCTAGTTCTTGGTAATCTGTACGACCTGACTGAATATGCTTTCAAAACGTCATAATTGCAACTGCTGTCTCCTTTAGCATTCATCATACTTTCACAGCTCAGCTTGATTATAATTACCTCTGTAACTGCTCTGAAGACTTTAGCTCAAGACCAAGTTGAGACTCCAGGTGCAATCCACTCAGGAAGTCTTCTGGATTAATAACGCAAATTTCTGCTTTCCTTTTACAGTGGGATGATGAGGTGACATACCTGTTCCATTCTTTTCACACAACTTGAAAGTCAGTGACTGCCCGGAATCACTAGAGCCTCTTTCCAAAGCCCTCAATGGATTTGACTGCTTGCACATTGCTGGAGGCAAAACATCTGGGCCTTTTTTACCAGGGTTAGTGTCAGAGGATGATACTCTTAAAGAAAACCAATCTCTTCTTTAGTACCGTATTTCTCCTTCTCAACCCCTTGCATCTGTTTTAATCCCTGTCTTGCTGGAATTTTTAAAGTTCTGCTTACCTTGGACAAAAAGTTTAAAGATTGGGGAAAATGGGAAGAAAAGAAGCCTGACAAATGCAGCCTCCAAGCTCATAAGTCTTACTATCTTAAGAAAATAGGCCAAAAATAATGAAATTATGAATAGGTTGAAAATATTTAGGTACCAAATTTTTTTGATCTGCCTCTTCTCTATGGAAGTGAAATGGAGGCTAGCTGGCCATAACAGAAGTCTGGTTAAATTTGATATCTGTATAAAATGCATCTCAGCAAGTAGGTTATAAGAACTTTATAAAAAAAGACATGGACATTGGCAGATTTCCTGCCTTTCTTGCACTCATTTTTTCCAGTATTTCCCACATTGCGAAATACCTCTTAATGCTATAAAGGCAGAGCAGATTGCGAAAGTGGTCCTAGTGGTTCCAGTGGGAGTAAAGTGGTCAGAACCTGGCACGCAACAAAGTTTCCATTCCTACATAGGTTTCATTTATTTTGCAGTTTAAAAATAAGACCATATTTTGGCATGTAACTAGAGCTGCTCCTACAATGCAAAAAAAAATAACACTGCTGACAAGCCTCAAAGCTGTTCCGAGACAAAACTGTGTTGGCAGAACTTTTAGAAAACTTCTTTTTGACTAGAGGCAGAATTCAACACCAGCATAAACGGGAGAAACTTCACTGAAATCAATCACATTACACATGTTTACTTATTGCAGGTCTGAATCCACACTAAGTTTATATAATTATATATAATTTATATAATTTAAATTCTGTTGAACCAATTCTGTTTATCCTCTACAAGCATACAATAGCTTAGCATTGAATTCTATGATTATTCTTCTGTGAACACTGTTTTTTCTCATACACAAATGCCACCATGCTATTTACTAAATTCCATGACCATGTCACACTCATGTCTTCTAATGTAACAGTTACCCAATTCCAGTCCCCAACAGTTAGGATACCATGAAGTTACAGTTGCAAGATCTATATTCCTGCATCAATTACAAGCACAGAAGAAAGTAACATAAATCTGACATTTCACAACCTAGGTTGATTTTGCAATCTACTTTCTAAAATACCTTTTTAGCATGTCATACCCAAGGTTTTTTTAGAGCATGAACAAGTTAACCAATGTGCAGCAGTGCTCCTTCAACACAGATCACAGCAAGATTTGACTCTCAACTTCACTACAGTGCAGACAACCATGAAAATATTCAGATACCTGAACACAGGTGCCCATGCCCTTGGATATCCAGGACATAACTGGATGATGGATGCAACAAAGAACTCACAAGGAAACCTGTACGATTTTAAATCAGATGTTGAAAGCAACTGAATTGAGTTCTTCTTATCAGAGAGAGAGAAAGCTATGTGATAGTGACAACCAGCTGCTCAGATATGCTTACAGGTTCGAGGAACAGGTCACAGTAAGGCCCTCTTTTTTACCTCTTGCTTGGTAAATGCAGATTGTCTCTGCACTGCAGGCTTCAACAGATACGTGGAAGCATGGTAATCAAATCCTAGCACTTTCCAATGTGTACTGTTGCTCCCCCTCCTTAGCGGTTGTGTGATCCCAACTTTGGGAAAGCTTGTGATTTTGGCAAGGTGATAACTTTTTCCTAACGAACACATGTTAAATAAGATAAGATATGGAAGTTTAAAAATCAGTTTATCAGATCTCCACAGAATTTCATTGGTTTAGAAAAGAAAAAAGCATTGAAATTGTTCAAGAAGTATCATCTTGTCAAATATCAAGATCTGCTGCAAACAAAAGAGGTGTAAGATTGTCTCAAAGAAAAAGCAACACAGACCTTAAATACGTAAATATTTCTAAAGCCAAGTTCTAAACACAGGTTACTTACCCTACAGGTGACTTGACCTTAAATGCAGTTGTTTGAGTATTGAACTGAAAAGCTTCAGTGTTTTGTTTAGCTTTTTCTAAAAAACTGTGCTTTTTTTTTTTTCTAACCTGTTAGACTGTGACTGAAGATAAAAATGACAAAGAAAAGTAGACTGGATTTATTTACCTTCAAATTCCTAAAAATTTGTATCCAATGTACCACAATGCACAAACTGCTTCCAATAATTCAGCTACGCACATTTGCAACACTTTATTGTAAAAGTCAGGCTGCCTACACATAAGATACCTTTTCAATACAATATAATACTTATTTTAGATGTTTATTGACTTAAAACACTTCAACAAATAGGAAGAAATATGAGCTGATCATTATATGTTCAGACTGCAAATTAATGCAATTAATGTGATCACCAAGGTAATTAATGACATTGACCAGAAACGTGGAGTTAGAGCTTCAAATAAACTTAATACACAGCTACTTTAGGACTGAAATTCCACCCAGAGTTCTCACTGAGAATAAATTACACAATTTTTTCAGTGTAGTATGCCTAACAATTGGTGTCACAAAAATCATCAAATCTTCAGGAATTTAAGGCTAATCTGCTAGAGCATATAAGACATAATAATCATCTTTTTATTTCTACAGTGAAAATAATGTACTACAGGTGTTTCAGAAAGACTTGTTTTTTGAAAACAAGCATCTCTTTCTTTCCATATGTTACCAGGTCTAAGAGGCACATTTTTATTTTGGCTAAATCATGCCTTATGGGACACACTTGTGAGGAAGAAAGGAGGACATGCAACTGGCATTTGAGACATATTGCCAGTGCAAAGCTGCCAAAAGCACACAGTGGGGAGCATGTTTTGGCTATCATGAGCAGAATAAGCACGCACTCCTTAACCACTGCCAGCTGGCATTTGTTTCCAAATACAGAACGCTCACTAGGCAGTTTGGAGACTGGACATACTCCTAACTTTAAACTATGCTCCCATAAAAACTCACTGCTGAGATACCTCATTAACCATGCCTGTCTCTGAGCTTACTGCCAAATGAGAAAGACTGAATGACACAGAAAAATCATACATTTCTCCCCATGCACAAAAAAAGTATTTGAAGTATATCCTAACATACTCTAGTGCTTACAGCAAGAGAAAGATTTTAAGAGTGTTGGGAGAAGGTTCTGCCAAGATCTCAAGAAGCAGAAACACTGTCACTACTCCATTATACATGGATAGAATAAGTGAAATCCAGAGACACCAAGAAAACACAGCAGTAAACAGCAAGAGTGGCTGGCACTGTGATTATAAACTATACTATCATGTTTAATACAACCTCTAGCAATCCTCACAACAGAGACGCTCCCTGGTTTATGTGCTGGGGCAGATTTGTGGGTAGAAGATTAATGTCCCCCTCCATCTGCTAATGACAATATAGGTCCCCTGGGCTTTGCACCAAGGGTACTTTGCCCTTAGGATGAAACAAGAAATGGGAATTTGTGTTCATTTCTACACGCGCCTACTATTTCCAGCAACACTCCCGATTGCTAAATGTGTATTATTTCAACTTTATCTACCAAAAACATATTTCATCACAGTAGTTCAACTGTGATTCCAATTAGATTTTCAAAGAGATCAGATAAAAGGAGAACAAACCAACAGGGGGGCACTTTTCACTTTTAAAGTACTTACCTAACACAGTCTGCATTGGTACTTTCCCTGTAAGTGCTCTAGTCATTAACTTTTCACTACATTTTCAAAGTGACTCCACTCTTTTGGATTTCCCTTTCTCTATCACTGATAGCCTGCTGTCACAAACTAAGCAACCCTGAAGGAAGAAATGTACCAGAGACTGCCATGCAAAGGAGAGGGCACTGACTGAAGTCTTTGTTTCCTTCAGGGGATTCTATGAGGGGATTTTAACTTACCCCTGTAACTGTACCTTTGCTCCTGAGAACCGGAGACAAGTCAGAGGGAGCTTGACACCAGGGCAGTCTTCATGGACCTAAGCCAGTTTGTCATTCTGGAAGAATAAGGGGAAAAAGCAGTTACAAAGTGAAGTTTTGAAGGAATATGGCAAACGTACTCATCAGAACAATGATACTCAGGGCAAAATCAGAGATCTTAGTGCTGCCTCCATTATCCGCAAATGAGAAATCAAAACCAGAGCACTGCTTCACTAAAGTCTCTGAACGCAGATATCTCAGGTTCATGACATGCTTCCTTTCTTCCTCTTTCTACTGAACACCCCTGTCAATTGCAACACTGACCCCCTCCTTGGTTCCAGCTCAAGGAAGAAATAGGTGTCCATGCCAAAATTCCCTGTGAGCACCCAAGGGAATTCCAGGGCCGGACATCTGTGTTCGCACCAACACTGAGCACACACAATTAACTTCCACCAGTCTACTCAACTTAACTTTGGAAAAAGACAAAAAAGAAAAAAAGCTGAAATACCTTTGCAGCTGAACCATCAACACAAGAAAATTCTACCCTCTTTTTAAAAACAGGGAAATGTGACTTCAATAACGTGACCCCTACCAATCCTTTTGATCCAACTAGACACTGTCTCTGTCAACCCACTCCAGCCCAACAAGAAAAGCAGGGCAAGAGAGAAAGCAGTCAAGAGAGCAAAGGAAAAAAAAAAAAAAAAGAAAAGAAAGAAAAGAAAAGAAAAAAGGAATTGATCTGTACTGGCTTTTTTCATCTTCCACAGAGAATTGCCTGATCTCGGACAGACTCTACCAGAGTGCAGAAACTGCAGCCACAAAAGACAATTTGTATTTCTCTCTCACATCAGCAGCACTACAAAACAATTGGTGTTGAACTAACAAAGCACTCTGTCTGTCCAGCCCTTAGTAGTCACAATATTACTTTAAAAACACTTCTCTATTGGCTTTCCAAATCAGGAAATATTCTAAAACAAAGATATGCGCTTAACATCATTAAAATTTGTTGTAAAATCCAACAAAAAAAACCAGACTGGATTTTGCATCCAACATCAGATCTATCAGCAATGCTATTTCCATATCACAATCTTGTTAGAACCAGTAGAACTTCTCCCGTATTTCTGATCTGAATCTAGTGATACTTGGCCTTTTTCTTATGCTTCCTCAACAACAAAACATGCATTTCAGCTTTCATTTAAAAATTAAAGGAATCATCTTTCCCTTTTCTATGTGCACAATGCTGGAAAACGCATCCTGAGTATGACTTAAAAACACAAAGCAGCTAAAAGGGATTCAAAATTGCTAATACCTCCTGATTACCAAAGTCACTCTCAGGTCCTTTTGGAAGGCAGACATTGAAAAGCTTGACTCTCAGTGCTAATATACATACACACACACACACACAGACATATATATATACAAAAGAATATTAAAGGCAAAAGCAGTACCCAAGAAAGGTAAGGGCCAGAGCAAAAAGCTGCAGCTTCCCTTCCCTGTTAGGAGTACAAGATAACATATCTCCTGCCCAACATTCTTTTGAGCAACAACCTGATCTCCTTGACGTGCCTATTCCGTTCCCACACTGTGGTCTGTACAGGTAGGCAGCCCCCAGGAGAGACAAGCCACTGAAGCCTATGCATCCTATAGAGTGCCAAGAGCAATCATTCAAGCTTTTATACAAGCCCATTGTACCTCTGCAGAAAGGCCACACTCAATCCGGCCCACAGAGAAAATACAGCAGCCTAGATTGATGGTATCTACTTACACTGCTGCAGTTTATATATACATATATATACACACATATATACACACACACATATACATACACACACACAGAGTCTCCAACAATCTTTCTGAAAAGCTGAACAAGAGTCTTAACTTTTAAGCTTGAATCACAGCTAGCATATTTAACCCAAGTACTGGTAAGATGCATTTAATTTTTTTGTAAAAAAACCAAAAACATAATTGTTTTGGGGCAGGGAACAGAGGGGGTACTGTGGATACATTCCTCCCTCCTTCTCCCATGAGTAAGGATATATGCATGCAGACGTACAGAATAACACATAAACTTGTTCTCCACTACTCAATTTTCCATTTTGAATGTATAGGCAGCAATATATAAAGTTCACATTATTTCAGTGAGATATGAAAAATGCCAGAGAAATTAAAATTCACATAATATAGATTATTTGGCCATCACTAACTAGAGAAAAAAATGAAGTCTTAAGGCCAAATCTATGGGGATTTCTGGGGATGTCATTACAACCTCACACAGATGCCTAAGACAAGAAGTGCTGATATTTTGTCTGCCTTAGCACAAAGTTAGCTCTGAGACACATGAAACGACTCTTTGAGAAAAAAAAATATTTAAGCTGTATACTACAAAACACCAATGTCAAACATGATGCCACAAATAACAACAGTGAGCCACTCCATCAACAAAGAGTACTCTGACCGCATCAGACCCAAAGGAAGCATCAACAATCAATCTTAGAAAGCTTCATTAGTCACGATCAAAAAAAAAAAAAAAAAAAAATCCTTTTTTGTTACACCAAACTCTTACAGCCATTTCAAATTTAGTATGTGTTACACACCTTCCCAGAGTTGTGAAGAGCTCACCTACAGTAACCACAGGCAAGTCCAGTAAAGACTACCACTTGACATGCCTTAAATTTATTTGTCAGAGCTATTCTCAATACAGGGCAGCAAGACTGCAACTAGTCATGGCAGCAGCACGGTGCAGAAGCACTCTGCCCCACAGACAGTTTAAACTTGTTCCTTTTGCTGATGCTGTTTACAAAATCATTTTTACTCTAAATTACTTTGGCTTTGAGTACTATACAACGGGCTCCTCTGATCCTGCAAATAAATAGCTCTTCCATTCCAAGAATATAATTAAAAAGACTATTTAGCGTAACTCTTATGATACTTATTTTCTCTATGGGAAATCTTCCTACAGAATCAGAATAATTTAGGCTGGAAAGGACCTCTAGAGGCTACGTCCTCCAATTCCCAGTCAAAGCAGTGCTGATTTCAAACTTCGATCAAGTTGTTCAGAGTCTTGTCCAGTCAAGTTTTCAAATCTCCAAGGGCAAATCCCACAACCTCCACAGACCCCAGGTCAGAGTTTAACCATTTTCATAGTTTTTTTCCTTAAGTCCAGTCAGAATCTGCCCTTTTCAGCATGTGACAACTGCCTCTCATCCTTTCTCTGCACACAGCAGAGAAGAGCATCTCTCTCTGTTCCATAACAGCCCATCAGGAAATGGAAGGCAGCAATTCATCTTCCATTCTCCAAGCCAGGCAAACCCAGGTGCCCCAGCATCTCCTTGCATGCCATTTGTTCCAGTCCCCAACCATCAGGGCAGCCCTCCCCTGGGCTCTGTCCAGTTTGTCCCTAACTTTCTTACACCTGGGGCCAAACACTGGACACAGCATTATTCCAGGAGCAGCCTCATCAAGAGCAATCGTTACCCTCCTCAATTGCATGGCCATGCTCTTGCTAATACAGCTCAGCACACCGTTAGTCTCCATCGCTGCAAGAGCACGCTGCTGACTTCAATCCAACATTACTTTTTAGTCACTATATACTTTCATTCCTCCAGTTCCCCTACCCTAAGAATACAGGGTTAGAACAAAGCAAGTGATGTGGGTGGACACCAAATATCCCTTGGGCAATAGTATAATATAAACAAGAAGCTAATATTGTAGCTAATTTTCTTTGTGAAAAACTTAGAAAGGAAAGAAGTGGGGCATGATCTTACAGTCAAAGGTCAACCCGAATTTTGCATGAGAACGGATGGCAATACCCTATACCTTAATCAGTAAACTTGCAAATCAGTATAGTAAACTGAAAAGTACTCAGTTTCTTCTGCTGACAAATTTTTACAGGGAAATGTTTTAGCTAAAATACAAACATCTACTGATGGCTGAAACAAGGTGGCTGCTCCGAGTTAAAACTCTTTGAACTATTTATGAAAATGCAACAAAGCCTTTCACATATTTCACCTTGATCATAAAGCACTGTTTCACAGGTCCCCTGACATACAAAGCAGCATCGGCTATCTTACTTTCTGATCTCAAAGCAAGTTCTTCTGAGGACGACCTCAAAAGAGCAGCACAAAGGATTCGGCAGGAGAATGCACTGCTTCATGAGTGGCATCTCAGATCATCTAAGCACAGAACACCCTGGAACAGCATTTTTTACAGTGACCGAACAAAGAAATATCTACATTTAAAGAAAAATGAATGTGGTTTAGAACGAAGCTATACAACTTCCTGCAGTTTACCCCAGAAAGAATGAAAGACATATGATCTGTAACTTCCTTTGGCTTTTCTTTGAACTCTACATAGAAAGCTTTAAAGAGCAGCATTTTCTTATTAGTTGCTTCTAAGATTTTTGCTAAATTAAATTTCCGAATAGTATTTAATTCTAAATTATTTGAATGTACCAATACCCATGGGCTAAAACACCCTCTCTTAAAGAAAAACAATTTCTAATCATTATTTTGAGATAGAGCATACTGCATTACTTGGATGAAATGAGCAGTACATGCCACTCACTTGACAGCGTCAGTTCCAAAGCATTTGCAGAGCATCTAGACATAGGTCAAAACAGATACAAGAGGAAGGAGATGCGAGTAAAGCTAGGCATGTTACCCGCACTGAGCTACTGAGAGCAACCTTCCTCGCCCGGCAGTGCAAAGTATGCCCTCGCAGAGTGTGAATCAGGTTTCATTCAGAGACCCAAGGAAGGCAGCTTTCTATAGAACTTCGTAGGATGCTCCCCATATGCAAGAATGGGCTTAATAAAGATTCAATTTATCATTTATTTAAAGCTTGTCTTCTATTACTTTGCTACATATTGCTGCCGCAGGGGGCAGGTTTTCATATCTGCCTAGATTAGAGCTAAAACCTCCAGAACCACGACTGCCAAATACCCCAACAACAACCAGCAGCCCTGGACCCGAAGATTATTCTGTGCAAGTTCGAAATTTGCCGCCTTAGCAGCTGCAGAAGTTCCACCCAGGAGCACGAAATACATTTTAACACTGAGATTTAGACATGGAAATATGTATACACACACATGTGTGTATATTCATTTGTGTATAATTCTGCATATAACAGGCATTTCAAAGTAAATAAGCCTCCAGCAATTTAATAACAGTAACAGACATAGGTGTCTGTCATATTTTGCATCCATGAGAGAAAAGTCATGGCAAACGCAGGAGAGCTGTTGCATGGTGGCAGTGTTGATGGCATCTCTCCAGCTAAACCGCTGCAGTGTTGGAACTGCACGTGCTCCCAGCCTCATGCTGCCGTCTACCAGCTCCCCATGCCAGCCTACTAAACAGGAGGCAAGCTGTAGCACCCCATGAGAAGTAAAAGGGAAATCAGTGCCTCTCCCGAGGCCCCTCTGACTGACCCAGAACGAACACACACATCGGCGCAGGATTCAGCGCGAGTCTGAAGTTCTACACGTGACCTGGAAAGGTTTTGCCACACCGCTTCTTTAATAAGAAGGACAAAACCCACTCTATGTGCAAAGCTTTTAAACACCTCCAAGACTGCCACTTTTACTCCTCCAGGTTTATTTTTTCCCCCCCCTTCATCCAGTCCTTTCCATTTAGCTTACACAGAGACCACCTCCAGAGTGGCATGCTAATTAGCAACAGCTTGCATTCTATATTAAAAACAAAAACAGAAAAAAAAAAAGATCTAGTGAAAAGGGAAACCGAATGAGCTCATACGCATTTCATCATTCCATTAATATTGGCATATTTTAATTATATCCACATAATTTTAATTCTGATCTGATCAGCAGACTTGCCATAACTGCTGAAAAACAGAGTAATAAATTAGATGTGTGATATGGTAGGGTCTGTTGCCCTATAGACTCATTACAAAGCACTACAAAAATATATATGGCTGTAACCAAAACTGACAATGATAAGCTGACTGTGTCAGGATATAAGAAAGAGATGAACAGCAGAGAAAAGTTAGGCTGGTGTAGAAAATAAATCCAAAACCTCCACAGTATTACTTCAACAAGCTAAGAAAATACTTCATAAAATGAAGTTCTTTTTGCCTTCACCAACATGAGTAGCTCCAATTCTCTACACTTTTCTGTATTTCACAACCGTCTGGATTTTTCCCAGTGGGACCGATTCTGTTTTTTCATGCCTGTACTTCCTGGATGTTCAGTATTTTCCAGTCCATCTACCTGGAACACAAACTAAACTATAGGTCACAGAGAATAAAAAGTTAAATGACTCTTCAACTCTTACAGATTTCCCAATATTGTAGCAAATGGAATACTGCACATTGCTTTGAAGGAGGGAAATACGATTTAACTGACATTTCATCAGTATCTTGGGACTCAAAGATCATCTCCTACAATACTGAATATTTAATTAGAACACAACTTATGAAGAAGCAATGTTTGACAGTTTTTTTTCCAAATGTCTTGCCTAAACTTTAACAATAGTTTGCACTTACAATATGTATTGTAATAGACTCCAGCATTATAATTAAGATCAGCTAAGCTATATTAGGGAATTTCAACAACTGTTGAAATGTCTCCTCCTAATACATACATACTCCTAGTGTCTCCTCCTAATGCATAAATGAGGAGTCAATGATATTGAAAGACAACAGATTTAATGCAGGTAACTTATAGAGTTCAATGCTACAAGGTATTACTGAAACAACCTTGCCTGCTATTAAACAGGCAAGAACATATTACAGCCTCATGTGTAAAGTAACTGTTAGCTGAGAAGGGTTAGAAGAAACTTCCATGATGACAAACAGCACACTGTAACTGCTCACAACAGTTGGATGGCACTGCCCGGATCTCGCATTGCATCCCACTGAGAAGTGGCAGCTTTTTAAATCGTTGCTGAAAACAAACACTAGAAGAATCACGCCCTGGGGTGCAAAGCAGTGTAAAACTAGATCTTTGTCTTGAAAATACTGGTGTTTCACATGAGAAATACAAGTATTAGCACAGATCTGGTTGAACCTGCTTGCAAGTCTGATTTTGCACATGTGTAAATCCACAGAAGTCAATGGGGACTTTGCTTACATTACATACCTCTCCCACCATATCCATATAGACAGAAGTGTGAAAACCGATAATCTCTTCCAGACATATCTGGCTCCAACTCCTACTGTACAGACCTGTGGGCACCTCGTAACTGGGAAGTTGCCAGAATAACTCATTTCATTCTACAGAAACATGGATATGTGAGAATACTGAGACTTCCGCACCTTACCCACGCTAGAGACCTATTACTCTTGAAATGAGCTAGTATCCTCGCATCAATAAAACACTTTTACTACAGATACAGACAAAACTACTTCAGCAGAAAACCAAAAAGGTATGATGGTGAAGCAGCCTTTGGTTGCATCCCTCCTTCTACCTGGAGAGAACCCAATTTTCAAGTGTAACAGTGACACTTTATCATACTGCAACTGGGATGAATTAGACTGAAGATACAAGTGGACTACAAGACCACTCAGCTCTGCAAGTAGGTGCAAAACAAAATCAGACAAGATACAAGGTACCCCAAAGGGTGACCATCTGCTTTGGAGCCAGCTTTTGCACTCTTCATAAGCACACTTAGTCACAGAATAATGACAATCCGGGTTGAGGCAGATCCTATGTTGATAACCACTCTCATTTACTAACACTGTAACACTACAAGGACAAATCCTGCAACTCTTCATCTAGCAAAGCATATTTTGTGGGAAGCTTACCCACATAAAAAGCTGAGGATCAGCCTTCTCTGATCATTAAATCAGACGCGGACAGATACTGACACATCAAGCTTGGTTCATAAAGGAAAGAATTATTTTAAATCAAAACCAGCTTTCCTGGTTAAAAACAAAACACACACCAACTCTAAATGCTCTTATTTTAAGAGCAATGTTTTTTTCAGTTTTGCTTCCAACTCTTCCCAAATGACATAACCAGAACTGCAAACAAGTGATGTCCACGTAGGAACTTCTACCACAATGACACAACTGGTCTAAATTTACATTGACACCACTTTACCGTAATCCTGCTTCTCCCTCACACACAGGTTCTTGCACCGGGTATTCAACCCCTTCAGTTAACTGTGGGGTCGTACGTAACTAACCTATGCTTGCTAAACTTCCCCATGAGAACACTTTCAGAGGTAAGAGCCAAAGAGCAGTCTCAGTGAATCTCCTCTCTTTGGGCTGTTGCTGCACTGTCCTGGAGGGCATTCTTTGGATCCAGCACAGTCCTTGGACAATATTATTCTGCGTTGCTCCATTAAACATTTTATTTTCAGAATCCATGCCATTATTTCCCGTCTCTCTTCAAAGTGTGAAGTTAGACTGCTTTATGGATTAAATATATTGCCAATGATTTAGCCCTCCGTGTTTCACGTCACACGTAGCTTGCTAAAAAGCCACTAAGCGCGTCTCAGCCAAAGGCATAATCTCAACTCTGTAAAAACCGGAGAAATTCCGCCACGGAATCAAATGACCAAACCGTCACTCCAGACGGAAACCCGTACCTCTGGAAAACACCAACAATGGCACAAAACAGCACTGCTATTGCCTCCTCGCACCGGAGCCTGCCCCCCACACACA
>Ga0181612_176608_pt1 | contig 13214 bp, 8 predicted proteins | sample HoacroProtozoa21_FD_119630 | JGI IMG/M metagenome (GOLD analysis project Ga0181612, IMG submission 119630) | Hoatzin crop microbial communities from Cojedes, Venezuel. Combined Assembly of Gp0051906, Gp0051904, Gp0051908
ATAGATTATTTACCATACATTTTTGTCATTCTCATTATCTCTAGCTGCATAATGTGACAGTAAGAATCCTGTCCACAGTTCCCATGATGCCCTTCTATTGTACCTGTATATACCTCACTTGGCCTTTCAATTTAATCCTGTATTAATGTTTCCTTTCCAACCCTTCTCATTTTAAATGAGCTTGGGAAAAGTTGTTTCTGAAACAGTGATTTAGCTCATTTTCTGGGCCTAGAGGGATATAGCTAACTGATTTATTGCCCTATGGATGTTGTAATTGTTGCAAAACATGATGTATTCCCAGAACAGTGATATCAGTATGTCATTTTGAAAATATGCCTCCTAGCATTCCACTGAAATTAATGAAGCGTCATTAAATAGTTGCAGTTATTAGTACGTTGTACATTCCAGCATGCAAAGAGTTCTTGACAAACTTCAAGGTGTCAAGAGGTAATATCTGTCAAATCAAAACTAAATACAGAGAATGAGAAATGGTTGGGTTAACTTCAAGCACGCAAGTAATTTGGAAGTCACCTTATAGCTATCACAAATTTTCAGGAATGCTCCCCCCCCTCAACCCAGATTAGGAAAACTCGCACAAATACATTAAGGTTATTGCATTCAAAAGACTTCCTTGATAACAAACAAGCAAAAAAGAAACCAAAACAAAACACCACCACTAATCCTTCTCTAATAAGATTATTTCAGAATGTATATACTCAAGTAAAAGCAGGTTGTTCTTATTATCGTTTGTAATTTGCCAAATGAAATTAAAAGTTAGGACAAGATTTTCAAGATCAGATAGCAAGTATTTTCAATTTTCTCTAAAATTCAGATTTAGATGATTACATAAAACACCTGGTTTAAAAGATACTAAATAGCTCCTATTTGAGCATAATTCTGAAAATTACGCCTCAGGAAACATATTTTCAGAATCTGGTTAAATTAAATGAGTTGAAAACCACACTTGATTTGGGAATCTAATTTTTACCATATGTTAAATGTTATTCTTGTAATGTAATCTGAGATGAGGACTTAATTCATAGTTCAGCCAAAGCTCATCAGCTGTTCAAAGTGTCACATCCTGTTGTGGAATGTGGCTTGATTATGATCAAGTCAGAGGAGTCTTAAAGGAAAATCAGGAACAGGGAAATTTATGGGACTCTGAACTCAATCACACACACTGACAGAATTAAAAAGGAGACCAAGGTTCCAAGCTTACTTCTAGAAATGAAATATAACCTCTTAATCATGCAAATGTTATCCTGCACATCTAATTTTGACTTAGCCAAATGAATTAAGTGCCTCTTCTAAGCAGAGGTACAATATACAAGTTAGAGCATCGGTTTCACGAAAACAGGTTGGTTACCTCATGTGACACAGATTATTTGCCCTTATAATATCAAAAACTTTCTTGTAATGGTCTGCTCTTGGTATCTGTTGCTGATGCTCTGGATAATACCAGTAACTCAAAAATAATCACTATTTCTGATCTTCATTTTCTGAACCAGTTTATTTAAGCAGTGTATAAGTGGAGCATGCTCAAGTTTTCATGCCAACAGGCCAGCTTTCCATCATATGTCATATTTTTATTTACAAGGTACTTACTAGTCTCCATCTGGCTGGTATTCTAAGAAATATTGGAAGTATTAATAGTCTGTCTTCACTTATGCCATATAAAAGGATGAGAATTTATTGATTGAGACTTTTTAAATTCATACAATGATCTGTCAATCAAAGTACAAGCAGGTATTCTATTATGGTTACTAAGTACTTCACTTACATTACATATTACTTACTGTTCTTAAACTACCAAAGCAGCAAACAAGACACCTTACATGGCTACAGACACGGTAGAATATGGACTTGGGATATCTGAGAAATACTAGTAATGAATTAGTGTTACAGGTATGTAAATATTAGAGAGAAAACATATATATAAAACTTCAGATACACATTGATAAATGCTTAGATTCACTTTTCTGTTTAGGGTATTCAGGATAGTTGGGTCTCTTAACTTTCTCTTTTAAGAGCATAAAAAACTATCTTGAAATTTCTATTATGTTTTCTATATCCTACTCTTCCGCAAAGATTACTCACTGCCACTCTTTAATGAAGAGGGAAAAAAAATAAAGTAATAAAAATCCTCCTTTCAATCAGCCTACAGATGACTGGCTAAACAGACACCGTCCCCCTGAAACAGTCAAAAATTTGCAGATTCTGTACTGATTGGATCACTAATACCACATGAACAGACAGTTTAAAGACAAGAATTCAAGAATTCATTAATTGTAATAATAAATAAAAACCATAAATATCTGCATAAATCAAATATTCCCATCAGCTACATACTATCAAAAGCAGAAGGTAGAACAATTTTTTTGCATGTAACCTGACAATATACCCCTGAAAATGTGAACAAAGCTCTCACTTCAGCAATATTTTTTAGTCAGTTGAAAGTACAGATGCCGCCTATATAATAATGAAAAGTAACAGCTTATATTTTAAAGAAGAAAAACAATAACAATAACAACAATTTAAAAATAAAAACAACAATAATAATTGTAATAACCACCTTATAGCTTCTAATTATTCAGGAATCAAAGTATAAGCTTCCAAGCTATAAAAAATCATGTGAAAATAGCAATAAAAGTCAGCGAATTAGAGAACTTAGAAAATCTTTTTGGTCTAAAGTAAAACTTCATAAATTATCATAAAAATGCTATTATTTTACTTTAATTCAACGATGCTTTTAAACAGAAACAAAAAAAGAATTTAAAAAAACTTCACTTAATGTCATAATTCGTTCCTTGTGATAGGTACACTCAGATTAGAATGATGGGTATGAGTCCAAAGTACTACCTGGAAACTGGGTGGCTATGAAAGAGCTCATCAGAAGAACTCAGAAGTATAAAGCTTGAGGATCTTTATTTCATAAACTTCTACAAACTGTACAAAATAGATTTCTACAAAATTATTGTCCGAGGAAAGCCTTTTACTATACAAATGGAACTTAGTATTGAAAACCTATTATCTTTATAATCAGGTGGGGGGTGAAGAGGAAAGAAAATCATTCCACAAACAATAAAAACCTTTTGTGGGCATGGTGGGGTTTTTAATTATCTCAAACAAGGAGAGTGCTGTTGTTCAGCTACAGTCCCTTTATTAGCATCTATTTCATTTAGAAGGCACTCCTACACCAGGGTGATGGACAGCAGCCTACAGTAAATAGTTTAAGGTAGATTTAATGCTTGCCTTTCCAGTCTAAGACTTTGTGAAATGGAAAGGGGCTTGGTCCTATATTCTCATACTCTCAATTGGTTACTCACTGGCTAGCTGACAGCAAAAGGAAGTAACCATCCATCATCTTCAATGGGGAGCCAAAGCAAGAAAAAAATCTTAATAATGTTCTGGCAAAAACAGCAGGGAAAATGCAGTGTAATTTTGAGATGCAAGAATGATATGCAAATCCTTGATTTTTATCACACAAAGTATCACCATAGAGAGCTATTCACATCTGGTATAAAGGAGAACTACGCACTTTTTAATTTACTCTTGAGTTTAACTAGTTTGAGTACCTCCCACCTCAGTTTGCAAGGTAAAATGACAGCACTGAACTCTGATTAGGACAAAACCATTTACCTAGTAAAAGTTTAGTTGACTGAAGACATATGAGTTGTCTTAATTTGACTTTAGAATTCAGAGAAGAAAGAATGACAGGTGTCCACCATCTCAGCACAATGATAATGATTTCTCATGTTGAATTAATAGCTGTGAAACATGCCTGATTTCAGCAGCTGTTGGAAGCAGCAGGGTTGTTTCAGTCAGAATAAAGAAAGACTTCCACCTCCCCAGATAAATGCATTCAAATCAAACAGTGCATACCAACAGTCGGCAGTACCCTGCTCTTATGTTAACAGTGATTAATCACATTGCTGATTGGTTCTCAGCTATCTTCCCTTCTACCGTTGCTATAGATAAGATCACTGAGCTGCTCATTAAAAGAGCTGCACATGAGCTGCAGGAGGGAAGGATGGTGATCCCTAAAGAATTATTGTAATAAGTATGAGGCCTTTTCAGCACTTTATATAAGCTTAACTGAGGTCAGGTGTCAGTGATTCCCCACACGTCTCCTGAGGCCAATACCACTTTGCACCCCGCTACTGATAATACTGTGCAAGTAGCACAATTTAGTTTTATTGGTGGAACATTTGTAGGAACTACAGCATGGGGAAAAAAGACAGTTGACTCTATATACTGAATAAGTAGTCTGCAAGTACTGGAATACGTGAATATAGAAAAATGGATAGGATATGGGCAGACAGGTACGCAGTCATACTAAATGGATAATTTGTCACAGGCATGTTATTATTTAACCCCTCTTCCACTGTCTGTTATTTTAGCCTTCCACAAGTTAGGCATCTAATATAAATTACCCATCCAGTCTACCTCTATAGACAAAGGAGAATAATTATTCCAGATAATGATTCAAACAGCAGAAATTAGATGTCCTGGGCAGCACAATCCACTGCTTGAGATGCTTTTTTTTGTACATTGACCATAGATAGACCTGGGATGACTAGTTTTGACCTAGCACCAAACTTTTAGATGGCTAACTTTTGTGAGAGAAAACAAATTTCTCTGAAAATAAATTATGATTTCAGTCACTAGATTCTTTCAAGTTGTTGACCAATCTATTTCTATTGCTGATTCTGCAGGCTTTGGTCAGATATTGTCAGAAGTATTTGCAATATGACTGGACATTAGACCAACCTCACCACATTTGTCCAGCATAATGCTGTCCTTAAAGCAGCCTTCTAGCATCATTGTGTCTGCTCATAGCTGGATTTGTACAAGGCAATGAAAAGGCTCTGTATTGATCAAATTAATTTAGTATTCAGCATTCTTCCAAATCATCTTCTTCCCCTGTTTCTGCTCTCTGATCTGACACAAGTATTGGTAGCTCTTAAAATCAGATCTGTCTGAGCTCATCCACTGCTGTAAGAACCCTGGCCTCTGAAAACTGAAAAAACCTGATCTATGTACAAAAAGCCGTGGAGGTCACCTCATTAAAGTTTTGCTGTAAATTACTGAAGAGAAGCAAAACAGACAGTTTTAAAGGCATCTGTTACTCAGCCACACATCCTTGTGGATTTTGGTCTCTATAACTCTTGACAGCTGCTTAAGTCATTACCATATCCTCATCAATGTAATCAGTACCCTAAGGCTGCCCTACCTCTCAAATTCACAATCTGCAGTGCTGCTCACTTCAGTGCTTTGGGGCGTATTAGCAACTCCAGCTTCTTCTGCTTTGATGTGCATGTTCTGTACCACTGACCCCAAAATATGCAGGTCTAATGAATTGGCTTTAATAGTTTTCTTACCCACTTAACTGTTTTTGTTTTAATTGGCTATACTACCATGTGTCCTGAACTACACTGAAAAGTTCACAGCATAGATGCTAATGGTGCCTTTCTAATTACTGCATAATGAACAAAGGTCTGTCAGAGCAATTTCAGAGGTTAGACTTCACAATTAGGAAACCAACTTTAATAAAAATCAACACAAAAATTTCACACACTCAATAGATATTATCCACACCACAAAACTACATTTTACAAATTTCTGGCTTTTTAAAAATATTTGTATAAATTCTTCTTACTTTTTTCTTCTTTCTCTTTTCATCTACCTGCCAACAGCAACAACCTCAGCTTTATTACATTGTCCCTGAAGTGTACTTAACTGTCATGGATCACCACCCTGGGATTGAACTTGATTTCTCTTTTCATTTACTTGAGGGAGCTCTGATAACTGAGGGGCAGGGTCATGCCATCTACTGGCAAGATTTACATCCAGGCTTGTATGGAGCAGGATTGAAGGATTTGTCTTAGAGAACTCCAATGCTTTTTCAAAGTAAATTATATTTTTTTTCCAATATTTCCAATTGCATAGGTATCAGTAAAGATATTCTTTCTAATGGTGACAGAAAGTGTAGCAGCTGGTCTTATTTCATCCTCTGTGCCACCTGCTTTGCACACCAATGGCACTAGCTAAAACACATTTGCTTCACTGGTAACCTGAAGACCTGAGAACATCATAACATAGTGAAAGTTTAAGATTAGGGTAGATGAAAAGGATGGAAGGCCTCCCCATGATTTCAAAAGATTGTGGATTAGGCATGAGCAAGGTCCAGCAACTCCATTATAACACCAGCTTTCTGTTCCCTTTGTTCTCCCCATGTTACACCTGGTTTGACAGTTGGGTAGTTTAGCAGAACATTCATACACCTATGTTACACATATTAGCTATAATTAAAACAACACCTGATGTTAGGATAGTTGGTATGGTTGCATATTTAAACATTCATCCACCAGCATATGTGAAGTTCAACAAGAAAAAATGTTGGAGCATTTCACTACCATTTCCACCTAAATATTTAGATACAATTTCACAGCAATGTAGCGTGATGTCACACTTTTATTCCCAAAAATGTAGCTACAAAATCACTCAATTTCCTGCCACAGTTCCACCTGGCCACAAAACTTTTTTATTTTTGGTTTTTAGGGGTTTTTAATGTTTATTTTTTAAAATAATAATAATGTTTATTTTATACTAAAATGTTACTCTAGCTGCACAGTGCGAAACTACTCATTAGCAGGAAAATTAGGTAACATACAGCTTTCAGATAAATTAACAATGTGGTACCAGTAGTTCAACCACACTAAGTGTTTTTGGATTGCCAGAAATCCATCTTATATTCAGACCAGTTAAAACCTGTGTGTATCTAGGGCTTCACCTATTTGAGCATTTTGGTTTGAATCAGGAGTGAGTTTCGGAAATAAACACACAGCTTAACTTCACTGACTGAGTCTTGGTTTAGTATGTGGAGAGGTTTGGAATTGTATAAACTGGCTTTCTCGTAAATTCAGCTGAACAATAAGACAAGATCCTGTATTCCAGGGCATCTAGCACAGCACCAAACAAGACCCAGACCTAGCAAAATTCTAAAAGTTCATAGTGTATAGATGTCCAGATCTCAGCTTCAGTTGCTTTACTCTAAGGTGGTCTATTGTGTCACCCTACTTGATAATATTGGCCTACATTACTTGGGAGAAGAGTAAAATAGCAAACTTGAACGCCTTGCTTCTAGGAAAAAAAAATGAGGAAAGTGAATAAGGCTTAGAAAGTTTTGTTGGCTCTTTCTTTTTTGTTTGTTTGTTTGCTTTGTTTGTAAGAATAAAACAATTTTTACACAGAGCAGAAAGGCGTATCACATCAGCATACAATTACTTATGCTAAGTCTAGCCACTGGACTTAAATATTTTTAAATAGTATTTTAAGGTTATTGTTCAAATCAGTATTGAAGTCAATTTCTCCTTTACAGACTTAGCTAGATGTTGCTGGAATGACTGCCATCTCTATGGAAGTCACAGAATTACAAGCTGTTACAAGAACATGAAGGTAAAAGAACAGAGAAGAAACTCCTGAACTGAAATTTGAAGAATTTCAAAACAAAATCCATATGATTAATTTAAGTTAGCCAGTTTCTTCAAAGATACAGCATACCCACACACACATTTCCAATTATTTCATCTTAGGGGAAGAATATTCACAGAAAATCTCTTATAACATTTATCTACTTTGCCCCTTAAGAAGACTAACCACATGTGTCTCTTGTCTTCTCACCGCACTGATCCTTGCAAAAGAAAGAAACAAACATCAGTGACATAAGTTCTCAGACTGAATTCCAAGTTTTTCTACCCATGTTCTGCTCTAGCAAAAGAGTCGAAGGGAGCAGTACAGAAAACCTTGGTCATAGCCCTACCCAAAACCTAAAGGGCAGAAAAGACCTTTCAGACTTCCACTCTTTAAGTAATATCAGAGGTCAGGAAGAGGACAATGTGCATGTCTTGTCTCTTCCCTGCTGTTCTCTTTAGTCACTTAAATACCATCACCTTCTCTATATGGACACTGTCTAAGAATAGGTCTCTGCAAAGTTTGAGGTGTAAAGGGATACAATGAAGTTTTAGGGAGTTCTAAATGATTTTCATAGTTCTTAATTTCTGATAGAAGGAAAAGATGTGAGGCACAAGATAATCCAGTATTTTTATATAATTTTCCTCCTAAAACACAAAATGATGATCACTTCATTATTACACTACACCAGTACAAATTACCATAGAAAATATATCAAAGCCCCTTCTCTTTATAACAATTATTTCCTATTTATGTAGCCTATGGAATTTTGTTAAAATACATGTTTGTGGAGAAGAGTATATTTATGAACAATTATGATTCTGTTTTGGTTATTATTTTCATTCCTCTCTTCCTGAATATTGCTTTCATCCATGAAATTTACTATTTATGCATAAAGAATACTAATTGATTATTAAGTAATCCTTCAATGGTATAGTGAATTCTGAATTGACAGTTATTTCACTATCTCTAAAACTAATACAAAAATAACCAGTTACCAAAGTGATGCAGATTTTGAAAACAATTTGTGCATCAGAGAAAAAAATATTTTGGTCAGCGAAATTGTACAATACATACATCAAATAGAGCTTCATTGGATGGCTAAATTCCACAGTTAAGAAGACCATGAATGATCACTTTTTTCCTAGAAGTGAGTCACAGTTCCATTGGGTAAACTGATTTTTTGACGGAATACAGCAAGAGAATATCACTGAGACAAAACAGAAGAAAGGACACTGTCAGATAAACCAATGCCACCTTCTGTCATGCAGAGCTGACACAGGGGTGGAGGGGTAAGTGAAATTCCCAACAGTCTTCAGATAATATTCCACTTATTGGATGTTTTTGTGAGTACTTAATTAAGCTCCTATTCCTGCCTGTGGATCCCTGTTATATAAAAAGATTTTTTCACAGATAAAACTGCAAAGGAAAGCATGATTTTATATCCAACTTCCTCATATATGCATCCTCTTAAATATATGCATTAATGAAACACAAAAACAAACCCAAAACTAAAAACAAAACCACAAAAACCTAGTAAAATGCTAATTCAGAATGTGTTTAGAATTACCTCAATTACAATTTTGTGAGACTGGACCAATGATAATTGTGCCTTAAAATGAAAAAAATACTTTAAAAAATGGCTTTAGAACAAAGGAAGTGTTCATTCTCTCACTTGGTAGATATTTACATTTAATTTTCATGCTTGAAGGACTTGCATTCCAGTCTCTAAACCAAACTTTAATGCAGGCTGTGGGTAAAGAACATCATCTTCATTAAGCATCAACTAGCAATCAAACAAATAAGAACATTTCAAAGAAGAATTCCCACCCTGCAGGGTTCCTGTGAAGGAAATAATAAAGTGAAATATGAAAAATAAAACTGTTCTTCAAGAAGAACAGATCTAATTAAAAGGAAGACCTAACAACTTCATGGATTAATTGGGAACCAACTGAGATAATTAGACCTCTGGGAGTAAGATTACACCCATCATAAACTGCTTTTTTCACAACTACAGGTTAAGTGCTTAAAGCTTTAATTGGGGGCAGCACTAAGAGGAGAGTAGAACTTGCACAGAAGAATTAATATTTGGTGAAGCAATATCCTGAAGTACTTTGGCATCGTTAAAAACCACATTATTATTTTTCCCCAAGTGCGTGGGATTCTTGGAGCCAAGTTGACAAGCATGGTTACAATTTGTACCAATCAAAAAATGCTCACACTATTATGCTTTGACCTATAAACCACAGGTAGCTACTCTGTACATTAGAAGTTCAAATACAGTTTCACCCTCTGTGATTACAGTTTAAATTGGCTGCTATTTTAACACATACATACACCATGATAGTTTCTGCAGTCAAACCATGTCTTTTAAGAGATATCTACCCTGAGAACACTACATTGAATTTAAAAAAAATAAATAAATAAATAAAGAAAGAAAGAAAGAAAGAAGAATCTAAAGACCTGGTAAACCAGTGCAAAGAATAACCGCTTCTCAGAATTGCTCCAAGGACTGACTTTATTTAAACCATTTGAAACAGAAACAATTTAATACCATAATACAAGTGTCATGGAAACTTTGGAATCCAGCTGATGAATTGTGTGTCCATTAGACAACTTTGAAAGCACAGTAAGAAATCTTTACAAATACAACACAAAAGGTGGACAGAGTTCCTGCCTTAATCCCCTTCAGTGGTAGGAAAACACTTGTAGAAGAAACAAATTAGTACTTTCTAAGAGCACCATAGGTTCTTTCTTAAATAATAACATTCAAGATACAGAAAAGTTCAAATTTTATTTGCGTGCAAAATGATCTATTTCAATACTAACTTACCATCTTTAGTTTTGAGTTTGTATACAACTGATGAGAAGGCTGAGTTCTGTAAATGTTCTAAAATACCATGGAGTATATATGGGATTGGATTTCCTGCGGTATCATTTTAGTGTAAAAAAAGTTATGTGGTCCACAGGAATCCAGAGTTACTTGGGTTACAAGTGTAATTAATCACCTTTAAAAATCTAATCTAGATAAATTTGAAGAATGTTTGTGAGGTGTATTTCAGCAGGTTGTTAACATGTTACAAGGTGCTTCTCGGAACAGTATGGCCCATGGCTATTTGTTCAATTTACTGAAATATTTTCAGGAGGTCTCAAGCCATTCTTGGATTTAAATAGGGAAAAAAGAAATGTCTAAGGTTCTTTTCTTGTCGTTGCCTCGCATTCACTTCATCTTATCCCAGTCTCTATCAAGCTGTCAAGCTCCAGCTGTCAAACTCTACCTGCATAATTAACCTGTAGTTAGCCATTTAGGCATGATGAGTTTCTTGAAGTCTAAGAATTACCCTACAAGCCTGATGTGGTTACTTCAGGGAACAGGTATCTTAGGGAATTTCACCCACTGCTCTTTGAGATGCTGCTTGGATATGCCTTGGTTCCTGTCTGTTTTACCCTTCCTCCTCTCTCCTGCTTCTACAGCTCAGGATCTTCCCTTTTCCACATTTTAAACTTGATCTAGTAACATGAATCTAGGATGAAGATAAAGCAGGGGTGGAAGAAACTGTTTAGACCGATGGCATACCATCATCCTGTTCTACAGACTGGCTGATTTCTCTGATGATTCTTCTGGCCTCTGACCATGTTCACTCTTTGCTCTTTGGATTGGTACACTTTGGAACTTTGGAACTTTTCCTGGTTCCTTAGTTTTTCTAGCTTCAAAAAAGTCTCTAGCTTCATTTTATTAGAACTATACTATGGAGTGATACATTAATTGACGTAACTACAGATGTCAGTTTTAGTCAATGAAATTGTGTGATAAATTCAGTGTAACACCATGACTTAGTAAGATAACAATAAACACATCATTAATAAGTGGCATCTAATTTGTAACTTGGTGTGAAAAATAAACATACAATAATAAGGTAGATCTATTAGCGTTTTTATCAAAAACCATATAATCTTGATCTCTCAAAACACAGACAAAAATCTCAAAAAATATTGTTAAACTATTTATAAGTGCATTGCATTTGAAGCCAAGATTGTCAGTTAATTCTGTTTCTATATGCCTTCTGGATTCATGCACTAATGAACCAATAGCTATCAGCATGACTTTTGCTGAAATACTGTTACATTAATGAGTGGATCAGGTGCTCAAACATTTTGGCTGAAAAAGATGTCTGCTCAGAAAATATACCGGGGGAGGCAAACATAAATGTTAGCTTTTAGCCCCTTAAATTTAGTTGATTGCAAACATGATGCCTGTAACCTTTTTTTATATTCCACCTGATTTGACACTGCACTGAATAAATTAGGCTGTGTATAAAACTGCCTTGTTTATCTTTCATGCAAAAATGCTGGGATGAGTTCTTCTATTTGTTATAAAATTCATAACCCACATGACATCCTGTGTTACACCAGTGTAAACCACTGGTGAATTTGTCACTATCATATTGAAGTCAGAATTATTCAAACCTAAAGTTATTCCCCCAGTTGTGCTATACCTCTATATTATCCCGTCTGAGACTGACACCAGCTCCAGTGGGGTCACAAATCCCTAGAATTAACATTCTGGTGTGAAAAGGCAACAGGGATTTACACATGACATTGCTTAAATTAATTCTTTCTGTTGTCTTCAGTACAGTACTTCCCTGGAGCACCTTTAGTCATTCAATCCACATGGAAGGAAAAAGCTTTCTGTATATTAGGCTATTAAAGGAACCAGAATATGAGTCAGTAGTCACGTACGCTGACTTTAAGGAAAATCTCCTCAAATAATTGTAATTATTAGATTATACCTGAATGAATCGCCATCTGTATCTGTGAAAAGGTAAAGATGAGACACCTGAAGCTGATGGCTCAGCGTTGTGTACACTAAACAATGTGCTTGAAAAGTGAGGTGAAAGTCATGTCTATCATATTTTCACATACACATTATTAAACTGTGCCCTTGGGAGAAAAGAAGAAAAGTAAACAAAATGTAAAGTGCATTCAAGTCAATTTAACTGGACAATCTGGAACTGAAATTCTAAACACAGGATTTTAAAAATTTTAAGTGATGCTTGTCCTATATAGGAAGCAGGTGCATTTACCTAGTTTAAGTCAGACAGCAGCACTTGGGATTTGTTCAGCTCCAGGGCTGTATCATAAGTTCCTTGAGGGAATTCACAATTCACCAAATGACGTGTTATTATTACCACCAAAAGTGAACCATATTCAACAAAACAGTACTCAGTGGGCAGCAATTCTGCAGTGTATAATTATAGCTGCTGTTTCCCATCCCTGGATTAAACGTGTTTTCACATTTCAGCGTCAACAACAACAACAAAAAAAAACAAACCCACCTTTCTCCACCCCTCAAAACACCTAAGGAGATTAGTTTTAATGTTTAAACAATTCTTTGTCTTGATTCTTTCAATAAATCTCACCTATACTATTCTTTCATTGGAACATCTGGATTTTCCTTCCTTTCTAGCGTTACTCTGGGTTCTGAGGTTTGAGGTTTCATTTGTTTTGGTGTTTGAATATATCACATTGCTACCAAATATAATTACCAGCGGCATCCCCATTATAATATGTAAAATATACTTTAATATATATAATATTCAGCTGCATGCACATTATATATCCAGAGTTCATGGACCACAAGATGGGGACTAGAAGGCTAAAGTCCCTCCCACTGTAAGGGAAGATCACGTTCATGACCACCTGAGGAACCTGAATGTACATAAGTCTATGGGACCTGATGA
>Ga0181612_182483_pt1 | contig 13214 bp, 5 predicted proteins | sample HoacroProtozoa21_FD_119630 | JGI IMG/M metagenome (GOLD analysis project Ga0181612, IMG submission 119630) | Hoatzin crop microbial communities from Cojedes, Venezuel. Combined Assembly of Gp0051906, Gp0051904, Gp0051908
TATGATATACATTATTTTATACAAATATATGTAAATATATTAGAGTAAAAGATGTAATGAAGCATGAGATTGTTACATCTTTACTGACTTTCAAGGTGGAGAATTTAAAACATTAAGTATTGAGTGTTGGGAAAAAACCCAGATGCTAGCAATTTAGAAGCGGTCATAAACACTTAAGTTTATTATTCTCTTATCAGTCAAGTTAGTCATTGATCAGCTGAGTGAGATCACAGTTTCTTTTTCCAGATATGTGTAATAGCAATAGAGGGCAGTTGTAAGCAATCCACTGGATTCCAAATAAGGAAGGAAACATTGTGCAGATCTCCGTGGTTTGGGTTTTTTGTTGTGGTGGTTGTTTTCTGTATGTCTATATTACATGTTAAATATCTGTTCAGACATCCTTAGGTCATGTGTCTCCTGTCAATTTGACAATTTGATCTAGAGAGGCTTGGTCAAACACTTCTATTTTGTCAAATTAGCCAGAATACTTGATATCAAATTTATGCCAACTTTTATGTTTTTTATGCTCCATGCAGAACAGACAAAGCTTGTTCTGGCATGAAGCTGCTGATAAAAACTTCATTCATGGGGGTGCTTGAACATATCTGAAACAGCAGAATAGAAGTGATCTGGACTGGTGCTTTGCGTCATTTAGCCACTCTATTTTTGATCTGTCACCAGAAGCCAGGCAGATAGTTTAACATATTGTCACGCCGCGGCCAGATACAGTTTTGAATGAGATAGCTGGAGAGCTGGAGGCAGCGTAGCCAGCCCTGTGCAGCTGTACCAACATTGCTCTGATAACACTATCTCCCTTCGGGCCACTTATCTTAGTATTTCAACTTGACACCTCACTGTGCTGTGTGGACATGCAGTGTTCTGGGACCTGATGGGACAACTTCATTTTGGCTGCATGCTAATAAAAAAGCATGAGATTTTACTTTGGTCTCTCAGACTATCTTTCCTCATAGCTGGAACACACAGACTTTTGTCGTTCTCGGTTTGAGTTCTGTCTTCAGACAGAATATTATGAGCATACAAATGAAGATTAGGACCAGATCTGCTTCACTTTTTTCTATTCTCTTTAACCAAAAGGGCTGGACATCTACAATGTTAAAGAAAAAAGCACCGAAACAGCTTGTTCTTCTTTAAACAATCAAAAAAGGGTACTTGCTTTTTTGAAATGATTAGTGAAATGCTGACAATTAGTTGTCATGAGCCTTAGCTGCATTGCTAACAGCTGTTTGATGTAACTGATTTTACACTTCAGACGATACTCAGAATCTGCGTTGTCTCTATGCAGACAGAATAACTACACAAAGACCAAGAGTGATTCTACTTAAAAGCCAGAGTGATCCAGTGAGGGAAAGAAAATAATACGTGTTATTTCAAGGATTGGTCAGAAACCTTAAAAATTTAACAGTTAGTAGCTGAAGTAAACAATCTATATGTAATTGAAATGTCAATTTATTCCAGGCATCTGTACAGAACACAATAAACATCTGTAATCAGAATCGGCTTGCAAACACTTTATGAACAGGAAACTCTGTTTTTATTAGATAATATACTCACTACAAGGTTTTTCATCTCCTTGTTGCTGTGGCTGGAAATTTTATTGTGTCTGTGGAAAGAGTGGGGGGAATCACAACCTCTACCTTATACTATGACTGTTTGTAGTCTCATGCACACAGGGAATTTAGTTGCTTGTAAAGATCTCTCTAAATTTTCATGAGTATTTCATAACACATATTAGAAATAGTGCTCTTGTTTAGATCTAAAACCCAAAACACAGAGCCATAAATAAAACAAGGGCCAGCAATACAGTCATCGTTATTAAGATACCATCAGGAAACCAAAACCCTGGTTTTAGCATGTAGCTCGCATATAAATGAAGTTACCAACAATATCTGCCTCACCATCTTCCCCAGTGACTTACTTTGTGAATTTCAGTCACATTAGAAAACCTAGTACAGTGGCCAATACCATCATTTTTTTTACAGTCAGTTGGGCTCTCTGGTTTTCAAACATTTTGTCTTTTAATAGTGAGGGAGATTTTATGAAATACTGAAACACTCACATCCTATCGAAACATTTATGCTTCTGCTAAATTGTGAAATGATTTTATTCGTGTTAAAATACCTTAGAACTTTGACTCTGTAGGAGAATAACAAAACTGAGTCTGAAATCCATGCTGCATATGTCATACAGAAGTTATCGATTATGATAGGATCAATACTTTTTCCCTTCCTGTTATGACTGCTGTGGAAAAGGTTAATTGACCATTATCCAAAAGCCTAGCCATCCTTTTTTTATATTCAATGGCACAGTATGCGTTCTTTTCTTGGCACAGGATTTGATGAATCTTCAGCACCTGGCTTATATCCTTTCTCTGGGAGATAAAGTATGCATCCAAAACTTTGAACCACTGCTTTCAGAAAAACAGCTATTCAGTAGTCAGCAGACAGTTCTTGTAATATAACTCTGCAGTTTCTAGAAGTTTTTCTTCTGCTTGCCTTGTTTAGGGAAAGAATTTGGTCAATCTCTAACTGGCTCTCAACAATACAAATAGTAATATGATCCAGTCAAGTGCTTCTGCGTTCATTGTAATAAAATGCATCAAAATATGAAACAGAGATCACTGTGATGGGTTGTGTTTAGAATGCTGGCATTCTGTTGACATGCTGAAGATGGAAACCAACTTTGTGAAAATAATTGATCTTGAAAGGGATCAAACTGCTTATTATATTTTGGTATTAGGCTGATTTATTATGTGAATGTATTTGTACTGGTTAAACAAATGTTTCAAATAAGCTGTTTTGATTCATGGATGGATGTTTTAATGGAGCTCCCTCAACAGGGGTTGCATGGCACAAATTCTATAATTTACACTCCCAGTTTAAATACCACATGACACTGTTTTCTCTGGTGGTTACAGGGTATACTGTAATTTAGAATCATGAGCTTTTTATGCTGTCTTTTTGTAACTGAACCTCAAAGCTTCCCATCTGACTGTGATAGAATCTGCTCTAAGCAAATCTTCAAGGGTTGCGTACATTTATTCGAAATGCTACCACCTGTTAAATAGGTCTTTAACAGTGACCCATAGAACATACAAATAGCTCACAATGCAGACCAAGACAGAGGTGACACATCTGTTCCCATACTGTTATAGCCAAATCACAAGCAGGAAAGCAAATATTTCATGAAGAATTTAATATTGGTGCTTAACAGGAGAGACAAAAATGTTTTCTCTGTGGGAGAAAGAAAGCTAACAGGCAAAATAGTTCACCTGTATAAACCTGTGCAAGTTTCAACATCTGGCCTGTTGTGCGTCTCTTGCAGAGGTTTCGACAATGATTTGTGGGGAGGGTCTCTGTTCTGCAATCACAAGGTGATGTGTCAGAGCAGAGCCCAGATATATGGTAAGGTACAGCAAACAGGTTTGTTGTTAATTCTATAAAAAACAGCAGCGTGAAGCCAAAATTAACATATTCCTAGTGGATTCCATGCCTTTGGTAATGAGGTACTTCTTCCTCCATAAGGACGTTCTGATATGGCTCTAGAAATCTAATTAAAAACTCCTTACTTTTTACTAGGATATGTCCACCAAGACTTACTTACTTGCTTCATTAGGGTAGCTTATTATCTACTTGGTGCAGAGCGGGGATACAGATTCTGACACATAATATTCTTTGTTACCCTAAATTGGTTTATAAAAGCAATTAATTTGGTGTTTCTTATCTCGTATAGATCCATTTGCCCTGGGGGTAGGAGTAACAGGGGCAAACTTCATAACTTTGTGTAGATAAACCATCTCAAGGGTAAGTAGAGCAAGAGAACAAAGTGTTTTCTTTGCGTACAGTCACTATATGTATTGGAAGTAGTTTATCCACTACAGATACTGCACATAGTTCATATAGTTGGATGCAAGTATGATGGTGTCATTTCAGTGTTAATTTGCAGTAAAGATGTTAACTGCTTTACTGAAATTCTAATGGCTGCTAGAGATGATTTTGAGTGTTGACTAGGTAGCTTTGGGACATGGAAAGAAAAGATAGTTACATATGTCCTATTTAATGTATGGTAACTCCGACATGGCTACTAGCATTTTAGCTCTATTGGTAACTACAACTATAGAACTGAAAATGTAGTCTTGTGGCATGAAAGGTGTATTTTTTATTATTTATTTAATAACTGTGGTTGTAATTCTCCTGGTACTGTGAAGAAGGATGAGATAATGATATTCAAATTTCAGGTTAATTTTAGTATTTTAATTTGGTGATATTCATCAAGTTCTTAGGACAGCGCAGAGGCCGTTTTGTAGATCTTGCTGAACTCACATCAGCATGTGCTTGATTAATTATACTTTCTGAACTGCATAACTATTGTAAAACATTTTGTAGAAAAAGTAAATTAACTTTTTATAATATTTTATATAAAATAAGCAAGTAAAATGGATATTCACTATAGTGCATTGGTTTGCTGCAGGGCTCAAGGGAGACAAGGAATATTTTTGCTATGCAAACAAAAGTAATCTTTTTTTCTGAATGGTTCCACAGCAAAGATATTTTTGGTTTATCAGTTTTGTGGGGTAAATTTATTATTTGTTTCAGTTCATTATCTTCAATCAGTTTAACCTTTAACTGTAGTGTAACTACACTGGTTTAGCTGACTACTTTCCATTTTTCATGAACAAAATATTATTTTCTTATGTGAGGAAATAAGGTAAACTCAACCCTTAAATCTTAATTCTGAATGTGTTTAAAATTTCCTACTTTTATAAATAAAAACACTATATTTATGATAATTTGGTTTTTATTCAGAAGTAGTTGAGGGACAAAGCCAAAATACAGAGAAGATTTGTTTGATTCATTGGCATCAAGCCTCGGTTCATCACAGGTTCCTGACGCAACCTCTAGGAGTATACATCTGTGAATAACCTGAACCATACTGTGAAACTTTGGTCTAGAAACTCTGTACAGAGAAGCATTTTGAAATTGAAGATTTGCATATATGCCTTGATATTTCTTAAAAGAATTGATACAAATCTTGCCAAAAAACCAACCCAAACAAAACAAAAAAAAACCAAAAAGCCTTCTTCATATAAATTGTTGTGGAATCCTACAAGTCTAATAAAAATGAAGAAACAGGTATGCAAACAATAATATTTTACAAAAGGGAAAGACATAAACAAAAATACTTCCTACAGTCATATCTGAAATATTTTTAGTGTATTACTAGCTGCAAATAAGACCATTGCAGCTAGCTTTTTCCTAATGTATCCTTATTGTTAAAATGTTTTTTTCTTGTTTTGCATTAATACTTTTGATTTTAGTGTGTTTCTTAAACAGTATGATCTGTATTAAATTCACAGACAAGCACAAAAAAAGGTCTATTTAATCCATTAACTCCCCATGACAAATAGTTTAATACAGGTGAAGTAGTCACTGGAATCTTTCCTGCAGCCACAAGAAGCTGCTAGCTTGTCAACTGGAAACAAAGCAGCATCATAAAACATTTCTCAGCAAAGCCAGGGAGAATGATTTGATACAAAAACCCTCCAGTAATTGAAAACATATAACCCATATACTTCTGAATTATAGCTGTGACTAATCTCTTAAGAAATGAGTTTTTTTCCTCCCAAGTACTTGCTGTACTGCAGCAATGGTGCCTATGAGTTAGTAGGATGCCCTAAGATGTAGCTATCATTCAGGATAACCGAAGTTACTTCCCTGGATGCCAGCTCTCTCCCCTCCCACCAGCACCCTGCAAAAACTAAAACACAAACTGGAAACTAACATAAAAATTTCATTTAGTGATCTATTTAAGTCATATTGTAATTTTATTTATAATTTTATTCTTCAGGTGATTATGAATAGAATAATATGAAATGCTACTTAGTACAGTTATGAACATTTTGTCATTAAGCATTTCCTAATTTACATGAGATGAGAACACGGTGATTCAGGTAGAATATTAAAACTTGGTTTTAAGTAAGTCAGTTCAATTTAATGAGTCATTAGCAACAGAAAACTAGTCTGAAACCTGTTCTTGGGCCTGTGTGGGATAAGTGGGTGGTCTTGCCATGGGCCTACCCAGATCACAGAAAATACTGTCACAGCTGAGAGGATCTGGCAGACATGATGTACGAACTTCCAAAGACCCAGTGTGTAGTAGTAGATGTTTAGAAGCTTCTCAGAGTTTTCCGAACATCTTAGTACAGGAACTGGAACACAAATCTCTTAAAAGGCAACTTACAGCCATTGCTTTTTCTCAGACATTACTTTTTATGTAGGAAACTCTACTTGGAATGATTTTAGGAACACGGAACTAGCAAGGATATCTTGGATCAGACTTATCTATCCTTGCTACGACAGGCAACAAGCATTTATTCATATTCCCTTTGTTGCATAGAAACTCTGTCTCAGATCGCCCATCTCTCTTATGAGCCTTCCAAAACAGTTTCACTGCTTCAGTCTCTCAGTAGGACATCACGCTGCAATTTCCAGCACAATTACCACTGTGTTATATATTTCTGTGAAACAAGGCCTCCTAATTTTGCACCAAGTATTGTCCCTGATTAAGAACAGTTTTAAAACAGCAAGATGTTATGTCATTGTTCGTAACAGGATTCTTTCAGTGTTTTTTATTAATGCATTAGCATCAGCAGAGATATAGCGTTGCAAATCCTGCTTTCAAATTCTTTTTGAGCACTTTTTAAAAAAGACATATGACAAACACATTTTTAAAACTCTAAAGCTCAAATATCAAAAGACAAATACAAATATTAACACAATTAGGAGATTTTTAATAACCTCACTTATGTTTGGCTTAATTTTTATCGTGTGTAGGATTATATTATGTTTCATGGTTATAGTTTTCATCTTACAAAAAGTTTTGTTTACTAATTTAAAAACTATGAAATATAAGCCTCATAAATGTATTAAATTTATTAATATATTAAAGTATCAAATAAAGAAATGTAACTATTTTGAATTCTGCCTAAGGGATTTCTGAAATAGCATGTGAAAATGACTGGAAACAAAAAAAAATTCAAAATAAACTCTTTTAACACATCCCAAGAGCAGAATAATAGATCATCTTCTTTTGTAAGGAAGACATGGAACAAAATCTCCAAAGCCAGTAAAATTCTAGGGGGCAAACACAATAATGATGTTTTTTCTCCACAGAATCTACTGTCTAGAAACTGGTGAGTTTCCTCAAGACAAGTACTGTAGGAAGTAGCAGATTTCTAGGAAAGGGATTTTGCAACCAGTTAAGAATCAAGAAGTCTGAAAAAAATGTCAGCAGAGGTTCCTTTCAGGCTATACTAACTGAAGGTACATGAGTTCTTAGAGGAACAGAAATCAGAGCATGGATGGAAGCTATTTTTTTCCACTTTCTTTCTGCTTTATATATTTTCTGTTTCCTGGTATCTGTCTACATTCTTGAATGAATAAATCCCATTCCCGTTAAATCCTTTCTGACAGTGGTACTGAGACAATTGTAATTTTACTGGTGTTGACAAAATGGAGGAGTATTCGTTCCACAGTCTTTTGCATCTTGTTCAGTTATTGGAGTTACATTGTATGCCAGACAAAAAAAAAAAAAAATTGCAAAAACTCAGACACCTATTCCTTGCTACTTTTTGAACAGTATTTCCCCTTCATGTCTCTTTATCCTTGCACTCAGACTTCCAGATACTGTGGCCTAGGAGATCATAGAAATAATACTCATAACTTCTATAGAGTATTAACTTTGTGGCTATGCTCTAGCTGAGGACTCTTGATGCCTAAAGAAAGAGAAAGATTGAACTTTGCAAATGACCCCCTATATCACTTATCATTAGACAAACGCCAAAGTAAATGTTTAATAAGAAAAACTAGTTTTATCACAAAGTATGACAAAACAGCTGCTATATTTAAGAGACAGTATGGGAAAATAGCCACTACATGCTCATGTATCTAGTAATGTGTTGCTTGGCTTCACATTTTTTCCTGTGCTCTCTTCAGTTTTGAAGACTGTCAAATTAAGCTAACTCTCAAGATGTTTCTCACACCTCATCAGGGGATGGAATATATTCTTTTGACAAGCCCTGTCTTTGGTCTCGTTTTCCCTGAAATGTATGCAGATTTGAAACATGTACCTTCTTTCCTGAACAAAATTTCTGTCGAGTATAAATTCACCCCTGGGGCTTCAGACACCTGCTTGCTTTCTCCTGCCCTACCAATTTCAGCAATACGGTGACCTGTCTTCTAAACCCTGAATACTGGGAGATAGACCCACAAATGTTAAGTAATGATGACTTTTGAAAACCTCTGCTAGCTGTCTGGGTTTCAAGAAAGCATAATAGTTATGCAAACAAGTTGATTTAGCCATTGCTTTTTTTTCTCCTGTTCATATTTCTATGATCGTTGCATTTTCAGTTCTGTAGACTGAGAATATAAGGACTGATCAGTAAGGCTATCTCTAGTACAAATGAAAGACTTTCAAAAATAAAATAAATGTGGGTAAACTGTTCAAAATTTACTCTTCCAAGACTTCTGCAAGTCTATTTTTGTTGAATAACATTTTTTTCAATCATTCAACATTTTCATATTAAAAGGCAACAAAATTTGACATGGTTTAATTTAGGATAAATGTTTAATTCAGGATAAACGTTAGTGGAAGTAAAAAGGAACATGATTTTACCAACATGGAGATTTTAAATGTGAGACTACATGAATAACATTGACATTCTGACTGGGTTGCAACACCAACATATTAGATAACATATAAGCTTTACAGATTGCAAATGAAGAAGCAAATTTTATTTAAAAAATTCAGTCTAGTTTTGAGTTTAAAAAATCCATTTTACCGTGACAAGAAAATGTGTTTGAGTTTAAAAAGTCCACTTCACTATACCAAGCAAATAGAAGGAGTCTGTCAGGTACAGCTTTCACTACAAAGGTGTGTATGAGTTTGTGTATATTTCCATGTGTGTGTACATGTACGTGTACACATGTATATATACATTTATGTAAATCTACATGTGTATACATGTAAAGTGAAAATACAAACCCAAACCAGAACCTTTCCTAGATTTTCTAAATTAAATAAGGTCCCTAAGCAGTGACATGCTTTCTGATACTTATTGATACTTAAATCGTGATAGCATCTCCAGGTTTACAGTACTGTTGTATGTGTGCTGTACATAGATGACAGGAGTTGCTCCATATGTCTCTGTGACTTAAATCAGAGAAATTTATGTCACTGAGATTTAAGTCTCTTTAATTATCTCCACTGAACTAGGCAGTTAATCCGTTTCCATTTTCTTGTAAATTTTCATATGTTTTAATAAGTGTTCTTTCACTATTTCCACCTGCCTCCTCTTTATTTTTGTATAATTTATGCTGAATCTACTCTATGCTGTACAGTAACCATAAGAATTTCAATAAATAAGTATTATTGACACATGTTCTGTTTTATTATTAAATGCGAGGAAAATTGAACTACTTTCATTTTAAAAATAGAGATCGGACTATTCAGGGAAGACAAATTTTCAGGGCTTTGGTTCTTAGTTTTGATAATCATAAAGGCACATCATATAAATGAATTACTGAACCATAAAGCAGAAATATCAGACAATCACGTGAGTCTTTGGACTTCTACAATGTGTTTATAGAGGCTTGTGTGAAATTCCTATTAACAGCTCTGCATCATCATTAACAAATGTCGAAGTGATTTGGTCCACTTGTTATTACAAGCTTTCAAGGGCATCTGCTAGTCCCATGTTCCCCCAGGGAATGAGCAGTAAGACAGAATATTTTTGAAAATTTTGTCTATTAAGTATGCAAGAGACCTTGCACACTTTGATTCAAGGGATTATGTACCTCACTTATCAGGAATAGCCTGCTGTTCTTCTGGAGGCTTTGTTTTATGTGACATTTCTCAGAGAAGGACTCTTCAGCTCCTAGGCTGTAAATACAAAGTCCAGACTGGAATCTGGACTTAATATTCTCATTGTGGGGGAGGAGGTGTTGGAGGTATTGGGAACTGTAAGTTTTACCCAGCTCTAGTATGAGAAAACACATCAAAAAAGCTGTGAATGATGGAAATTTGGTTTAATGCTAATCTATGAAAATAATACTCATTTAGGGATTTTGATTTCCGTTTTTTATCTTTTCATATGTTTTATCTGTATATAATTTCAGTGTAAGTTCATATTTTAAAAATTCATTGTTTTAAGGGTCCTATTATAGGTTGTATTTCACTGTGTTTGTAGCTAACTAGAAATTTTTCTGTACAAACATGGAAGAAAACAGAACTTCTTATTAAGAAACTGTATCTCTTTCTCCAGTTATCAGTTATCTTGTTTTATTTTTACAACCTCTTACCCCAAATTCAAGGTTCATTTAAACATGCTTAACCTGAGTGGACTGTGTGGGAATAAGCAAGGACTGTTTGGACAGCAGTGTTAGCTTAGGATGCTTTTCCCAAATCTTGACATCAGCTCTTGTCAAAATGCAGTTGCAGAGGGGAACAGAAGCCAGAAAGAAGTAAAGCAAGTAAAGCATGATGTCTGCTATAGTTCTGCATGGGGTTTACATGGCAAAGTTTGGGTAATGGGGAGGCTGCACACATGGTTTCTGTGAGAAAACGCCTGGAGCTTCCCCTGTGTCGAACAGAATCATTTCCAGATGGTTCCAAGATGGGCCCACCACTGGTCAAAGCTGAGCTAATCAGCGATGTTGGTGGTACCTCTGTGATAACATATTAAAGAAAGGGTAAAAAATGCTCCTGCACAGTAGCATCTGGGAAAGATGAGTGAGAAAATGTAAGAGACACTACTATGCAGACACCAAAGTCAGTGAAAAAGCAGGGGGAGGAGTTGCTCCAGACACTGGAGCAGAGATTTCCCTGTGGCCTGTGGAGCAAACCGTGGTGATGCAAGTGCTTCCCTTCATCCCATGAAGGTCTATGATAGAGTAGACGTCCACACTGCAGCCCAAGGAAGACCTCATAACGAAACAGGTGGATACGCATTGAAGAAAGGCAGGGTCCTGGCAGAAATTGCGGCATGTGCAGAGAGGCCCGTGCAGGAGCAGGTTTTCTGGCAGGATTTGTAAACGGATGAGGAAACCACACTGGAGCAGTATGTTCCTGAAGAACTGTACCTCATGGAATGGACCCATGCTGGAGCAGCGCTTGAAGAACTGTAGCCTGTGGGAAGGACCCATACTTGAGAAGTTACTGAAGAACTGTGTCCTGTAGAAGGGAGCTCATGATGGAGCAGAGGAAGTACACGGGGAAGAAAAAATGGCAGAGACAAAGCACTATGAACTGACTGCAACCTTCACTCCTCATCCTGCACTGTTCTGGGGGAGGAAGTAGAAGAGTTTGGGGTGAAGTTGAGCCTCTGAAGAAGCAAAAGGGGGGGAGGGTGTTTTTAGATTAGTTCTTATTTCCCATTAGCCTAGTCTGCTAAATTTAGTTGGCAATTAATTGAATTATCCTTCCCCAAGTCAAGTCTGTTTTGCCATGACAATAACAGGTAAATGATCTCCCTATCCTTATCTGCACTCATGAGCTTTTTGCTGTATTTTCTCCCCATGTCCTGCTGAGGAGCCACAAGGCATGAGGCAGTCAGCCAAGTTCAACCCACCACAAATTCTCATCTTTCTTCTACAAGTGCATGTCGAAAGTCACTTAGTGGGATCTCCTGCTTTGATTTTAGACCAATTAAAGAAGAAAATCTAGTGTCCTCTGTCTGATAGGATAATTAAAAAAGAATAAAAGCAAAGTTTAATTGAATTGTCCCTCATACCAAGACCAGGGAGAATGACTTAGACCCTCTACATAACGTAATTTTCAACTTTGCTTTTCGTCTTTTCTGTCTTTGCCTCTATGTTAGCAGGCAACAGAGCAAGTCAACACAAAATATGTTTCCTCCCTCTCTGAGGCTTCCATAACTGACCTCTTGTTGTACTGTCATTGACTTCTATTCCCACTAAGTATTATTATGTGGCATTGCAAAAACTAAACACCTAGCCAAAATATCATTCTATTTACATAGTCTGAATGATGCAGACAATGACATAAAAATTGTATTTTTGAAAGCTTAACTCAAGAGGATGGTAGAAATATCTGAACTGAAAAGAAAAATTGGTTTGATTTGGTAATTTCTGTGCCTAGACAAATTTAGGAAACAACTACCTTTTTTTCAAATATTTTTTTCTTCACATGTAAGTATGACACAGACCTGCTTGCCACAAGATTACAGAGGCAAAAGTATAGAGATATATATTATACCCAAATGATGCTGTAAGCAGTTTTTTTCTTCCAAATCTCAGATTACTTTTATATTTAATTTAATCAGAAAACAATGCTCCTTTGTTCCTTTCAGTCTCAGAGGGCTACTTTGCCCTCTGGGATGATGTCCATAGTTTGAAGGAATGCAGAACCACTATACCCAAGGAAAATGTCTGTGTTGTATTGTCCTGCAAATCATACTGTTATTGCAAGATTGCTCATACACCCAACCAGCACCATTCTGCCCCTTTCTGCCTTCAGTCTTTCTCAGAAGTTGTATATTATTGTGGCTTTGTGCTCACATGCATACATTCCTGTGAAAATTCACACATCTGACTCCGTATTATGCCTTTCATGAACTCCTCCAGTTAATGACTTACCAAATATTTGGAGAAATTAAGCCCAGAAAAATGCTCAATAGTCAAAGCCAAAAATTGAACAAACATGGGGGTGACATACATACACATTGACCAGAAAATCTTTTTGCCTCGGATTTCTTTTTAAATCAGGCTGGAGAAAACATTTATGAATTGGCAAAAGTGTCAACCAAGTGATTTAATGTCCATGGTTTTAATCTTTATCGTTCATATTAACTAGTATGTTCCAGTTGCTTTGCACTGCTATGGGGAATGCAGAACATCCTTTAACAATATTTGCTGGTCCATTAGTCTGGCTAGGTGGAGACTTTTCTTCATGGCGTTGTGAAATGCACTACAGGACAAAGTACCAATGAATCTGCACAGTGCAATGGAAGGAGCATGCATAAGCTGGAAACCCAGAATTTTAGGTGAGTTGGTTGTGCTGTATCCCAGTCAGCAACGTACAGATTGTACATCTTAGTATCTTCGCCATATTAAACTGGCATGAATGCCTGACTGCTGCTTGTCCTGGGTTTGGCCAGAACAGGGTTAATTTTCACTGGA
>Ga0181612_170935_pt1 | contig 13213 bp, 5 predicted proteins | sample HoacroProtozoa21_FD_119630 | JGI IMG/M metagenome (GOLD analysis project Ga0181612, IMG submission 119630) | Hoatzin crop microbial communities from Cojedes, Venezuel. Combined Assembly of Gp0051906, Gp0051904, Gp0051908
AAGCCAGAGTGAGAGCTTTTAATACTATTTATATAAGCCTAGCCAGACCACCTACAAACAGTCCTTCTATGTATTTGCAAGATAAGCCTCCTCATCCCTTTTGTTGTATCATGTAAGACCATGTTATAATTGGACATTGTTATGCTAAACCTTAAAACAGAATTGCATTGTCTTGTTCCACACAATTTTAAGAGGGTTTTCCTTTCTGTGCGATGCTACCAGATGTGTAATCTACACTTGAGACAGCCTAGCATATGCTAAGAAAACACCGTCAAGGCCTGGCTCAAGAATTCATTATCAGAATAAGCACACCACTCTGACCTGCTTCTGGCTCCTCTCCATTGAGCGCATCACCCTGGCCTTTGAAGACATTTTAGTCTCCAGCTACTCCTATTCAGATCAACATGAAAGATTCTGAGTTCAGAAGTTGCTGAAAACTTCAAAACCTCTAGAATTAAACACACATTTACATAAAAAACCACCACACTCAGCAACTTTGTTTCTCTAACACAAAATTTCTGGATATTTGTGGTTCCACGACTCTTTAAAACCATGCCTATAACAGATCTTTCCGCAAAACAATGCTCCTAAGCGCAGTAACATTTCCTCTATTCTTTTCATTATGTTCACTATCACAGTGAAATGCCTATTTCAGCATTCCACCTCCTAGCTGCAGACATTAAGAGGAAAATTTCTCTGCTTACCTGGTAATTCCCTTTCAGTAGTAAGGTCCACAGATCCATTCAGCCTGCTTGCAGCTTGGGGGTAAACCAGACTCATCAGTCACTGTCATCAGAAGAATATCCTTCCCATCTAAAGAAATTCACCCCTCCCCATATGAAAAGTTTCTAAAGCTAAAATGAAGCTATTCTACTTTCTTGCATCACAGGCTGTGCAGTTCTCTGAAGAAAAGGGGGAGGGAGGCAGTGAATGATGGGGACAGTGTGAATCATCATACTACTGTGATCTTTTGTTGAATCCTCAGGATTTGGAGATCGTGTCCAAGTAGGAGACCATCTGTACACTTCAGAGTGGGGGGAGAAAAGTAAAGATTGCATATGGCAGAGGAAAGTTCTTTTATCTGCCATGCTAGAGTTCAGGCAGGGAACTTCCAAAACACTCCACCTGCCAGTCAGTAATAACCTCACACTTTAAACCTTAGCATCCAAAAAACTGGACATGAGCTAGATGTCCGCTGTGCTGACGGGCAGCAGGCCTTCAATCGTAATTTCAAGCACAGTAGTGAAGCCCTGCACTTTTCTTCAGCCGTTATACTTGTTGATCTTGTTGTCCCCACAGTCTGACAGATAACTGTCTTTTTCAAACACGCATTTCATGCTGGAAGGACTGGTTTTTGGGCTAGGGCCGATTCCCTGTGAAGCACCCATCTGAGAGTCCGATGCTAGATTAAACAGAAACACACATAAAAGGCTTTCCAAAGAAGGTACCTGGCCTTCATTCAAACCTAAGACCACAAACAAACAAACAAACATACAAAGCTGACACAATCTCTCTTCTCTTTCTAGACATTAAGCCATGAGAGCACTGTATGGATCTCTAAGTTCCCAAATCTTTGCTGGTAAAAACCCAACACCACAGTGAGCTGGTGGTGGCGGGGAGCTAACCCTGAAGCCAGCACTACAGAATGAACACATACAGACAGAGAAGGTGCTGGGGAGAGACAGACGTTAGATTGTTCATGCTATTATAAGGTAAGCCCTAGGAAGCCTTACAGACAAACACCCTGATTCACCCAAATACCCTTACATACAAATACTCTGATTTTTTATTTCAGGAAGAAGTCATGCCCTGCGTTTTGGGTGTTACACAAACAAGGAAGTATTGAAGAAAAATCCTGGAAGCAAGGGGAAATTCCTAAATGCTACCCACGCTGGGAAGAACAGGTTATGCTTGCTTGCTGGGCAGCTCTACAGACACACACGGTCCTGCAGAATAAGCAAGGAAATTAGACCTGTTCTCATTAGACTGAGAAATGCTGTAAAAGACACTCCCATTCACAGCTTAAATTGTGTACCTTGTTTCTCCAAATGGTTCAACTAGCCAACAGGACAACTGCTGCTCCAAGCTGCACCCACCTAATCATTAGCTAAACTATCTCATGAGCATTAGCATTCACTGTTTTACTCCAGATAGCAACCACACCACAAGTTAAGAGAACACAAACCACAGAGAAACACAAAAAAAGGCACTGGTAATATTAAGACGTCTAGTCTGTTATCGAGTCCTAAAGCACTGTGTCACATGGCTTTCCAGTATGCCCTAAAAGAATGCATGAGCTTAAAAGCAGAACGCTTTATCTGACAAGGGAAAACTTTCAGCGCACATACCAGCAGCAGGAGAAAAATTGATATACGCTGACCATGGCTATGCACAAGCAAGAGGAAAGACGAAAGGTTCAAGGGAGGCCTTGCCTACGTTCTTCAAATGTTCAGTTGGGATGCTTAAAAATACTCCTTTCGGCAACACAAATATAAATAGAAAAGGTCCATGCAGAAGAATTCTTAACGGCACAGTAAAAATATTAACAGCAACTCTATTATCAACGGCTTGAACAAGTTCAGACACTGGCCTGGACAGTGAAGCTGAACACTGGCATTCATCTTACACATCAGAGCACGTCAAAAACGGACTGGATATCCGAATTCGTAAGAAAGACACACTTCCACTAACGGTTCACCGCAAGGCAGTTCAAGTCTATTATCTGCCATTAGGAAGAACTTCCTAGCTAACCTTCAAAGTATTGCTGTTTGGAAAATATTTGCCATTACTTTTGTTGCTTTCCCCATTTAAGACACATTAGGGCAAATTCACAGTGACACAAGATTTAAAGTAGGTAGCTTAAAAAAAAAAAGAAAGAGACAGTAAGTACACACTGATCACTGTACTATCCAAAGACGAGTTAGAGGTTTCACTGGGTGTATGAGGCAGTTTCCCAGGCAAGAAGAGTATAAGACCGTAAGAATTTAGGATGCATTTCCCTATGTTTGCACATACTTTAGTGGCCAGAGGACTGTCAGCAAGCACAGGGACTTCAAGTTTTTCCCAAAACAAGCCCAAGTGAAGTAGAATAAATCACCAGTGTATATTTGTTTGCTCACTATTTGACACATCTCATACAGAGCACATAGGTCCAGCCTATTCCATCAAATAACACCATAATTATCCGAAGCACACAGCATCTCCAGTAAGGCATTTGCAAACATATCCAAACAACCTCTAAGCCTTGCTTGCTCTCTTCAGCCAGAAAGATACAATTAGCATTACTTTCTTTTTAATTCCTAGCATTTTTTGGGTCCCAGCACGTGCAGAGGAAAAAGAACAAAGAAGGGAACAAAGAGGCCACCTTTGCAGAAGCCACAGAGTGTTTCACTGCTTTTACCAAACCCAAGGCGGTCAGCTGCACCATCAAATTCACTTGCAATGAATGATGAAAATTTGGGGAACTAAAAGTGGAAAGCTGCGCTTGTTGGTAGCCAGATAGAAAACAATAAATCTATTACTTACAGATCTAATGCCAAAAACTTGATAAAATTCACTCTCAGAGGTAAGTGACCCATAAGGACTTCAGGTTGCAGTTCTAACTGGCTACAAACAAGACCTCCCAATAATTTCCAACTGGAACCAGACAATCCCTTTCTCTGTCACCAAGACATTCCCCTATAGACTTCAGAACAGTTACATTCTGGGTGGACACCCCGTGAGTTTCCTTCATGTTATGTTAATACTGTCCTGAGTTGGAAAGCATCTTCAGCCCAAGCTTACCGTCGACTTCTGGAACAGGTTGCCCAGAGAGGTTGTGGAGTCTCCTTCTCTGGAGATATTCAAGACCCGCCTGGACAAGGTCCTGTGCAGCCTGCTGTAGGTGACCCTGCTTTGGCAGGGGGGTTGGACTGGATGACCCACAGAGGTCCCTTCCAACCTCGAACATTCTGTGATTCTCAGCTGCCATATTCCCACCTATCATGAAGACCTGCTGAGCCAAAGACAACAGCCCCACACATTTGTGTCTCCTTCTTGAAGCATAAATCTGATAGCAGAAATTCCTATTAATAAAATTAAAGTGTTTTTGTAAAAATACAATATTCATATTCTAGACAGCTAACCTGGCAGCACTTCCCAGATCAAAGCAGGCCTGTCAGACTTTTATTCAAGTCTAGCCCTCCAAGAGAACTCACCAAGACCACCAGGACAAGCATACGGCTCCTCCTGAAGCAAGCGAGGACCCCTGGTTTTTAGCTTCCGTACTGGGAATCGGATACAGACTTTGAGGGAGGACGGGTTACGCTGCTCTGTTCTGCAGCAGCTCACATAGGGCTGAAACAGTATCCCAGCATTTCCCTGGACTGCTTAGGATCAGTAATAGGCAATTTTTTACCCTCATTCTTGCAAAGCTCCACATATTGACATCTCTACAGAGCCTGGTAACCCCATTTTAACCAAAGCTGTTCCTAGTTGCTTGCTCCAAAGCAGAAGCTATCACCACTCCCCCTATCGAAGGACAGGCAGGACAAGCAAGAAGCCAGAGCCACCGCAGCCAGCCAGCAACCTCTCAGGGAAGCCAGCAACCTTCCTCCAGCTACCGTCTGGGAAGCAGCAGTCCACCTCACGCTTTGGGAATCGTTGCAGCTTGTCATGCTGCTTGTATTCATTTTCAGATTCAGGCAGGATCCCAAATTTTTGGCCTCGGTTTTCAGTAGCTGCAAAGTCTGAATAAGCCTGTTCTTCACTGCCAGTGCTGCGAAAAGCTGCATGAGACGTTTCGTGAACTTTTACAGAAAAGGAAGAATGTCACTAAAGCCCCGGCCCATGCAATTTTCGGGTAAGGCTTTGCCATAGTCACCGGGTGCACATTCGCTGTACCTGTTAGTGCTTGCGGAAGGTTTCAAAAGACATTTTCCACTTCTGTTGCTGCTGGAGTGGTGCCAGCTGACAGCTTTCATACCCACGGGAAGTGGCTAAAGCAAAGCCGGTCTGAACTTGACTACAATGCAGGAGCTCTTAATAACAAGATCCCTTCTGGAGGACTCCTCTGTTTAGAAACAGTTGGGTTTTACTGTTAGGGACTATGCTGACTCCCCAAAGAATCCATGTCAGAAATACTCCACTTTGTGAAAGGACGTCCGAGATTAATAAGCCTCTACTGATACTCATGACTCAACATCTGAGTTACGGTAGCTTTCTGAAGAAAGATGGAAGTGGTTCAGTACACAGCAACTTAGAACAACAATATGGGCAAGGTAGCCATAAATTCAGGTGCAGATTAAAAAAATAAAAAAGTAGGCGGGGAGGGGAATAGGGAACAATCAGGTGCTTTAACTTTTCTGAGTTAAAGCACAGATACCTTAAGTTCTGTGAAGGCTATTCCTGAAGCTGGAATAGCAAGTTAGACTCATCAGCCTGGAAAAAAAATCACCTGGGGATATGGTAGAAAACAACAAAGGCATCAATGGCAGATCAACTGCACAGGGATCAGCTGCTCGCTGCCTCTTCCAATACTAGGGATCACAGGCAAGCTAGGTAGAGCCAGGCTCAAGAAACTCAGCAACAACTCAATGCAATGGGCAATAGACCTGTGCAGCTGCTTGCCACAGTAGAATACTAAAGACGTCTACATAAGCTCAAGGAAAAACTGCACAAGTATCTGCAAGAGAGATTCATTATGGGCTACCAACTAGACAAACCAAAGTCCAAACCTCAGGAAATCCTCTGAACCAGAAAGCGTCAGGGGACGGAAAGAAGAGTAATCAAACACAAGCTTTTCTTCTTAATCCTCACTAGGCAGCTACTTACTGCAACTGTAGAAGGAAACTGGGCTAGGTGAACCTTTGATGTGAACCAGCACAGCCACTCTCCCATATTCAAGTGAGGAGACATGGAATTACCTCTTCTCCTTCACTGGAAGAGACACTCCTCTCTCCATGACAAGGACAGAGATTTCCTTTCCGCTAGTGTGGAGGTCCATTTCAGTCAAAACAAGACAGATAAACAACGTTCAGTTTACTTTCCAAGTGTCTCCACTTTGGAAGTCTGTCCTTGCAATCCTGCTCTACTTTCCAGAGTTAACAAATACATCTTAGAAGCTTATCAAATTTCATCTTCAGAGCTGTTCCGTGAGTTTTCATCTCCACAGCACCTACTCGAGTTTTATTCAGAAACACAATGGTCCTGTAATTAGGAACCTTCTAATTTCCATCCTGATCACAGCCAGCTTTTACCTATCTGTTCTTGTGCCAACAATTGTCTGGTTCTTAGCTAAGCTGCAAGCCACCTGACATGTTCACAATAACGGATCAATGGTCTCCTACAATGAAGCAAAGCAAAAGGTCAGATCTGCACCACAAAACACCTATTCAATTTTGACCTAGAATTCCAAGGTACTCCAAATCCCGGAGAGCAGAGTCAAAACATACATACGCATGCTTTAGATTCTGTGTTAGCCTGCTAATGTCAAGTGAAAACGCAAAGGGATTTTTCCTAATCAGAACCCTCAGACTGGAAAGAATTCAAAAAAAAAAGTGCAGACCTGTAAATAACTTCATAGGTATGTTACACACAGTTATGCAAGTCATTTATGTAATAGCTGTAACAATAAAGAGAAAATAAATTAAGATAGTAATAAAGTACAAAAAACTTACTTCCCAATGTTTTCAGGTAGTGCTTGCAGAGAGATGTCATTTACCGAAAGACACGTTAGATTCTGTAATTCAGGAAAGCTTTCGGGCAACCTGTGGAGATATTAATTCAGATCAAGGACTTCCAGCAGAAGTATTCACATTCATATAATACATGCTGGAAAAGAGAACATGTAGTGGAAAACAAGAGTCTACTTAGCAAATACACACAGAGGGAGGCATGTTCAGACTCCAGCATGACTCAGAAAATTCTAAAGACCATACTAAGGGAAAAAAAAAAACAACAACCAACCACCAAACCATGACTTAAGAGACTTTAAAGTTCCTTCTGTGTCAAAGAACAGGTAATATCCCTGTCTCCTAGCCCCTCCCTTCCCTCACCCCAATTTGCAACTCTATAAAGCTATAGGGCCTGAAAACATTTTAAGCATTTTAACAACTTTTTTTTAAAAAATCACACCTATTAAAAAAAAGCTTTTTAACTATTATTTTCCTGTATCAGCTAGATGGTAAAATAATTAAACAAATTACTTTTATTCAGACTTCAGTTACATACATGTTCACAGCACGGCCATTTCATATGAGCTATTAGGCTGCTTTTCAACTGCTGCTTTATGAAGAAACAGTCTGTTCACTATGAAAGTAACGTTCCGCTGTTACAGCATTTCACATTTACTGGTTCACAACACAGCACCATATAATCACTCCCTTCTTACACTACAAAATGCAGCCATATGCAAAACGCTCCTGAAGTTCCCAAAGCCTTGAGGTCCATCACCAGGCTGGTCTACCACAAGGCTCAGCTTCCCCTCCCCTTAAGTGGACGGATTTCCTCACCCCCGCTCGCTGGCAGCCAGCTTGCACCAAGCAGCTCCGTCTGCAGTTGCACAGGAGACAGGCTGGGGTAAGAGAGGCAATGAGGCAGAGGAGGAGAAGCCCCTGGTCCAGCCATCCAGCTTCTACTTGATCCCCAGAGCATGCAACCTAAGCTCAAGCTGTAGCATTTGCTTTGGCTCCTGCTGTCCCCATCACCCAGCTCAAGGCACATGCTATGACCTGCAGGCAACCAGCCAAAAGGAGATGCACACCCTACAGGCAAATACAACCATGCAGGATGCGGAAGGGGAAAAAAAGACAAATTACAGTGGGGGGCAGGGGAGAGTTTTCATGTGCTCATACTCCACTGCTTCTCGTTTTCCAGACCTTATTAACAGAACATGCTCAGTATCTCCAAAATGTGAGCTCCACTGTAACTACTCAATACCGTTTCAGCTCTAACAGGTTTAAGACTGGAGTTCAATGGTTTGATTATCTTTTGGTCAGCCCTGAAGCGTACACGTAGTTGGACTAGATGATGTTGTAGGTCCCTTCCAACCAGAACTAATCTATCTAGAGCATATAGTGGACTTCCAGTCTAATCTACAGTAGATGAACCTGCTTTTTATTAATATGAACCTGAAATCATCTGAAAAACAGAAAAATGGTCTCCCAGCCACTTATAATGCTGCAGGTTCGTCTATTATTGACATTGACGCAACATACTGTATTACTGGTAGGACATCGATTAGGAAGATCTCCGACTGGCTTTTAAGCTTAGAGGAAGTAAGGACAAGAATCAATGGCTAAAAAAAAGTTCCAGGACACCACACAGACAAGCAAATCATAGTAGACTTTCCTACTTCGCCTGGGCAAATTAGTGCCAAAACGTACATGCTGTTATAGAGGCAAAACTGACTGAAATTCTGGATCTCATCACAGAAAATACCTGGCATCTGTGTGTAAACAGCTTCTGGTATCTGTGTTTTTTAACTTGGTAATCTGCTTGGAGTGATGCTTTCCAGGACACGCATACACTCTGCAGCTACTTTATCAAGAATTTTTAAAATTCCCTTGACCTGTCAACAAAGAGTTATGAGATCTATTTCAACCCCACCAAAAGGCCTTTCAACTCCTTTGTTAATTCCACTCCGCTGTAGCTGTGCATTACAACTACTGTTTGAGGACACGCATTGCTTGGGCCACAGGCCTTGTTCAGCACACAAAATAGAGAAGGATAACTAGCACGCTACCACAGACAATTTTGATGTCAAGACCATGAGGTGCAGCTCTGAGCTTTACATACTGCACACTAAATGCCTAGGAAAAAGCTGTTCGGTGACCCTCACCACTTGCGTGTCTCATCATCAGTTCAGCCTCAGTTTGCTTTGCGGGATTTTTGTGGTATTATTATCCTCGCTACATAAATGGGCTACAGAGGCACAGGCATTAAGATCACAAGTGTCCCTTTAATGCTCAGGGACGTGACTTTCCAGCGAACTTAGGACGCACTATGGGAAATATTCAAAGCGCACTTCTGAAGAACCTCAGCTGCACACGTGGGAGAAGCCGCCTTGCAAAACCGCTGGAGTGGCTTAAGATATTACAGACACCCTCTTGTTTGTCAGCACTCCTGCACCCCAGCCAGCCAGCTAATCGTGCAAGTATTCCTCGTTCATCTCAGTGCAAAGCAAAGCAGGCTGGTGAGCGACCACTGCAAATACTCTGGCTTATGTTACTTGCTCAGCATCACAAAGCAGCGCTGTGGCACGGGCTGGTTTAGAAAACAGTTCTCAAAATAATTTTCAAAGGCCTTAACTAGCAGATCACCTCTTCCTTGCTATCTCCAGCCTCATTTCACTAGATAAATTCCGAATTCTTCAGCAAATGGCACAGAGAAATGTAAACAGAACTGCTCTTCTGTGCTAAAAGTGTGCGTAATCCCCAAACTCCAGCTCTTCAGAACCCAGACTGGCAGCAGCCGCCGACAGACGCAGTGCGTTTTTGCCACATGTTACTGCATGTCACTGTGTCCCAATTGATGGGAGGGTACATGAAGCACTAGTCCAAGCTTTAATCGTTAGTAAAAGCCATTATCTGCAGCAGCTGATGTAAAGCCTGCTACAAATCGTCAGGCACCTGGGTTTCTGCCAATGCATGCATTTGTGCTAACCACCGCCTTCTCTCTCCCAAGTATGAGCATGGTTTTCCTATGCATTTAAGAAGAGGAATGAAAATTACTTGAGAGACAACCAGATTTACATTCTTCCTGGTTGGCTAACAAATTTCATCCCCTCCCAGGAAAGATGTGCATCACTTTTTAAATCTGAACTTTTGCTGCAGTCCCTGCCAGAGACAGACACTGTTGGCAAGATTTCATAGAGATCCTAGATCACAATTTTTAAGGGCTTATTTAAAATTGTGATTGTAACAGCAAGATTGTAATTCTAGTATGGCAAGTACTAAGAAGATGGTGGAAGTTACCTAGTCAGTGGATTCCCACTGAAATCTGCTACCTGTAGTGCTCTGCAGAATGAGATGCTTTCTGGTATTTCAGGAATATCTGCAGAAGGAGAAAAAAAAAAAGGAAAAAAATTGTCAACAACTGTACTTCTTCTACACTGAAATTATTGCCTCATTACATTCAGAAACTTGCTACTGCAAGGAGTTATCTCGGTATCTTTCAAGACATTTCAACATGCAAGACGGTTTCACGTCCAAATACACAGCTATTGCGGCAGAGCCATTTTGTGCTTTTTCACATCCCATTTCCCCCTCCTGATCCACGCTTGTCTTCCTGATCCTAGACTACTCACCTGTCCTTGGACTAATCTTTATCAGCCTCTGCCCATCAAATAAAACAGACTCTATGTCCTAGGACTGTCCTAAAAAAACAATTAAAATCTGAACCTCTTGTAATTTGATCAACACACACCCACAGCCTGTGCCAGCAGAAAGTAGGTGGGGAGGGAAAACAAGGGAAGGGAGAAGAGAATGTGCAAGTCTCTCCACCTGTAACATACACCCATGGGAGCACAACCAGCCTCCCTCGCATTAAAGGATGGTAATTTAAAAATATTATTCAAATTGACAGGTCCCGTGTAAGTGCTAGTACGCTATTTCAGACTGCCAGAAAGTAATCAGAGGTAGTTGTATGTGAAAATCGGTATTTTTTTTTTTCCAAGTATCTTCAACATAACACGTTTACCTACCGAATCCAGGCATGATATCTTAAAAATAAAATTGTCTTCTGGGCACTGGCTGTGGGTCCTCCGGGCAAGTCCTTGTTTACTGTCATTGAGATCCAGCAAAAATGAAACAAACATGTTTGGTTTCCTTGTTTAACAATTCAGATTTTTATGATTCATTTTGAAAAGAATTCAAAAAGAAAAAAGGCAAGTCTTAAAGTAAAAGTCAGACTTCTGCTTCCAAGTTTTTTCCTATTTCCATTTTCTCTACAGAGCATTACAGCGACTCCCTCTCCTCTTCCTACTGTTCTCATCACAAAGAATGCCTTGTGAAATGCCTTGACAGATTTCCTCATGCAAGTGACAGCACCGACCTCAGCAGCCATCAGTGATATAAATATGCTGAAAAATATTTGGAAATTAGATAGCTTCCCACCTAGTTGAGTAACTCGGAATTGACTACCTATGTATTTCATTCGGCTCTTCTCCCCAAAAGCGGCGCAATGCAGGGAGGAGAGTACCTGCTCATCAGGCTCCTCTCTTGCCAGGTAATCCCAGCACATGCATCTGTTTTGAATGATTCCCTGCTCAGAACTGAACCCAGAGTGAGGAAGAACATCTTGTGAACTCACAGGTCGTGATTGTTGCAAACGATCAACACAAGGGCAGTAGAGGAGCATCTCCTGGGAAGCTTCTTCTGTTTCCTACATGAATGGGAAGCGCTGGAGGGAAGGAGGGAGATCAGCATCCCCAGATGGGTTTCACTCCATCCCAAGAGGTGTTTCCTCTTGGAATGGAAGGAAATCACTCCTCCCTCATGAACCCCAGTGCTCCCAGTACACTCACCAGGCACAGCTTTGAGAACAGCCAGGGCAGACAAACAGTTCCTAGTGCTACCAGTAGCTCTGAAGTAGTCTAATCACTAACCCCATACACTGCATATTCAGAAAATATATTCACTTTTACTAAATACCAGAATAATGAATGATGGGGGTGAATATCCACAGTGCAAGGCATCAACCAACCAAGCTGTGCTTCCACAACGCCAAACAAAGCCACCCGGGGTGAGGTTTGCACAGAGCAGTGTGCACAGCATAGAGAGTTCCCTCAGCACACCTGGTGAAGCAAAATAAACTACTTTTAAACCTACACAAACCCTAAGGTCTATCAACAGCAGAAGTTGTCCCAGAAAATGGAATATGTGACTTTAGAGATTAAGTCCCATCAGAGATGTTTCATATGTTCCTACCCACCCACTCCTTCGTAACAGCTTTGGTATTTGAGGTGAAACAGTCGATTTTTCTAGAAAACCAACAGCAAAGAGATAAATTCAGAGTGAAATGTCAGGCGAGGCCTTTGAGGGGAGAAGGGACAGGTCACCCTGAGTCCCCAGACCAGGACTAAGAGAGCTCACTCCCCTGCGGCAGCTTGCCTCACAGAAAGACCAGACCACATGGCAGGACATCAGCCTGGTGGGATGTCGGGCCGGAGAGCAACCAAGCCTCTCTGTCAGGCTCTTCAAACCTCTTCACGGGTGTCAACTCGGTCACAAGCCCAAACCCAGCACAACACGTGCCAGTGACACAGCCAACAAGCAGATCCTCCACGAAGAACCTCAGAAGCAGCCATGGAGCTACTGCAGGAGCCACAGAGGTCCTGGATTTAAACGGGGGCCAGCTAAACAACCAGCCTGTTTCAGAGTGTCACATTCACAAGTGTCTCGGCTGACCTTGCTGCAGGAATCAAAACCTCGCACTTTTTTCCTCTCACATGGTAGGGACAAACAGGTCTGAATAGTGGCATTTGAGTAACTTAAAAAAAAAAGTGTCATTAAGATTTTCTGATTAAATTATGACCTTGAAGTGATAAATTCTCACAACACTAAGTACTTCAAAGCATTTGCCTGTCACTAACGCTCCAGAAAGTAAAAGCATGGACTTCATTACAGGGATACTGCAAAACAGATGGCAAATAAACTACTACTCTTTCTTTTCTTTTTTCTTTATTAAACATTCATATAGAAGCATTCACTTTTGAAAAGGTGTTCTAAGAAATACAAACAATACACAGAAACTGAAACCTTCCCTTTCCCTACATAGAAACATACATAAAATCAAAACAAAATCAAACCTGCATTTACAGACAGTAAAGCCGATGGCTTTACCCATTCCAGTCCTCTATGACTGAGTGACGCCTGTAGAAGACTGAATTTGTGCTGCAGGATTACTGAAGACAGAGGTCCTACATGCACTCAGAGGCTGTTATTTCTGCCTTGCATTGCAGCAATGACAAACACTGATACCGAGCTCTGCTGAGCAGCAGCAAGAAGTGTGTCATCCACCCTCAAACCATCCTTCCCTGGACAACTAGCTGGAAAAGCACTGAGAGGGTCACCACTATTTCACAGCTTCTGAGGGCTCAGAATAACTCGCTGCTTTGCGACCTAGCCAGTGTCTACAACTTTTATACATGCATATTTGTACACAAACACCCCTTTCACATACAGATACACACTTCCTCTGTGCGTGAATCACTCTCCCAAATAAAAAACAAAGA
>Ga0181612_179307_pt1 | contig 13212 bp, 10 predicted proteins | sample HoacroProtozoa21_FD_119630 | JGI IMG/M metagenome (GOLD analysis project Ga0181612, IMG submission 119630) | Hoatzin crop microbial communities from Cojedes, Venezuel. Combined Assembly of Gp0051906, Gp0051904, Gp0051908
AGCAGAGATGCTGCCAAAGTTAGGTCAGTTGACCTGTTCCTTGACAACTTTGAGGCCCATTCCTGTTCCCAGTGGAACAGTTTGAAAGCTGTGATGTCTGAGCACCAACTTTTACTGCCATTTGTCTAAGGTCAAGTCTCCATGCACAGACTGCGTTCTCCAGGACACTGGACATATGCACCACGACCTGGAGTATAACCCAGACTGCAGGTGCTGCATGCAGGACCATCAGACATGCCACGGTCAGGCTTTGGAAGGAAAGGTGCTGTTGCACCCCCGGGAGCATGCTGGAAAGGATCGATGTCTTGTGTGGACATGCATCTACCTGCTAAGCCTACTGCCTGATCATAATTTTATTGAGGGACACAATCTTTCCTCTGTTACCAAAAACAATGAAGAAATATTCCTCCTGCTCCCTTTCTGCATTAGGCCAGATAAAGCAACAGACATCTTACAACTGTGTTTTCAGCCTCCTCATCTTTCTTGCAATCAACCTTTCTAACTAGCTAATAGAAGCCTTCCTGAAGACTATAGGAAATAATTACAGGATTATAGAAAATTGCAAGTCAACAAGAATAATGGAAACCATACCCTTACCAAAAATCCTGATAGCTTTTTGCAAGCTTTCAGGTTTACTTGGTAAAGGCAATACCATCACGAACAGACTTCTGAACAGAGTGTATGGCAGTAGGAATTTAGAGAAATACAAAACCAGCACATTACATACTGAAGACATGGGAAACAGAAGTGGCAGTTAGTAGACCTGAAAATGTACATACAGAAGAGAAACAACTGTGTAAGCTACGGAAGACCTCTGTGGGGGCAGTTCTTTGCCATGCAGCATTCAACATACTTGCCAACAACCCAGAGGGCAAAAAAAACCCCAACAGACTCCAACTCTATCATTAATGGACTCTGCAGGTAAAATAGAGGTCAGAGAAGCAAAACAACTCAGGGAAGAGGGCAAAGGTACTGTGTAAGCTGGATCTCTTGTTAAAAAAAAAGAGTGCTGGCTGCCAGTTCTTCTTGGACGCAGAGCAGACAAGGATTGGCCCACAATAAGGGTAACCCACACTCTTCCTGGGAACCAGGGAGAGTAAAAAGCGTTTCTTACCCCCCAAGCATAAGTTCTCAGAACATCACTGTGCGTGACAGAGCCGTAGACAAACTCAGATGCATAAACAAGGAAAAATGAGGACAGTGAGAATACCACTGCGCCAAGCACACGCGTGACTGCTGTGACACAAGACAGATGCTACCAGGCCTGGGAGGAGCTGAAGGAACAGTTAACACATAGAAAACATGCCTGGCTGCTCAACGGGTTCCCTTTACTCCTTTAACATAAAGAACATTAAAGGACAAACTGATTACAGTTACAGTACCCACAGGTACTGTAATGTAGAGAAAGTTCACAGCAGAGGCTCCTCGGTGGAATACAAACCCTCACAAAAACAGCTGAAAGCTGGAGCTCCACACTCCCGCCAGTTGACTTGTTCCAAAAAGCATCCAGCCCAGAGCTTCTGCATGCTCCCTCGAGTAGCCTTTGATGCCCAGAAGGCCCCTCAGCCCGCTGACAGGGCTATGCTCCTCTGCAGCAACAGCACTCTCACCGAAAGCTAGAGGATCTCAAGTGTCACAGAGCGCGTCTGCCAACCAACCTAGTGCTGACTTGTCAGAGGAGAGAGGAATAACCCACTCACAAGTGCTCTCAGAGCAGTGTACACAACTCATCACCCAGCCCTCCCTAACTGGGAAAAGAGTAAAGTGTATTGGCACGCTCACATCGTAACGCTGGGAGCCAGCCACAGGCAAGGGGCCACCTGTGAGAGCTGCAAGGAGACACGAAGACACATTTACTGCCTGACATCTTCTGTTTCTGCTGTGTAATATGCTGAGCAAAAGGCACTTTTAATGGGAAAATCCAGGTAGTTCATAGGTGTGCAAAGTGCAAATGCAAGAGCTTACAGTGGCACATGTGATCAGTGCAAACTGATGCCACAGCAAAATCCGCAGTTTGGGATTTCAAAGCGCTACTGCAAAGTCCAAGCTGTTTGAAACAAAGCCTCCAACCTCCTGAATGCAAAGACAGCAGATCAGCAACTGAATTCCTTGTTTAGTCTCACGGAGGGAAGAACCCTGAACTCCCCAGGTAGTTTATAAGACTTTAATTAAACTCTAATTATGACAATAGAAATGCGGTCTTAGCTATTTCGATTCCCACCGGCCAGCCCATTCTCCATCCTTGATGTCTAGACACAGAGGCTGCAGGTGTGTCTATACACAAACTGAAAACAAAAACAACTCTAGGTCACAGACTCCCATGGCCAAAGATGCAAATAGGATCAATTTAGTTGCTTCAGCTCCAGTTCATGTGCAGAAAACCCTAATGTTCCCATCACCTGAGGAGGGAGAGCTGTTCCTGACACATACATCTTGAAGTTACACCCTCAGGGCAGAAGATGCAATCAGGTTACCGCAAGTAGTGTCCGGTCCAACTTGTTCAGCAGTGAGTGCTCTGCCCTCTGTCAGCTCTTCCAACAAGCAACTGCTCTCCACTTTGCTCCAACTTTGGACCTGAACTACACCTTGCAGAGCTCCCACCATGTGCCTCTCCTTGCTCTTCCGTTCTCCGAGGTTCTCTGTTACTGCTGTCAAAGGCAAACGCTGACCAGGGTCTCGTGAATGGAAACGCTGCTAGATCTGACCTCATCACCCCAGAAATTAAAGACAGACATAATAACTGGTCAACGCAATGTAGCAAAAAATCCCTTTGTTTGAAATGAGGAGGCTAGCACAATTCTGTCCAATTTCATATCATATCTTTTGGGCCTAATTTCAAGCCATGACTGCTGTTTCTCTAACTTCCTTAGAAAGTGAAAGAAAACAAACCATCCAACTCCCCCCCCGCCACGTATCAGGCAGTGGTGTCTTGGCTTCCTACCTTCCCCATAGACGTGGACTGCTCCTAAATAATAGTTTTGTACCGGAGGCTGTCAAGGGTGGCCCTTTCACCCAAGTGGGTACACAGATTAAGCAAGAAAATTGATGTTACTGTTAAGTCAGGAGGGTTTAATTTGCTAAGCAGGAACCTACAGTTCTCACAGAGTCATGTCAGTGGTCCAGAACTTGGAAGAGCTAGGAACCCTTTAGAGAAAAGCAGGAATCTCTCAGCTCTCTGTTGCTTGCAGAGGCTGCTCTTTGCATATAAACATGAACAACTCATGTCTTAACGCAAAATGACCAATCCTAGAAGCTTTTGCTTCACCTTCTATCTGCAACTAACCCCATGAGGAAGTGGCTGAACAATGCTCAGACAAGACTTTCAAGTGCTTAGTCCCAGAGCTGGAGCCAGGATTTCAGGAGCAGTCAGTTCTTAGTGGCTCCCTGCTTTCTACTGCCACCCAAGAAGCTTTGAAGACTACTTTTGAAGATGTATTCAGATGCTCAGGTTGGAACAGAGTGCTGTGGCAAGGTCTGGACACAGGAAAGCCACACGGGGAAAACAATTCTCAAATCAAGAACAGCTAAGAGGTAAGGTATCCCACCAAGTGTCCCAAGCTTGGAGAAGCCAAAGTAGCCAGGGCCTTGGCTAGGAAGTGGTGATGGCTGGACGTTGTTTACACACTTAAGCCTTGGTCCCACACAGAGGGCAGACACAAGCCCAAACTTCTTGTGAGAAACACAGCCTGGACACCAGCCACGTGTGCCTGTTTACACGGCTCATTTTCTGAGCCCACGCCAACCTGGTGTTCATGGCACTACAGCTGAAGCCAACAGCAAACCTGCACAGGCTTTAGGCTGGAAAATTAATGCCTCCAAACCAGCAAACATGTAAGCACACGCATAACTTGAAAGGAACAGTTGGGAGGTCTGAGGGACTATCTCCAGCGCTAGAAATCAGCAGCCCAGATGCTGCTAGGAATGAGACCTGCATCCTTGTAGGGTATTACAACAAGAGAGGCATTACCCATGAAACAAGGTGTGGCGGGAGAAGAGAAGTCTTTAAGACAAACCAGGATAGAAACAGCATGAAACAGGAAAATAAACACCACTGCCCTGCCACGGAGACAGATTAATCCTTCCATACTCCCTAAAGTTGCATAGATCTTGGAACAACAGAGGGGGACTGAGAAGGCAGTAAAGTATTTCACAGACTGTGTACACATCACTGTGTACCATACAGAAATGATACTTTTATGGCCTAGCTATGCGGGTAGCCAGCCTGAGTTGAGCAAGAACGGAGAGATTTGGCAGGTAAAATAAAAGAGTCATACAGCAGAAGATAAAGGGGAAACTGGAGCAAATACAGCCAAAGAAAACAAGCCCCATGACAGGCAGTGTTAGCTGTTGTATATGTGGGGGGTTTTGTTTTTTTCTATTTTTTTGGTCTCTCTCCTCATGACGACAAGAAGGAAGTCTCCACATTGGGTTTGTCTGCACTTTGCAGTTACTGAGCATTGTGTAACCCCCTGGAGACAATAAACGGTAAATTGTTTCAGACCTCCACCTGCAAAAACACCCACACCAAGCAGGCCTGTCTGACAGTATGGATCAAAAGAGGGACATAGCTAATAACAAAGTATTGCTGGTAAGTGGTCTGGGAGTCCCCCTCACCATGTAGCACAACCATGTCGTAAGCGTAAGAAAGAAAAAACCCTTTATGCAGAAACATAAAGTTTAGAGAGCATTAAACTTGCTTCTCTGCCAAGTAAACCATCTCTCTGTGACTCTGCTGCAACATAATAGTCTTTCTTGCACATGGTTAGACCACTTCTTATGGTTTTGTGTCCCCATTGTCCCAAGCAGAAGTTTAAGTCGTCCCTGTGTATTCAATCACTCGAAAGGCAGACACAGAAGCGGTGTGATGCTGGGGGTTCCCAGACAGTAGCACAATACCAAAGGAAATAATTTTCGAAGAGCCCATTTAAAAGTGTTTGTTTGGTTTATATTCAACACATAAGTAACTCAACTGCATGAACAAACTGAGAAGAGAGCTCTGAAATCAGAGATTTACAGAATTGCCAGCCATGAGAGTTCACAAGTCAGGTTCTGAAACAACCATGAAACTGGCTTAGAAACACAAAAACCATCTGCCTCTGGTTCTCCTTTTCCTTGAGCTGGCTGTACTAGAAGATTAGTAGTAGGCAGAAGTGAGGGTGTGAATTTGCGGTGCAGTAGCTGCTCCAGATCTGCTCCCACAAGGGACAGCATGCTCCTTCCCCCCAGCAGGGAACAGGCATGGGAGGAGAAGCAGCTCGCATGATGTACATGCACATATACACTCACCATGGGGCCATCCTGGGCTGTGACTTTCCTGACTAGAGCTAAGTTTCTGCTGCAGCTCTGGTTACCCTGACCCTCTCAGCTGGGCTGTCACAATAAATGTCACCAGGTTGAGCAACTCTGGATGCTGAAGCTCTGTGTCCCCACCCTACGCAGCTTCCTGGCTCATGTGGTATTTACTCCACCTGCAAAACAGCACAGCAACAGCTTTTTTATGAAGAAAGTAGCATGAAGGCCTAAAGTATGTGTCACCAGTTGCATGAGCTTAACAGGGACATGATTTGCAACCTGCATTTTTCAGCGTCCCTACCACTTTCTTGCAAGGCAGTAGAGAAAGCACATTCCCCCCCGCCCCCGCCTCTGTTCTATCATGCTAAACCAAAGGGGCAGTGCCAGCAAAAGAAAAACAGAGGCAATAATGTTAATCTAGCCTCAACCAGGTAAGAGGTGGAAGAGATGCGACTTCCCAGCCCACTCCTAGGGTGGCTGCGAGCAAAGAATGACAGCACAAGGATTCAAAGCACAGTCAAGCAATAGACTGGAGATGCACATGAGGCTGCCCAGCTCCAAACAAGGGACGAGAGGAGAGCAGATGCTCTGCCTGAAGTTAAGGACTGCACAAGTGATGCACCCTGGGCTGCCATGCTATTCCCTGCACCATGGCCTCCCACCAAGACTGGCCAGGGTCGCAGCACTTCTGACATCTGCCCCAAACTGTTGTTCCTACCCTTGGTGGGCTGCACCTCCCCTTCTGCTCCTTCCCTTCCAGCATGGGAAACTGCATCAGTGATGGGACAGGCTTCAGGATGCAGGGAAAAAGGTCAGGCATCAGTCAAAACTCCCCAGCCCCACGACCAAAGGTCCTCCTATCTTGGGCCACCAGGGAATGCTGCAACAGCAGGTCTCGGCTATTCCTAAGCAAACACCACTTCTTCTCCCCAAACTAGCACTGCCCTGCAGCAAAGGTACTCCAGGCCAGAGAGCAACCTCATGCCCACTTGTGATCCCGCTGTGCAGGCAGAGACGGTGGCAGACACTGCTCCCTGGTGTATTTAGTTCAGAGAGCTGAGCCTACAACTGCCTTATGTAACATACAGACACCACAGAGGTCGTTCTGCTTGCCTGGTGTGATGCTGCATGAACAACGGCGCTAAACTCCAACTGGTTTGCAAACACTAAGGCACTTGCACAGGGGCCTGAACTAGCCCGTGGAGCTCCCTGCAGGAATCTGTGCTGTGCTGACCCTCACTTGGTCTCAAAGGAAGTAGGGGGGGAACCCAAACTAAAAAAGACTTCCCAATGCAGAGAACAGTCCCCTATTTCAGAGGGCACTGAGATGTCCACTGGGGTACTTTCCCAACCAGCACTTATTTCTCAGCTTTACTCACAGTGCCCTTGTTTCCCTCAAGTAATCACACCTTTCTTCTACTACAAAAGCAAGTTTAGACACTGAGCCTGCCCCGGGCTCCTGCAAGGCAGCCCAGCCAGGGTCAGAGAGCAGACATCCAAAGGTCCAGTGCCTCTTAGGGTGGAGCCTGCCGGAGGAGAGGCGTCTCCCCAGGGCAGGTCTACAGAAATTTAGGACCTGGCCTGAACTCCTACAACTAGAAACCCTCCTGAAGCACAGGTAGAGACACGGGCTGCAGGGAGCAAATGCAAGTCTCTAGGTAGAGAGCACTTACCCCATGCTCCAGCCCTTGCTCTTGCTGCTGGGATACCCATCCGAGCAGCCAGCCTGGCACCCTGCACACCACTCCATCTCACCTGGGAGAAATTCAGCCCATTGAGCGGGTGGCACTGTTCCTCCACTTTCTCCACAGCGCCTGTTTGCTTCCTCAGCCGCTCTGCTTCCTGGGCCAGGTAGAGATCCAGGACAGGCACGCCTCGAGACTTGATGTCCACCTCTGTCAGGGAGTTCACCATCAGCATCACCCACACCGGCCTCTTCCGCTCCCAGTTGCCAGCAATGGCGTTGAAGAGGTAGTCTGCATACAGCCCTTTGCCCCGCTGGTCTGGGGTCATCCAGGATGGCATCATGAGCTTGACGTACTCCAGGTGCCGCTTGAGCCTGTGGTAGATGTCACGGGGCAGCACATCCTGGAGGTTCTCCCCCTGCGGCAGGAGCTGGCAGCTGGTGAGAGCTGAGATGGTGTAGGGATCAGTGAGGTCCAGCTCGAAGTACACGATGTGGCTCTGCTGGAAGGCCTTCTTGGAGTTCTCTGGGACGAAGTCCCAGACGCGCGTGTACGGGACATGGATGGTGCCAAAGAAGTAAGACGGGGGATCTCTCTTGATGGTCCACAGGAAGGAGTTCAGCTCGCTTTGCTGGAGGAGAGAGAGAGAGAGACAGCTGAGTGAGTACAGACATTCACGACAGGCCACAGCAGTACAGGGCCTACGAAAAACATGGTGCAAGCCAGCAGGTCACCTGGCTCAGCAGCTTGCCAGCAAGGTCTCTTCTTAAACCGGCTTTGCTCACACCAACGGAGTCCTCTTTGACCATGCTTTTTCTCAGGTCTTCAGGTCAAAATCCAATTTTCACTAATTGAGAACACAAGAAGATCGGCCCTGGCTTTTTTGTCCTGAAAAGCAACACCGGGTCTTCTCAGCAGTAACATCGCCCCAGCTGATCACCTGGGTATCTGCTGAAACCAGCAGCAGACCACAGCCCAAGCAGGCCATACCCCAGGCAAAATGCTTATCCAGCTTCCACCTTTTATCGAGTCAAAAGCTCGCATCACTTTCCTGAAGCAAAACAGGACAGCAGGGTTTCGATCACCTTCACCTTGATGCCTCACTTCAGCACAGCAAGGCACCTTTTGTCAAAGCAACTGCTGTGACAGTTAGTCAGAGGGTACTGCAGCATGAGAACTTTCTGCTCCGAGCAAGACACCAAACAAATGAGTAACAAAACACAGCTGGCAAGCAGACTTGCTGGAGCAGGTAGAAATACAGTTTTACAGTGATGTAGCACATGGCAGACAGACACACACACAGTCAAGACCCCTCACAGCCCAGTTCTCCTCTTTCTTAAGGAGGAGAGAAGCACATGCAATACTTTGGAAAAATAAGGGAAGAAATTCTGTAGGCCAAACCTGGCCTGTGATTCAAGGGCATACTCTTTCAAACACAGAGGAAGAAAAAGCTTTTTTATTTAAATTAGCTTTTAAAATCTCTCAAAAACCACAGCCATCAGGAAGTCAGAATCAGACTTTAAGATTGTTCCGCTGCAACATGTGCCTCACAGCACTCCCAAGAATACCAGAGCGCAGGGCTGTGCTCAAGCCTGTCCGCAGGACTGGAGAGCAGATGGGGCAAAACGGATCCTGCTTCAATCCTGCCAAGTCACTTCACACCAGCAGCAGGCGTGACCTCCATCACCTACAGCACGCACCCAGCTGGTGCAGTGGTCCTTACTGGAGCCAACGGACACAAACATCTTCTATCTGTCTGTGCAGATAGGAAGAGGTAGCCTTTGCATGTCTAAGTAAGAAGACAGGCTTCCAGATGCACTCAAACATCTGGTCAGCCTTCAGCCAGCAGATAAGTCTAACCTCAGCTCTGCAGCTGTGTGCATGTGTGCTGATCTAAGAAGCCTGCCTGACTGCCAAATGCAGAACAGGCTGTTTGGAGGAATTTATTGGAAGCACATTGCCTATAAATTTCTCATACTAAAGACCCAGGGTCAGAAAGGTTAAAGACTGCTCTGCAATGGCTCATCCCAGGCAACCTTCTCCAGCAGCTCTCTAAGTCAAACCCAGGCTTTGGATCAGGCACCACTCACCAGTCCAGCACAGACCCATAGACCAAGTATACTCCAAAGAGCTCTTTTGACACTTCCACAGCACGTAGAGAGTCTGAAGCATACCTCAGACCTTGGTAACACCAGGCTACAACTCCAGATACTACAGGACAGTCCTGGAATGCACTCCTGAATCACAAATCACAAAAACTCACCTGAGACCATGGGAAGAAGGGAGAACAAATGCGATGCACCACCAAGATGTAAAGAAGATACATGGCAACAGATGAGTACAAATCTGACATAGATCCAGGAAGAACATACGAAAATGAATACGCAAATTAAAACAAGAGGGAAAACAAGACAGGATTCCCTCCTGTCATTAGTCCAGAAGGAAAAGCAGGGGGACACACTACTGTGGTGAGAAATGAACTCGAATTAGTCACCAGCCAGTAAGGAGGAAAGACAAGAAGTGCTGCTTTCTATATACAAGCAAGTGAAAAGACCGAAGAGGCACCTGGGACAAGGCACGAGGCTGGAAGAACAACACTCCTTCAGTCTGCACAAGTCTGATCGTGAATGGGGCAGCGCATAAGAAGAGCCAAACTGCAACACATGGTAAGGAACAAGTGGTCACCAGACAGCTTAAAACCTCAGTTCAGCTCCTGAATAAACCCAGCCAGAAGGCTCAAGCTCAGATAGATGGTACCTGGCTTCAACACGGATCATGAGCGCTGCTCTGGACTACTGCACACAGCCCAGCTAGAAAGGTGCGTGGCACTGCACCCTCACTTTTTTTTTCTCTGCAAATCCCCCCAGCTTTCACAATCAGATACGTAAAGCAGAATAATACTGCCAGGTATTAGTGGTACCACCGAGGAAACCACACAGGCCACCAGGCACAGAGCAAATGAAGTCTTCCTTCAAAGAGCCTGCAGCACAGGCAGAAGAAAGAAGGCTGAGACCTAGCAAAACTTCTCACACAGTCCCAGAGACCAAGACCTTACAAAGCTGAGTGGCTGGGCACTCTTGCTGGCACTTCCACACCAACAGGAGCAGTCATGATCTTTGCAACCCACCCCAAGCGCCATTCAGATCTCCCTTCTCAGAATTGCTTTGAAGTCAGCACGAGGGGCCAGAGAACAGGTCTCACCCATCACCTTTGATAGAAACCCTGCCCAGACTGTGCAGAGCAAGTTTCTGGGCACCAGCAGCTGGGTATCATCACCAGGTGACAATACAATGGGTGCTCACAAAGCTCACTTTCCTCCAAAAGGCAGCGTTACAGCTGATCAGGGCATGCTAGTGTCCCACACTCCTTTGGCATCTCCTTTTCTTTCAGGAGGCAGAGACAGGAGTCCCAGCACTGCTCTCCCTCCGCGCCAGACCCCTGCAAGCAGCCCAGTACTGCTTCGCGCAAGAGCGGATGGGGCGAAGTCCTTGGTGTGACTGAGCAGGTCTGTGCCTTCCGGCACTCTCACGTCCCTGTGCACCTCCCAGAGCTCACGCATGTTTTGCTGCAGCTTCAGAGAGGGCAAGGCAAGCGTATAATCTCTCCCCAAGACCGTAAAAAGGGAGCTGTAAACAGTGCTCTAGGTGGCTGTGAAATAGCACAGGAGCAGTGCCGAGGCTTGCTCAGCACTGCAGTACGCGCCGTCACTGGCAGCGCCTCTCTCTCACCTCACCTCCCTGAGAGCATGCAGCAGATAAACGTGCCACAACCCAGTTTTCCCTGGCAGTAGGGTCCTTCTACATAGCTGTTACACCAGAAAGGGGTGCTTTAAAAACAAGTTACAGTCAAAGTGGTGTCCTGGAGGCTTGGAAGAGCCAGGTTGTATAGCTCCAGGAATTTCACTTGCAGCAGCATAACCACAAAAAGTGAGGTGCATGTATAGATCAAGCTGCATATTTCTGTCTCCACTCCCCAGTTTACTGGTGGTACTCAATGCATTACTCATGGTGGGGAAAAACAAGGAGCAAGCGGAAAAAAAAAATGCGAGTCCCATATCCCACAACCTGCGCTCTAATCCCACAGTTGGTTGTCCACAGGTGGCACCGGAAACTCCTATGACCTCCTGCCTTCCTTCTATCTGCTTCAGCAGAACACAGGCTCTGACTGAGACGTATTTTCGTTATCTTTCTAACAGGTTTATTTTTTAAGATTTAAAAAAACCCAAGTCTCAGGTTCTACTCATTTTAACTAGCCCCAGCAGCCTGCTTTTCCCACAGTATTTACAGGTCCACCATAGGACGCAACCTGTAGTCTTCAAATACCCAAATACTACTGCGTCTGTCAGATATTACACATCATTTCAGGTGACACAGCAAAAATTCAGCTAGAAGAATGGTGCCAAAGTGGATCAGAGAATGTGTCATCCTTCTTCCAAGAAACTAGCTCAGATTGGGCTAAATGATGTACTTACTGTCAAGAATAAAATTGTGGTAAACATCCAGAAAATAATGCAGCAAAAAAAAACAAAGACTGCATCTAGTGGCAGAATCTGAACACCTAGAAAAGCAGCATGGTAGCTGAAAAACCAAGAAAATTCAAGAGGGATGGCTGTGGTGATATGGGGAGCAGAGACTCAGACGAGCAGGAAAACTGCTGTCCAAAGACTGAGGGACTGCATGTGAACTCCAGACATGGGAAACCTACCCCTGGTCTGCTTTCTTCTGCCTCACTTCTGCTTCCTTCCATATTCTGTCTGTCTCACCTACGTAGACTATATCTTTTCCAGCACAAACTGTGTAACTTGCTGAGCAGGTAGGTGGCCTCTGTGGCTTCAGTGTCTTTTAGGACCCATAACCCTCATACTCACCACTTGGCCCCATAGCCTCATCTTCCAAACCTCAGCCCAGGATTGCACTGTTCTTCGATCCACAATATTATCCTAATTTTTTTTTTGCTTGCTACGGAAGCCAGAGCAAGTGGCACAAAATATTTCACCCAGGCAGGCAGCCCTATAACCCTCCCTATATGGCTTTCTCCCTCCCTCTTATCTCTCCTGGTGTTGCACCTTGTCATGTTCATTTATACCTAACTGAGGCAAAGATTGTGCCTTTACTCACCACATGAAGTGCGCCATGCATCTACAGTAATGCACAAAGACATGCTAGGCACATTTTTAATAGCCATTCTCTTGAGCTTTTGCCCACCTGCATTACTGAGACTCTCAAACTCAGCTTAAGACTAAGCAGAACACGCCTGGGGATAAACAATGCACTGGCTACAACTATTTAAAGAACACACATTCAGTCTCTGCCAGAAATGAAAAATAAAAATCAAATTTTTAACTAAAAAGTCAGGAGTTGAAAGTGGACAGATTACTTGCTCTGTTGAAGTGCACGTAAGGGGAAAGGTAGTCACTGAAATTAATCAGCCCCCTATCAGGAACAACACCTCAGAAAATGCTAACCAGCTACAACCACAAGCATTCTGCTGTTCATCCCTGGATTCTGCCTCTAAATTTACCAATACACTCCAACATCATGCAAAAAGAAAGCACCACCAGACCACATGACTTAGTAACTGGAATATAACCCAAAGGATTCCAGCATACTTTATTTTAGATTAACTGTTTTCAAAGCCGTTCTTTTTTCCTATTAAAAAAAGAATGACAGGGTACATTACTGGTTGCAGCTTTAACTATAATTTGGAGTGATGATGAGAATGCCCTCTGAAGTACTGTACGTTCACTTCTTAAAATAGCAGCTTCTCTCTTTCAGGCACCGATTTACATATTTCTTTCGTGACAGAAGCTTTAGGCAACCTGACAAAAAGAAGAAAGGTATACCTGTAATCTAGAGGGGTAAAAAAAAAACAAAAAAACCAGATCCTATACAGAATTAAGATAAAAACAAACAAAAAAGCCTTCCCTGGTGATGCGGGGACAAGGAGGAGTATTTTTTTCCCCAAAGAGCTGGTGTGAATATTCATAAGGATGCTCAACAGCTTTGCAAACGAGGCAGACGCTGCCATTCCCAGACAGTGTGGTTACCACCACTGTTCTGATGACCCCAGGAAACAGCCTGCCAATACCAGAACTGCAGGTGGTCTCACATTTTAATGACAGAGTAATCAGCAGATAATGAGACACCATTAACGCATTTCACCTCCACTTTTGCCGGTAACTAGCACAGGTCCGGTCAACGGCTCCCGAGGAAAACCCCCCGCACGTCCCACCAAA
>Ga0181612_107579_pt1:0-5000 | contig 13211 bp, 4 predicted proteins | sample HoacroProtozoa21_FD_119630 | JGI IMG/M metagenome (GOLD analysis project Ga0181612, IMG submission 119630) | Hoatzin crop microbial communities from Cojedes, Venezuel. Combined Assembly of Gp0051906, Gp0051904, Gp0051908
GGAATTTATGGTGATGTTTGCTGATGAAGTAATATTAGAGACTGGCTATAGTCTGGTGGAGGATCAGAGTATCATAGAGAAAGAACTTGATAACTTTTGGACTGGAAGTAGCAGTGAAATTGTACAAAACACAATGTCATGGCTAGGGACTGGAAATGAAGATCTCGATACAGTCTGGGAATGACTGAGAGGTAAAATCAGGCTGTGGTGCTGGTTGGTCACAGATGACTATGATGAGGTCTTGAAAAGAAAACATTGTAGAATTATCAGGAAAAATACCTTCCAACAGACAAAAAGGAGGGTAAGTGAAGATCTGGATGCTTATGTAAGTCCATTAGTATAAACACCTTGTTGGGAGATGAAGCTGAAGAGGTACTGTGGCACATATATTTGGGTGGAAACCTAGACCATAGGGTGTCTATGGAATAGTCTACAAGCAGAACAAAGGCAAAATAACAGTGAAAATTTTTAAGATAGTTCTTGATGACTGAGAAATAACAATTGCTTGTGAAATCGCCATCTCCGGTCCTTGACCTAGCAGATCTCTCCTACTTAGATTGCAAGCAAGTGCAGTGACCACCGTTTTGTCCTGTGTGCCCCAATCCCTCACAATGGCTTGGAGGAGTCACAAAAATACTGAAGGGACCACTGAGGCGCAACATTGCTTCACCGCCTGGGCAATGTAAACAGTATCCACCATGCCGAGAAAGAACGTATGTGTGGGAGGTGAAAAAAAAAAGAGAGACCTAAGTAGAGGTAATATGGCAGTGAACAGGAAGGCACGCTCACCTGACAGCTGCTTATTCAGGTTTCTTGTTGGGTTTCCATATGTTATACAAACAATCTGACCAACCATGAAACTGAACTATGAAAAGATGTGATAAAACTCATTTCTTTTCTGTTCACTGCTCAGCTTACATTTTACATTATCTCTTCACCTCTCTCTTCCAGAAAGATACAATAACAACAACAACAACAGAGAAGAAAGAAAAAAACATGTTATATAATGAAACCTCAAGACAAGGAGATTCCTACAAAATGCATGAAAAATTCTGTAGATATTTGACACTGATATAGTGAGTTAAATATTAGCAGTAGATGAAGGTGTTGTAGCCTATTGCTAACAGATCAAAACCTAGTTGACCTAAACATCAGAAAAAGTAGTTGCAAATGGGAAGTTTTGTCCAGGAAAACTATTCAAGAGAGGTAATTTCCAGGCTATTCAAAATATTTAAAGTTGTTGCTGAGAAAATAGCCGTATTTTATGTCACTTCTAAAAAAGAACAATGGAAAAATTGAAAGGTTTCAGAAAAAAAGTTTGAAAACGTCACTTAGGTCTGATATAAGGTGTATTTTTTCAAGATATTTACGAATTTCCATCTATTTATCCAAAAAAGGGCATAAGAGAAATGCCTTGTAGTAATAGGCAGTTGCATATGGAAGCAGTTTCTCACTGTTTGTGGGTTTTCAGACAAAACGTACACCAAGACCCCATGGTCGGGGAGGAGCACTGGAGGTGTTCTGATTGGAAAAGTATGATGCTCCAGCGAGGTTAATTAACCAAGAGAATCACTTACATTAGATGCAATGACTTCTCTGTTACTTGTGAGCATTGAATCAAGTCAAGTCATGATATTTTAAAGAAATTATAATTTGGCATGGAGTTTATGGGATTTTCTTTATCGTAGGTCTGACTGAATTAATCTACTGACATATAAATCTATCAGTTTTTAAATAGCTCTGAAGGCTTCTGCACTTCTCTGTGTGCATTTTTAAAAAATGTATACTTTTTATTTCTATTTTTCTTCCAATTCAGAAGTTTAAAGGGACATGGCTTTCAGTTTGTATTCAATTTCTGCCATGGAAGACAGAGACATCAGAAACCAATCCTCAGCTCTGAAAAGCAGAGGCCATGCCAAGCAATCCTACGCACAGCATATGCACTCTTTGCAAAAGGCGGAGAGCAGGATGCTGCTTTTGTGAAGAAAGTGAGAGTGCAGTGATAAGAAAAACTGGTCTAAGATATATTTTGCCTGTAGTTTTACTGAAAAAAAAAAGATTAATATCAATATAAGTATAAATGCAAGTGAATATCTGCCTTCAACATTTTTTTAAAAAGATAAATGTTGTTATTTCAGCTCTGTGTTCTTGATGACGAGCAATTGATGAGTTAATTGCTTTCCTGTTCCCACTGATCTGAATAGGAGTGTGTCTGCAAACACTGGGTCAGCCGTGTGAGTAAAGCATCCATTGTTCACTGCTTACAGAATCCCTGTGCTATGACAGTAAATATTGTTTTCTCCCATGCTTAAAGCAGACAAGTCCAGCTTTTCTGTTCCACTGGGAAAGGTGACTTTTTTTTAAAGAAAAATTAATGAAAAAGGCAAAAAGACAAATTTGAGGGGGGAGGTGGGAGATTTATTCCCCCCCTTCTCCAATTCATGAAGTTGAACTTCCCTGGTTTTATGCTACATGCAGACAGGCATTTCTCCAATATACCTCGGTCCCCTATTCACAACACAAATATTTATTCTCTACATGCATACGGGATTATTAATGATGACAGAGGACTTTAAGCATTCCCTCTAAAGAACGTTGTTTCCTTTTTTCCCCGTTTGAGAGTAATTGAGAAATGCCCTGCAAAGAATCTGATGAACGAATTTATATTTTTGTTTTACACGTTGCTACCTATAGACAGCCATTCCTAATTTAAGGTGGGATGCAGATAACAAACTTTGCAGTGTAAAACGGGATACAATCTCTCACTAATAGAAATTCGTATTCTGTATTGTACATCAGGCTGTTGACGTTTAAAATGCCGCAGCGGTGCTAACATTAGAATTCAGAGATATTTGTTAACGCTTCTCTTGAGACTGTGTTCATACATACACACCCTCAAAGAGATAGCACGAGGCTCAAAATGAATTTGTCGGTGAGGCTTCGGAGCCCTTTTCTATTCATACATGGTTTCATTTTTCTCTACGTGACCTTTGGTTCGCAAAGGCGATGGCTTTGGTTTGCTCCTGGTTTCGAGGCAGCAGCTTCAAGGGAAAATGAGTCCATGTCTTTTTTAGCTCTTAACAAAACTGTGGTCTTGTAGTGAACAGAAAGATCATATCTCCCTCATGAAGTGATACATGCAGGTTAAAGGATGTCTGCCCTGTTTCACAGGAATGCGAGTCTCTCGGACTGCTGCCTGATTTCAATAAAATGAATGGGAAAGTATGGAAATGTGCAGTGAATGAGCAACTTCATGGATAATAGACTTTTACTGCTTTTATTACAAAGAAAGAAAGAAGAGGTTAGAAAAATGAGTGTTTGGATACTTTTGAGTGCTTGTGGTGAAAGGTATTAAAAATACAAAAGGTTGTTTTTTAGAAATCTGGTTAACACAGAATGATGATAATTAAAAATACTGCTAGCAGCACTCGCACATCAATAACGGTATGCCTTGGATTTTTTAGTCTTGTTTCAGCTGAACTGTTGCTAATAGTACCTACTACAGCTCAGATGGCAAATGTTTCTATTGTTATGTTTTCCTCATCATGTTCTTGAGCACTAAATATTTGGAATGCCCCCAGATTATCGATTTATATGCATTTCAATAGAAGTAGGGAATAAAATTCTCCTGTAACAACATATAGGTATTTTAATAAAAATAAAGTTTTAAAGTGGTGTCTAACTGTATGCTAAGTTATTTTAACGGTTTTAAATTATTTGTTATCTTGACTGTTGCCAAGTCATGAAAGGCAGAAGAGAATTCATATTTATTACATTAAAATAGTTCTGCATTCCCTTTAAACAGAGGATAGCAAAAATGGCTAAAGTTTACAATACTCTCTTAGAATTAAGAGAGTTAAGCTGTATTTGAAAATAAACTCTCAGACTGGTAAAATTTGAAATGAAAATGTTGAACTGTAGGCAGTAGAAAATGTTTTTATATCTGCAGAGATTAAACAACGCTGCACAGTGCGCATGCTTCTGGCTAGTTAAAAGCCTGGCCTGCAGACACTGATCTGCTTGAGTAGCTGTACTCCCATGAGTAGTCCAGTTCAGGGCACCATTGCTACTCACAGAGGTAGCAATTTCCATTAACTGGTGTTTTTAAGTTGAGCAATGATAACAGCAAGGACTTGGTATGGTTAAGGTTGATGATCATGAGATGCACGAGCTGAATATAGGACTAGACATGAAGCAATATTTCAAAAGGTGTGTAAGCTAAATGGGTGCAGGGTTGACATAGTAAACTTTACTTACACAATTGGAAAGATTACTTTATTGGTTATTTGATTTCTGTGCTTTTTCCTCCCATCATGTTAAATATCTTTAGAAAATGGAACACAAGACCAAAAGCAAACTTACGCCAAAAATGTTAATACTGAACAGTGTTCAGAGTACATGACAGTTACTTGGGTAATTAGAGTAATAAATGAACACCATATTTAAAAGAAAACACGAAGCATGACAAATGTCTGAGATGGACTGTTATGGAGTCAGGTGTGGGCTAGCTAAATGACATTTTTCATGTGGGAAAGTTGTAGAGACACAGTAATGACCTTAGCAGCTTCATAAACATGTATGTATAAAGAGAAACTATGAAACAGGGCTGCCCAGGCAGCTGAACAAGGGAAGCTAACATCAGTTAAACCGCAAGAAAATAACAGTTGAAAACTACACTGGAGAGGGTATCAAACACAGGGAGATGACAAAGCCAAAACTTGTCTTCCTCTACCACCTATAAAGGCTGTGGTAAGGATATGACAGAGAAGAAAGGCACTGAATCGGTGTCAGACAAAACGGCTTTGTTATTTCTCCTTGTTGCTTAGTTCTAGTCACAACAACAGGATGAGTCAAATGATGAGAATAATAAATGTGCATGTGTGTTTCCAGATGCAGGGTTCACACCCAGCAGCAAAATAGGATCTGTACTATGGGACTCTGTGGCCGAAAGCATTTGATACCCAGACCAGGGGTTTGGTCAGAGGCGAGAATTTGTCTTT
>Ga0181612_107579_pt1:10000-13211 | contig 13211 bp, 4 predicted proteins | sample HoacroProtozoa21_FD_119630 | JGI IMG/M metagenome (GOLD analysis project Ga0181612, IMG submission 119630) | Hoatzin crop microbial communities from Cojedes, Venezuel. Combined Assembly of Gp0051906, Gp0051904, Gp0051908
AAATGCAGTGGTACACGAACATGGATGCAGACCCAGATACGGATTAATCAGGTGCACTGGGTAGGAACAGTGGCTAACTACCAGTGCCTGCCCGGGACAGTGTCAGGAGGCTCCTGTAATTGCAAAGAACAGGCTCAGCCAGCATGGAAGTGCTCTGTTGGCATGTCTTGGGCTGTATCTGTCAGCACTAGCTTTCCAGGAGCTGGTCAAGGGTGGATAGAGTCTCCCTCATAACTCCGTGGAGGAGTGCGGCTTGAGCAATAACAGAGGGAGTATAGATTAATACAGAAAATTGCTAGTTAACTACCGCTGCGTGTCAAAGAATCATGCCTTGTCAAACTGCCCCTGAGGGGCATTTTCACTCCTCTTCTGGGAGCAGAGGTGCGACGGTGTCAAAGTGTTTTCCAGACAGGGCTGTTCAAGGGCAGAGGTGAGTCACTGCAAGTATCGAGGCGTCTTCTTTGCAAAAAATGTGAGACAGAGAAGCACGAATCTTCCAGAGAAGTGGGACTGTCTCTGTCTTGGGCAATCAGTTTAGAGACTAATTTTCAGCTAGCGTATATACATATACACGTGCATATATGAAATAAGTGTGTATCTGATTATTCTGCTTCAGACCGGTCAGGTAGAGAAGGTATTTGTTACTGAATTCCCTTTGAGGGCCTTGTGAGGCTGGGTTAGTCACTGCAAGAGCACCAGCAACCAGTGACTTCCGACACGTAGCAGCTGCAGAAAATCAGATCTTCTCTAGCTGGGTTCTTAACTAGAGATTTGGGTGCTGGCCTTTAGTAATTCCCCTTTTACAGTATTGAGGGGAAAAAAATAATTAAAAGAGGTATAAAAAAACATTTCTGGGAACTCTGCATTTTGATTTAACTGGGACATTATTCTGTCCCCAGGAAAATCCACCCTCCATCCACCCTAGGAATGAGCACCTGGTTGCGCCTTCTGTGATGTCAGGAGGATATGTTAGTCTGCAAGGGAAGAAATGCGATGATGGAAGTATTAGCTGTGACTCATTCCCTGCTGGACTCACCATGTCCTTACCCCCACTAACACACTCATTCTACACACCTTTAGCACAGAAGCGCTGATTCACTCTTCGGGTTTTCTTTTTTCTGATCTTTTTGTTGCATGGTTTTGTGCATGGTGTTTGGTTTTGGCTGGAATTTGTTTTGCTTCCTGTTATTTGTGCTCCCTGTCATGGGAAGACTGTGTGACAATCCTTTGTGCTTCTGTCTTCAGAGCCCTAATTAACACGAAGCGCTACTGCGGGCAGAAGTCAGCCTGAGACTTATTCAAGGGCCTTTGGCCAGCACAGTCAGACCCAGATTTAGAAATCAGAAATTAGTAACTCTGCAGGCAGTGCTCTCTCCTCTGATCCCACAGACCTCTTCCTGTGCTATAGGTAGCTCTTCCTACAGGCATTTTCTAGCAAATTGCTTTAAATTCTCCACTGTGTTCGTTATACAGTGGCAGTTCATGAAAGGGTAAACTCCAGCACCGCAGCTCTTTGCTCAGTCAGCACCTGGGGAACTGGTTACCTGATATCGCTTTACCAACGGCTCTTAATCTGGTGTTTGGAATGATGTTAAAAGACTGACTTTGTCAGCCACCTTTTAATAAATCATGTGAAAAAGACGAGACCACGGGGGATTACCACCTTGGCATTATTTGTGTTTACTTGCACAATGTTAATTTTGGTTTGTTGCAGTCTTGACACTACAGTTATTTTCACACAGTGTGACTTCATTCAGTGCAATAGGGGATAACGTCAAGTACAGATGTGGAAGAAATATGACACTGTTAAACCTCTAAAGAGATTGTAAAAACAGCTTTAACCCAGTAAATCAATAATTTGATAATTACTGTGAGCTAGCTGACCTCTGTTTAAAACACAGGAATAGCAGGGAACCTGCCCCTAGTAGCAATGAATTCAATAGTTTGTCATAGTTTATCTTTACCTGGTGTGTGATGTGAACACCTCCAAATGACATGGCGAGCCAAAATGTGGAACAATAGACAAAACTGAGGAGACAAGTTCAAAAGATTCCTTTTCCGTTTTCTTCAGCTTGATGGCTTGTTTGTCCAATATAAATGTAAATCTTCTCCAAGCTTTCAGAGTTGTACAGCATTATGGTCTTTGCTGTAATGGCAAAAGTAGCTCTAGCCAGGACATCACTTCAGAAAAGAGGGTTCTTGTAAAATCTGTGGTGCAAATACAATTGAGATCGAATTCAGTACATAAGCCTGGAAGTCACTACTAGATCTCATAAACCTTTACACAGTAATAGTGGCATTTCCATATTTTTTAATCTTTGTATCTCTGTTTAAAACTTGTTTATCTTATTTTATCCCATTGAAATGTTTGTAGTACCTTTACACCAAAAACCTCACCACTATTAGCTTGTTTATTTTGATAGCAATAAAAACAAAAATATGTTATTCAAATCCATGTCACATTAAAAATATTAATGGCTTTCTGAGAAATCAGTGAAATTTTATATAATTTATGATCTCTCACAGTGTTAATCTTTGTTATTTTTGTACTGTGACAGCCCTGAGATGACCCACTTTCCCAGAAACAGATTTGGGACTTACTGTGTCAGGCTCTGTACAAATGCACATCTGACAATGTATTTTCCTGAATAATAAATGTCATCACCAATTCTGCAAAATTATGGAGTACAACAGAAGTGTAGAAAGATACTAACACAAAGACAGGTTACCTACAGCTCACATTGGGAGCTGTAAATGAGCTCAGAGAGTCATTGTGTAAACAAACAATAATTAAATACATTAGCTATTTCGAAAGTTTGGTAGTCATCACTGAGCAGTTGATTCCCTGCAAAGCTTGAGGCACCGGTACAACCTAGGAAGCGATCAAAGGATTCAATGGAGGCCTTACAGATTGGCTCCTGGACCATGTCGCACTTGTAAGAGGTAGCAAAGAAGATGGCACAGAGGTGTTTTGAAAAGAAATGTCGAAAAAACAGTGAGGGTCAGAGATTTTTGGTGCAGTTTACATGGGCATATAGTGATAGGACAAGGGGTGATGGCTTCAGACTGAAAGAGTGTAGATTTAGATTAGATGTAATATAGAAATGTTTCATTAAGTGGGTGGTGAGGCATTGGCACAGGCTGCCCAGAGAAGCTGTGGCTGCCCCCTCCCTGGCAGTGTTCAAGGCCAGGTTGGATGGGGCTTTGAGCA
>Ga0181612_139222_pt1 | contig 13211 bp, 6 predicted proteins | sample HoacroProtozoa21_FD_119630 | JGI IMG/M metagenome (GOLD analysis project Ga0181612, IMG submission 119630) | Hoatzin crop microbial communities from Cojedes, Venezuel. Combined Assembly of Gp0051906, Gp0051904, Gp0051908
TGGAAAGCGCCTGGCTCCATCCTTTTTGCACCCTCCCTTCAGGTATTTCAACACTTTGATAAGATCCCCCTGAGCCTTCTCTTCTCCAGGCAGAACAGTCTCAGCTCCCTCAGCCTTGCCTTAAAGGAGACATGCTCCACTGCCTGCATCACCTTGGTGGCACTTTGTAGTCTCCAGCGTGTCCATGGCTCTCTTGTACTGGGGAGCCTAGCCTTGGACCCAGTACTCCAGATGCAGCCTCACCAGTGCTAAGCAGAGGGTAAGCATCACCTCCCTTGACCTGCTGGCAATACTCCTCCCAGTGCAGCCCAGGATACCATCAGACTTCTTTGAGGGAAGCGTACGTTGCTGGCTCATTTTCAACTTCATATCCACCAGGACCCTCAGGTCCTTTTCTGCCAAGCTGTTTTCCAGCTGGGAGGTCCTCAGCATATATTGGTGGCAGAGATTAAAATGAAAGAGTAATAAGGGGGCTTCTTTGATAAGGTCATTTCATTTTGAACATGTAAAACATCACTACATTATTTAATTTCCACTCTGTGCTTAAAACTTATCAATTATGGAAGCTCATTTTCACCTTATCTGAACCCCTAATGGCTAATCTTGTGCATGGTGAAGGGCTATTTTAATTTATTTTGCCCTTTCACCAATTAATATAGATGCATACACAACTACCTTACATTGCAGTCATTTCGCAAACTATTCTGAATAGGCACTTTTTTCTATGTTTGATTGTCATTCGGCATATACCTTTGGGCGTTATGATTACTTCTGTTCCATACAGTAACTGTCCTTGCAGGCATGTCTGACTACACTTTGAGAAAGAACATTCTTATTTTTTAAGCTGCAAATAATCATACTGTCAAATGAGCACCCCTCTTTAACTCTTAAAAAGTCACTGTTCCTTTGAAGAGCAAAATTAATTCTCTTGCAGTTAATAATTAGCAATGTAGCTGTTGAAACATTTCAGCGTGTCAAAAGCTCTGTTTAATGTTTCATTCAGAACGCACAGTTGCCTATGGAGGAGCCAGTAGTTGTCAGCTTTATTGCTGAACTTTCTCATCATCAGTACATGGACAGCTAAAATTGGCAATGAGACTTCAGCTTTTGTTTTAATGAGACACTTCAACTTTCAGCATAAGGCACAGAAACAGAAATGATCAAATTGTTTATTTGCAACATAGTTTATAATTAGTGTATTAATTCAGATGATGGGTGCTTCCCACTGCGCTGTTCTTCTTTCAAAAAAAAAAAAAATCAGCAAGTCTGTAATTTAAAATGTCAAAAAATGCTCACAAAAGGAGTGGAGTTCTCTCTTGCACAGCAATTAGACTGAAACAGTAAGCTTTTAATAATCACAGTACAAATTGACAGCTATTTTGTATCTTTTGCTTTTGCCTACCATAAACTTGCTATTAGAAGCCACTGCTGTAAAGGTAGCTGATTTAGTCCGTTCTACGAATCAGAGCGTTTCCAAATTGTGCTCTCTTCTCCTTTTGCTTCAGTTTTCAAATCAGTATCTTTCCACTAATAGACAGGTGGTCAGTCCATGAATAATTTTGTTTAATGTACATGTCTGTTTTACTAAAATACAGGTGAAAGATCATGCAAATAGGTAAATTTAATAACTTAGAAGAGTTATCAAGTATGAAATAAAATATGACTGTGAAATAAGTGAATTATTAGGACCTACTCCAACAGGTCACAGGAGATGTGAATTATTTGAATCCCCAGCTAAACCTGTAGAACAAAAACTTAAGGAGCCACGTTCTGCAGTTGGTGAGTGGTGTTCAGCCAGCTATGACCATCCATTTGGATCAATATCAAATTTAATTAAAAAATCTGCCTTTCTATTCCGCACAGACGTAAAGAGAATTAAAAGCGTTGAAAACACCATTCAAAATTTGGAAATGGAAAGAAGGAATAAGCAGGGTTTTCAATAGCAACAGGAAAAGTGTAAAAGGGAAGGATACCTGTACGGTTCTAATTTTAGAAGTCTCTTTAGGAGACTAGTCTTAAGGCTACCGTGTGGTGCCCAAGAAACAGAATTAAACAGGCTCTTCCAGAGAGCAAACCCGACAGAGGTCTAAGTAAGCTGATGCAAATATTCCTAGTGCTTTAAATATTTCCCGGGAAATCCGTAAGATATAAGAGTGCAGAGGGGTATTCACACTGCCTAATCTTAGGCAGGTAGGTCCTTTTAAATGCTGAATCATACTGAATCCATTTGACCTTGGATGGTGTTTAAGAGCTGCCATGATTTAGGTGCTTTGAAACATTATGTTCACAGAGCAACAAAGAAGAATTTCCTATGGAAGTCATCGAAGGTTTGTGTCTAAAAACTAGAAAGGTAGACAGTGAAAAAAATCACAAAATATCTCCTCCATGCTTGATTGCCAAAAATCTGTTTAAGTTAACAGCTGCCATTAAATTTAATCTGGTCACTAAAAATTATGCCCCAATGCTTGTTACCGTTCTCTATTTTAACACTAATGCCAGCGTAATTAAAATGTAACATGGTCATTTTCACATTTTCCTGTTTTTAATGTATAAACCAGAGCTATCAAGACACTAAAATGGCACAGTCGGGTCTCTGCCTGACTGAGAGATGGACATTTCTTTGGTAGGAATAAAAACATGACATAAGTTAAATTACATCACATTAGCAGACCTCCTATCTTATGCATATACTTTAACTTCTAACTAATGGCCAGTTAGTTCCTGGCTAAAAATCAAGAGCGGACAATAGCTCTGCCGAAGTAATTTTATCACTGTGCAGAATGTGGCAATGCATTTCCAGTCATTTATTTATTGCCCCCTAAAAAAAAAGTCCTCTCTCCCCCCATCCCCCCCACCAATGATGCTTGGACTCAGCAAAGCAGTCCAAGCATTGTATGAAAAACCATGTGACTGAAATAACCGTAATAATGCCAAAAAATGGCATTAAAAGGGTCACCGTGAAGTATTTCCATTAGAGCATTTATGCTGAAGTACTGTCAGCACATTCTCCGTTCCAGAAAGGCACTCGCACATTGACATGAGGCCCGTTTATCTGGCTTGTCAAAGGAGCCAGCACATTCCCTGAAAATTTACTAACCTTTAGCAAAGTCCAAATCATTGCTTTTGGTAACTCTGTTATTTTTGACATGTCATTTTATCATCTCTCTAAGAAAGGGCACAAGCGTTTGCTTTTGACTGTTCAAGGGTATGAGGTGGTCCTGGTCCTGCAGTTGACTGTAGAGGCTGTCCAACAGCTTTTCAGAGAACCTCTCGATCTTCGCCAGCTAGCCCCGCATTTGCCCTCCTCTGGATACAGAAATATAAGTATTTGTAAAGGCTGAAACTGCAGACTCGGAATCAGGTGGAAACCCAGTAATTCATCTAGCTCAGCAAAGCCATGTGATTCAGAGAATTTACATTGGTAGCTCACAAAAATCACACAATGAGTTGTATTTGGCACAGGGGCTACTCATACTCTAGGGACTGTTCTGAACTCTGCAGCCTAAACACAGTTTCAAGCCTCAGACATCAGAGATGAGAACTACCCCACCATCCAGAGCATGCATAATGACTTACAGAAGAATAAAAGACTAGCAAATAATTAGACCTTTCTTTGGCTTCCTTTACAGGTCCTGTAGTACTGCTGCGATATTCGCTTCTACACATTAAAGCATGAAAAACAGGAAAAACACCACCCACCTGCAAAGCATATTAATCGCTCCCACAGCTCTCTGATAAAACTCTGAATAATCAGGGCTCCTAGCATAAGAAGCAATGCTGTACCTGTGTACTTCCCCTGTTACAAAAACATGTTATTTTTCTTTTAATTACATTATTAAGTGGATAGTTTTATCTAAGTGTGTCAATTACAGTCAAGGCAAATTGAAGTATTATTTTATGTGAAGTCAGTTTCTGGATCTTCAATTTATCACTTTTAACAAAATAGTTTTGATTAACCAATGTCAGCTATTACTGAGGCACCCACCTTCTCTTCACTTATGTTGTACAAATGGACAAATGCTTCACAAGTCTTTTGTATTCCATCACCACCCACCAACTGCTCCCTCAGTACTGCTGTTCCTGCAGTTATTAATTTGAATCTAAGTAACAGAGAAATGTTTATCTTCCTAAAATTCGGTTCCATAATAATACGTTTATGCTGACAAGATTCTTCTGTCTTAGAAAGGTCTATGTAACTACATTTTCCTCCCTGCAATTTTAGCAATAAAAGTAACTACCAGTATTTAAAATCTCTAGTAAACTATCAAAGACTATTTCCTCTCAGAAGAATATGGTTTATGCATTGTTTCCTTACTCAGGAGAAATTTTAATTGCCTTGTGGAAGTCTGTAATTCTTCCAAGAGCTTTCTACTACAGCCTGGAACTTTTACAGTTGAGGATGAGATCTTACATTATCATACATTTACAAAAGACCTTATATGAAACACTAAAATTTAAAAAACACTTAGGCCTTCCACAAGTTTTATCAAAATAACCAAGAGGGCTGTGCAAAATATCCTGATGCCTGGGCATGTGTGACAATTTTGCTTTGCAACCTGCAACGTCGACTGCATTCTCCCTGGAGAAACACTGGTTAATGGCATGTCATAGCAGGCAAACCCCATGTCTCTCTAACATTTTCATCGTCAAATTAAATCTAAAGCAGTGCTCATAGGACAGATGTACAAGTGCCTCCAGCAGCATTGAGTGGGAGAACAGAATTTAGCCGCTCATAATGTATAAAGGTAAATGCGACTGCAGCCTGACTAATATCCTGATTTCCTATTTTGCAAATTTTCAAGATGCAGGTGACACAAGAATACTGTATTTAAGTATGAAGCTTCTTTGTACGTGATAAGTAAATAAAATACAGTGAAAGCAGTAATTCCCATGTAAATATGGATTTTGCTTCTGTATTATCAGAGATAGGCTGGTTATTTTTTACATAAATAAATTAAAAAGGAAGGAGAAAGCACAATTTCTTGTAGTAACTTCTCTGGATCTGTTTTTCATCTTCACAAAGAAAACTTGTTTCTTACCCACTATACCTCACTTATCTTGCAGATACACTCAGATGACAGTCACAGTACTTACAAGCTCATCCGTCAGATCTTTGATCATAAAATCAGCACAGTAAGAAAAAAATATCTTCTTCCTTGCAGTTATTTTTAAAGATACGCACAGGTGCCACAATTTGGAACAAACCTTCTAACTCACCCCACTAAAACACTTTGTGTAAGGTCTATTAATTATGAATAAGGCTATGGTTTTGGCACAATGAAATTTAATATAATTCACGTCAAAGGCGCAGGGAAAAGAAGCAACATTCATCAAAAGCTTAGCAAATATATTTGCTGTAAGCTTCTAGCAGTTAAATAATAACCAATATTCAATACAGTATCAGTAAGCAACTACACTTTCTACTGTGATTTATCTTCCGAATTATAAAGTTTAAACATCAGATATCCTCATTTTTTTTTCTGTGGGCCAAAGTCAGCAGCTGATCTTTATGATCCAGCACAGTCTCGCCTTTAAACATCAAATGAGTCAGAATTCTTTAAATGCCATGACATAACCACAGCCTTGATGATGAAACCTGGCTAAACGCACTGCAGAACTACAGGAGCCGTGTCGTCTCTGTGTCTAAGCTCTCAGGGCACATATGGAGGTACCAGTATTCTGCCAGATCAACGGCTACGGACACAAAAAATATGGTTTCCATCAAATGCTTCCTAGTAATGAAACCAAGGAGAGCTTGGTTCCTCTGATAACATACTGGCCTTCACCTAACAAAACAAGGTTCACGTTCAAGTATTTCTTGACTCCCGAAGAACAAACATGTGTCTACACGCTCAGAGCCTCAAAACTGACTAATGTTACTCTGGAACACCAAAAGGGGAAAACAAAACAAATTCAAGCCTTTCCTTTGGAAAGATCTGGCAAATCTCCAAAGCAGTATGATGCAATTTTTTTAAGCTAAGGGGAAGGGTTGGTGCCGAGCAAGAACTGCAAGTCTTAGTAGCAAGCACCGCTCCGCAGTTCTGCTCCCATTGTGGGAGACAGGAAAGCTGGCTAAGAAGATGAGCTAAAGCTCTCATCTCCAACACCAACCGAGCTAGGATGGATATTTCATCTTGTAAAGACAACAACAGACACGAAACGAAACTTTTTTTTTTTTTTTAAGGTTTTCCTGCTTTTCCTGTATGTCTGTTGTATCATACAGGAAAGCCTGTCAGAGCTTGTCAGGTCATCCTAGTAGCTAAACCACTCAAAATATAGATTTTGTTGAGAATCCAGAGGCTGAGGTTGCTGGTTGTCTGCAGGTTTATGGGCAACACCAAAGGTTTGTAACTAATGACTGACAGAGTGTGCTGTCGTACAAGCCACCCCAAATGAAGCTGAGTTTTTGCCAAGCATTTGCTTCATTTCATTAACATTATTTGACACTCAGAGAGATAGTGAGCAACTGTGTCAGCTCTGTGAATCAGAACTATAAAAATATTCAACAATTATAAAATATACCTTTATTTTAAACTTTTACTTCTTGTGCTTCAAGGATAGTTAAAGGTAAACCAGGCTGACAGAGTAAATATGCCTGCTTATGACAGCAGAAAATAGACCTGAATATTAAAAAGAAACACATCTCAAAAGGCAAGCACAGTGAGATTTAAATCCAATTCGTAAGATAAAAGCTAACCAGACCACTTACTATTACCATCTGATAGCATTCAATATTGCTTGAAATTCATTAATATGCTAGGTAATGTAAGTACAGTGCATGTATACAAAATTAATTCTATTAATTTCTACATTAGAAAAATCCACTGAAAGAGGAGGAGAATAATTATAAGGCAGTCTTACCCATCTGTGGAAAAGGCATAACAAAACCAATCTATAACCTCAGAAGAATAATTATCCCATGAGACTCCTACCTCCTGGGAGTACCCATTATTGTGTTAGGAGAACATAAAACTGACAGCTATTCAGAAAGACCTCCAGAGCAATTTCAGCTTAGCTGTACTGCTTATCTTACCTTGTCATCTTTTTAGAATATCTACAAGCTTCCAGCTAACTTACCAATACTATATTTTATTTTTACAAGTGAGCAATAAAGGCTTCTTTTACAGCATATACTTTGCCTAACAGACCAAATTTTGGAAAAATGCTTATGTATCTTAAATAAAAGGCTATTCAAATTTAAACAGTTTTATAGAGTAATAATATTTCATTTAGATCTGTCTACTAACTGCTGATTGCTTAGTCAGATTAGGTGGAACTCTGAATGAGACAGAAGCGAAGCATTTTACTATCATTAAATATTCTCATTATGGCAGCATTTGGAACCCAAAATCAGGTTTGGTATTATGTCCAACTGCTAACAAGTACAGTTTAAAAATAAAACACAGCAGTCTGACCTAAAAGTGCTTGTGATTATAGTGTGCAGCAAGCATCCAACAGATAAAAGGAAAAAGGATGGAAAAGCACAGGGGTAACAGAAGGGCTATCCATGTCAGAGTCATAAGTACCAGGCACAGCATCCTCCCATAACTATTAAGAGAATAGTTTCATCTGAATGCAATGCAAAGATAGCTAGAAAACAGAAGAAGATGGTGTTAAAAACAAACAAAAAGAATTTAAGAGGCACAGAGCATCACACAAACACACCAGGGATAACTTCAGCTGATTTATTATTACATTAGGAAGCTTTGCTTATAAATGTTAAGAAAAATGGTGGAGATTTAGTTCCTTCTGAGAGCACAAGAAAAAACAACCTCAATACATTTATGTTACATTTTTATTGCAGTGACACATCACATAAATAATAAAATTATTCTGGATCAAGGTTTTGTAATAACTTATTTCTACTGAAGAGTGAATTATTCAAAAGCAAACTGCAGCTCACCCTGAGCATATCCTTCCCTGCTTAAGGTGCGCCAGAGGACAGCACCTGACTCCACTGTATTTTCAAAGACATGGCTATACCCTATTGCTCGGCAGTTTGATTTCAGTGAACCATTTTATCTGATGGTCAGTCAATTTACTTACACCACTGCTGTGCAAAGTCTGGTCCAGAGTCCCCAAATGGCAAACATTTTCAATAGAGAAATGCTTCTTTTCTGAAACGAATTTATTGCCTAGAAGAACCACATTTCCTCCCAGCTTCTCACTCATCAGCGTCCAACACTCAGCCCCCACTGGAGTGAGGAGGCCAGATTTGAGAGCAGTCATGTATATCTGATGAGGTCCATGAGGCACACAATTGGTGCCATTAGACAGTGAAATTCAGAAGAACGCCAAGTTCTGCTGCAGACAATTTACGATGACATAACCCTTGGCTAAAAGGAGCCATGAAATGCGAGCTCCCGTCTAACGACCCAGTGGTCATGCGCAAAAGCACTAACAAAAAAATCAGCTTGAGGTGGTGCTTCGTGATCATTAGCTGCAAATCACACCTCCCCAAGAAATGCACTTTTAATATAGCAAGAGAGCCTTGTACAAATGCTAATCTCAAAACACTCACTTGAAAATGCTCCAATGGTTTTATAACAATGGAAGAGATGATTGATTAGGTGCCAAAATGGTTTGATGCCAGCTCTGAATTAAGCCTTTGCAACTCTTACGATTTCTCTTAAAACAGATTAAACTTTAAGCTGCAATGTCCTTCAAAGTACAGGTGTCTTTTTCCACGAGTTCCATCTGGGATTTCAGAGCTGTGCCCTGACTGCTTCTGCTGCTGCACAGAAGTGTTAGCCTAGCAGGCATACCACTTTTTGCATATCCTAGACCGGTGCACTACATCGCTGCACCACTTACTCTGCATCTAAATTGACTATCTTTATTGTCTTCTGAACAACAAGTGACAAATGCAGGCGTGGTTTACTTAAAAAGTGCTAGAAAATAAGTATTAGCTTTAAATTTATCAAAAAGTGAATGTAAGTGGGAATAAAGTAGTACAATCAGCACTAAAGAAACATCTCCTAGGAGGTAAAAAATGAATGCAGCCTACAACTGAGCAAGACCCCCACGATATTCCAAGTCAATAAAAAATTTTAAATCAGAGAGTGCCAAGCTTTGATTTATAAAACTTACAATTGCTCCATTGATTTCAGTAGGGTGGGAGTGATTTATTTCAGTCAAAGAGCTGTCCAGAGTTATATATAAGCATCGTGAGCTCAGAAATCCCAGTGGCTATGGTGTTAATAGCAGATGGTTCTCCTGCTTCTCTTGGAAAGCTCAGTACCAGTGACTGTAATGTACTCTACTTCACACCAAAGTATCAAGAACTTATGTTTATCAATTATAATTTTATTCATGAACTATATGATAGTAGCCGGAGTCAGCTACTCTCTGATTTACTGCTTACAGTTCAGAACTCTTCCCACTGAAAGGGCACTTTATTTTTGTTCCCATGTCCAGATCTACAGAAGTATTCTCCTATGATGGAATTTACATGAACTGCTGAAGTAGTAAAGATTAAAATGATATACAGAACTACAGAAGTATATTCCTCAAACTATCAACTGGATAAACACAGATTCTGCTGATCACTGAAATAAATATCTAATCTGATGAAAAAACCCTATTAAAAACCTCTTTAAAAGCTAAGCTAAAAACCTACCAAAATCCCAGGATCTTAATTCAAATCCAGTTTAAGTCCAATTCCTTCATCCATAAATACAGTGAAGATAACCTTATTTCAGAACTGAAACTTCAGTCTTTACCTAGAACAAAAGCAAAACACAGCAGCCCTGACCAAACACCAGTACTATACAACCAGATTTAAAAATGGATGAGTTCCAGTGGCTATATCCTCATACAGCTGAAAAAGTTCATCAAGGTCCATCTTTTTTCTGAACATGCTCATATACATTTACCAGCCTATATAGGTGTAGATTTCTCTACCTTGTATACTCATTAAGATTTAGTCTTTATTTTTAGAAGTGTGATCTGGGCACTCCGTCTCACATACTCACTACAACTCTTTCAATCACTTCAGGTTTCAGTGGATTTTTCACAGAAGAGTTACGGAACAATCAGTAAGTTTTCCTCCCTCTTTGCATTGACTTCCAAAATAATTTTTGTGGTTTTACCAATTTTTTATTCAGAGTTTCACAGGTCCAGCTAGAGAAAAGACAAACCAGTGACACAGCTCAGGGATGTATTGGCAGGGAACACCCTGACATCTATAAATTACAAAGGATGGGTTTGTAATTAAAGGACAGTACTGAAATTTCAGACATGGAGTTTAATTTCTAACTCTTCTAAATGCTCCCTGTGTTAATCTCCATCCATATAAAAGAGAGAATACCACAGTCTTTCTCCCTACCTCTCCGAACTTTCCTGGGGATGAAGCCACTTTGCCCCGAGCCTCGTGCAGCAGCAGAATCCCAGTTCAGATCTGTCCTTTAGACGTCATCATAAAATGAGCCACAAATACCTCTGCTGCCTCAAATAACAGAGCGTGTTTCAAAAACAAGCTGATCTCTACACTGGCACAAACTGGGGGCAAGGTAGAAAGAGAGGGAGACAGCAATAAATCAATCCAATCTTCAGTGCAAAGTTCAGTGGAGTAAATATTTCTATAATCTGACAAAAATAGCCTTGTAGTGCTGCAGTGCTCCACCCGGGGCACCATAAATCAACAGTAGCTGTTGAGAGCATCGCTGAGAAGGGGTACAGGGAAGAAAACTGCTGTTGCATTAAGAGTCGAAATGAGTCTCAGGAGCTTCCCTTCAACATTTCCAACTGGAGATCTTTGTAGCAGGCAGCAGGAGCTGAATTCCCTCCCTCCACTCCAATTTCAGCTGCAGCCTCTCCATGTTGGAGGACGTAAGAAGCTGTAGGCTGTGGATGTGGAAGGAAATCACGAAGGAGCTTGAGTGGCTGGTGCACATCCCAAAAAGTGATGGCTCCATACCCGCCCAAAGCACCGCAGGAGGCCGAGCAGGAGAGAGGGAAAGCGGATAGGAAAACAGCCTGCCTTGATTCCCTGCCCTTGCCATGGCCCCTGCCAGAAGAGCCACTTGCCTGTGCAGGCTGGAGGCTGTGCGGAGGAATCCGCTGGATCACACCTGCGCCTACCAGCTACCCTCTAACCGAGCGCTTTCATGTGGTTTCTGCTCTCTCGCACTACTTGCTGTGGACAAAAAGAGCAGGTCAGGTCAGACAAACCTGCTGCTGAATGTTTATCTTGGCGGCTGTTTATTTCTTTCTTTATTTTTAGTAGCGCAGTGGGGCCTTGGCGGGCAGTGCTGCCTCTTGGGCTCATCCCGTAAGTGCTTCTGCAGGCTGGACTAGTCCCATCTCACCACCTGCTTGTGAAGGCCTTCAGTTCTGAACTGCTGAGGTGAGTATTTTCAGCTGGCATCTTCACTATATCAAATGGTTATTATCACTCTGAGCACTCTTTTCATTAGCCAAACATTCCTCTACACTCTTTTAAGCTGAAACCACCACTTCTACTTAATGGAATAGCAATTAACTTGAAATACTTGGCTTTTTACTGCAATGCATCACTCTTTCACAGTCTGATATGCTAATAAAAATTGTATGCTAACATAATGTATAAAATATCATCTCTGATTTTAAAATAAACCAAAATTTATTGTCTCCAACAGTGCAATACTGATCAACTCAATGAATATTAATGTAACTTAGGTAGCAGAGTCTTACACCGTCGGGGAACGAAATCAGAGTGGAGCAGACCATACAGTGCACTGGAGAAAGTCTCAGTTTTTCTATTTCAATAGAATTTCAATTCTACTCAAACCTGAATGCAGCTCCAGACTGAAAAGTAAACTTGAAATGATACATCATTCTTTGCTACTTGGGAGCTCTCACAGTCCATAACATATTCTTTCAAACCCCCAGCAAACAAATTAAATGGCAGTCTTGCAAACAAAAATCCCAAGTTCTTTTACTTCTTCTAAGGCATCATTAGCAATTACAGGATGCTGGCAGGAGAAATTATGGTCTCAGTTATATCTCTACAATCCACCTCTCCCCTGCTTATGCTCTTAATCCTTACCCAGCTCTACTGAAAATGCAAATCTTCACAATTATGACTGTAGGGATAATGGTACAGCATCACTGCAGTAAAAATGCCATTTACCTCAACGGTGCTTAAACTCCAAGCCTTGCACTGGCATGGATAAACATAAATTAACTGCAATTTTTAAATGTTTAAGCTACTATTGAGCAACCACCACCCAAAAACAAGCCAGCAAACAGCACTGCTAGACTCCATAGAGAGCTACACCCATCTATTTCATCTGAAAAAGGAAGCTGATGCAATGCAAGATGACATGAGAAAGTGATGATTGATCTAGTTCCTCATGAATAACAAAGTACTCTCCAACTCCACGAAGGAGCAGATACGTACAGGAAGTTGCTGAAGTACTAAGACAAAAGTTACCAGCAAACAAAAAAAGAAAAATCCAAGTATGGCGGGACAGACAGGATAATCTAGGAAAAAAAACAAACCTCAAATAGCTGTACAGTTCAGGTGTCTCTTCTGATTTCATGTACTTTTTTCTTCCTGTTCAAACTGGAAAGTCACATGTGTATCTTAGCCACTTCTAAAAGTTATTGGTATGTATCCAGTTCCAGCTCTATTCATTATTCATGTACTGATTTGGAATTTCATCTTGCAAACAAGCTGTTATTGAAAATCTTTTGAGAAGTGTCTCTTGTGACCTTTGAGATGTCTTCTTAAAAGAAATATAATTCTGAAATACAATTGTGCAGCAGACCTTGCACACTGATGTCTCACTGAGTAAACTGAAATAAGGTCAAAGTCAAGTGCTCTTTTGTTACTCGCTGGTACTAGAAACTAGCCCAGGAACAAGCTATTTCAGCTTGAACAAGAAATACAGTTAATGAAATAGTGAACATTTATGCTGCCATTACTGCACTACAAAACAAACAGATGTGCCAAAAATTTGACTTGAAAATGCTTGCACAACATTATTTATTTATCCATCCTACTAACAAATTCTAGTTACTGATAAAATGTGCTAGAAAACACATTCACCTGAACTAAGTATGTATAAGAGAAAGTTAAAAGTATCAAGATATAAAAGTCATAATAACAAAAAAGTGGTAATACCAAGGGAAGACCAAATGCCCATCTCATCCAACGCACCTTTTCCAACAATGGCCAACAACATTGGCTCAGGGGAAGAGTCTGAGAGCAGGACAACCAAGCTGAA
>Ga0181612_149025_pt1 | contig 13211 bp, 10 predicted proteins | sample HoacroProtozoa21_FD_119630 | JGI IMG/M metagenome (GOLD analysis project Ga0181612, IMG submission 119630) | Hoatzin crop microbial communities from Cojedes, Venezuel. Combined Assembly of Gp0051906, Gp0051904, Gp0051908
AAAGATCCCCACCTTTACAAATCTTTCCTGCTTTAAGCATGTGTATATATATAAAAATATATATATATATTTAGTTTTTTTAGTGAAGTTGCCCTGTCTTGTGGTTCTGCCCCCTGACAGTGCTGTAGCTCGCTCTGGCGCTGGCAGCCTTGGCGAGGAGGGCGTGCTGGAAAGCCCAAGAGGGGAAGCTGATGCAGCAGCCAATTTTTCTGTCGATTGCACAACTTTCCTGAGACAAAACTGAGAATGTTCTTTCTGCTGTGCTCTTTGGGATCATTTGAGGATGTTGCACACTCACATGAGCAAGGCTGGACCTGCCGGTCGGCTAATGCATCCCCTGGCTCGGAGAACATCTCCATCTCTTGCTGGTGGAAGCTCACTGTGAGCTTGGCGGTGGTTCGGCGGCACGTGAGGTGACCTCATGCTCCCGAGGCCGGCTGACAGCGCAGAGCTGGAGGGGCTGCGAGGGTGTGCGGTGCCCTGCTGATGCCTCCTGCGGATCGTCGTGCGTCGGGTCGCTGGAGAGGTGTGGGGAGATATGCTCGCAATATTTCCACTTCTTCATTTCGTTTGGTGTGTCATTTGAAAACAGGGAAGAATCGGAGGCTGAAGCAGGCGAAGGAAGAAGCCCAGGCGGAGATTGAGCAGTACCGCCTGCAGAGGGAGAAGGAGTTCAAAGCCAAGGAAGCGGCGGTTTGTGTTCTAGACCACTCACTGTTACCTACCCAGCCCCTCAGCCTGGCCTTTGGGGTTACTTGCCCTGAGAGCAGCCCTCGGGGTGGAATGTCTTGCTGGAGGAGCGTTTCCCTAACTGCTTTCCTCTGATGCACAGCCACGTGTCACGGAAAAACTAGTGGAAGTGAATCAGAACATGGTGTATTGCGTCTCAACAGGCAGAACCGTTGGCTGGCAGTGAAGTGGCTTATTAAGCTCATGTCCTGGCTGGTGCCCTGATGGGTGGCAGCCTCCCAAAACGGCGCGTATGTAACGGCGTCAAAAAAAGAGCTGGTTTCTGAGGTGCTAACGTGATAGAAACCGCTTGCCTCGTAGATGCTGCTCTCTTGCTGAAGGAGTTGTAAGGCTTGTGTTCTGCTTAGCAGTCTTGCCTGCTGTGTGCCAAGGGGTGTGTTTTCCTTTCCCTCCGATCAAGAGGAGGTATTCCCAAAAGGCGCAGCTGAGGGCTGTAGCACAGTCAGGATGTTTCCACTGTTGGTGTGCCCCTGTCAGCTCTGAAATCTTCAGAAAATGACCTGGCAACGCTCCCCTCTACCCATCTTCTGGTTAGCATGGTACCACCTCCTCTGTTCTTCTGCACAACAGCCTCCATGTCAGTAGGTCAAGATTAATTTTTTACAATCACTTGTTAGCTGTGTTCACTGGGCATATGATACCAGCCAGTTCCAGACTAATAAACTGGACTTCACTGCCTGTCAGTTGGTTCTGGTTTCTTTATCCCTCTCCAGAGAGAGAAGCTCTTTGGATTTGAGTCCCAGTCTCCTTCAGCGTAGTTTTCCTGTGCCTTTTCCCCCCACTTGCAGTGGCAGTTTGCGCTCTCTGCCCTTGCTTATGGGGCAAGAAGGACCCTGCAAGCTGTGAGAGACTCCTCGCTGTGCCTGTTGCGGTGCCCACAGTCCTGTTAGGAGGCAGAGCTTTTTATAAAGATTCTCCAAGAACAGAAGCAATGATGTGAAGACTATGCTTAAACTAAATCATGAGTACTACTTTTCTAACAGTATCTTGTACAGTAGTGCCCAGGGCGTCCTGGTTCCAGTCACCAGTAGAGCAGGACCTTTATTTCAGGCATTCTTTAGAAGCCCATGCTCTAAACTGATAGGTAATGAATGAAGAGAGGATAAAAGGCATGGGCAAGTTTATATAAATATTTTAAAATATAAACTGAGCAAGTTTAGTGGGAAATCTCAGCAGAGAATCCCAACAGGACTTTTTTTTGCTGCAGTTCTTCCCTCAGCCAAGATTAACAGCTGAGATGCAGTGAGGCAGCCTGGAATAACACAATCCAGAGCTAGGCATAGCGTTTTCTGTGTCAGACTACTTGCATCTGAGCTTTCTCCTTTGCTATTTGTAGGCACTTGGATCTCATGGCAGCTGCACCACTGAAGTTGAGAAAGAGACCCAGGAAAAGATGAGCGTGATCCAGCAGAACTTCCATAAGAACCGTGATGTGGTCCTCTCCCAGCTGTTGTCACTAGTGTGTGACATCAAACCTGAAATCCATGTGAATTACCGCATCAATGGGTAGTAGAGGAAGAAGGAAGAAGCATACTGGAAATGCTGGTAGTAACGTCTGAGCTTGAGGTGGAATGTACAGCCCTTAGCCATAGCTTCACTGTTCTCCCTGTATATGTGTTAAATTATTTCAGTGAGTTGCAAGTCGGCGATACCTTGTTGCAGTTCTGTTACTTTCTCTCTTGATACGGGTTCAGAGCTTATTCAAACTTTAAATGGCGATGTCTCCAATCTGTGCTAAGTTATTAAATATGTATTCAAGTAGGCACGTGAATGCTCCCTTTTTATCTGGATAGTGTTCAGTGAGACGCTGTCCTCTGAAGCAGAGAGAGAGATGCTGGCCAGGTTTAAGCGGAGAGCCTGTGTCAGTAATTTAGACCTGTGTAACTGTATTCTGGTTGACCAAAATGCATTTTTCAGTGTGTTGTTATCCTTTATACAGGGGTTAAACCTTGTAAGAAGAATTCTCTGGCTGTATAGTGTTGGCTGATAATTTTCAGGTGCTTGAGTTTCTCTGTATTGAATATCCTCTGTATATTCTGCTGTTAGCTTGAGTTACAAGTCTGGCATTATGACACTTGAAAGTAAAACCACTTATTTAACTCCAGAGTCTCTAGTCAGTCTTGTTGTTCCTGCTAACTTGTTCCGAGAGCACTGGCAGGTCCCGCTCTGTTGCATGGTTGTCTGGACTCTGAAGAGTGAGTATCAAGTATTGAGAAAAGCAAGAGTAAGAGATACAGCAAATGTCTGAAGGTCGCAGCAGGTGAGGTAAGGTAAGAACCCATTACAGAGCTCCTCCTCTTGGCTCCAGTCTGATGCTTTACCTGCCAGATCATTCTGAAAACCTCTCGGCAACAAATGTTCTTGTGACCATTAGGGGAAAGAAAATGTTGCCAGTTCACCAGGATAGTTTGATAGCCAGGTGCTGTGCAGTGATTACCCTTCCTTTAGTCAAGTACTGGTCGCTGCTTGTTTGTACCAAGGTCGTACGGTATCCTGCAGCATCCTGCTGTACCTGGGAACAGTGTGAAATACGTGCGTGGGGATTGTCTGTGCATCGCTTTCTAGCTCTTTAATGAAGAGTACACACAAGTACATCAAGAGGCTTCATGTTTCAGCGGTTTCTTCCTTTCCCTCTCTCACCAGCAGAATAGTAAATGTAGCTTTCCTTTTTTTGTTGAGTTCAGTTTAAGGCTTTTTGCAGATAAGACCTCAATGAGCACGTACCTGATCAGACCCAAGAGTCATACAGTTGGGGATCTAAGAAAGAAACATTATTGACGCTGTTCCTCAGGCAGAACATCCTAGATTCCCACACACCCTCAGCATGGCATTGAAAAGCCTCTCGGACCTCTAGAGTTTAACTGTGGTTGGGAGGGAGGAAAGCAGGATGGATGAAAGTCGTAACAAAGGAATGAATGGCTGCCTGCAGTCCCACGGGGCAAGAAGAGAGCAGACTGCTGTGGTGTCTCCTGGTGTAATATTTTACGGAAGCGTACTGTAGTTCTGAAAGGGTATCTTCAGGAATTCAAGCTGTTAAAAGGGCTGTAAAATTGAAACAAAAGCTGCCTGCAAAGTCAGAAGTGGCAGGCTGGGGAAGAAGCCAGGTCGGTACAAGGAGAACAGGATCAAAGCAGTTTTAATCAGTCTGGTCTAATGACGGAGAGGTGCTATGGCCTCGTAAAAGGTTGTGGCCATGCTAATTGTGGTCTGTCCTTTGGAGAAGGAATGTTTCTTCCCCTTGAGAACAGGTGCTCAGACTCCAGCGTGATACTTCTCATAAAAGTCCTGCTAGCTCCAGGCTGTAATTAGTAGTTTCATCCCGCTTGTTTATCAGTAAATACTGCTGCGCTGCCCAGAAAAAAATACAGCCTGCGCCCCACTTTCGCATATTGGTTCATAAGTTTCCCTTTGTTAATGAGGACTTTCTATCCTTACTCTCTAGCACAGTAAGAGGCAGGAGAAAAGGAAAAAACCCTTTCCTGGTTATTTCTGCTTGGCAAAAGGTGAAGACTCTCTCTTTAGAGCAACGTGCTGCAAGAACATACATTTTTATGTAATATTTCCCTGAAACAGAACTGTTGAGAGTTACCTGGCTCCATAACTTTGCACAGAAGAAAGTCTTTCCAATTACTGCTCTCCAGGAAGGATGGCTTTGTTTGGAGTGTGGATAATTTGTTTTGAATTGAGATTTTCTCATCTTCCACTGTGAGGCCCCGAGAATGGGAGACCTGCTGCTGTCTTCGTGCCTAAGCCAGAAAAATACTCTGCAGGGAACAGTCTTCTACTGACAGAGGTATGGAGTTTGGGCACACAGCTGCTTGCCTCTGAAATCTGATTTTTCTAGATTTTTCTGCTGCAGGTTTGCTTGATCAGAGTAAAACCTGCACCAGCTGCTAGTACAAATTGGTGTCTGAAGTCTCCCTGCTGCTGGTCTGCCTCCATCCCTCGGAGATGTGGCCCCGTGCACAGGAGCCATAGCTTGCCCTTGTACCGCAGGAAGGGCCAGAAGCTGCTTTGGGCATGCACACTGCTGTTTGTTTCCCTTAATTTGAGCTCTCACCCCTGGAAATACCGGCCGACTGCCGGGACGGTCAGGGTCCTGGTGCTGTGGGGAGGTAAGAAGTGGTCAGCGCTCGTGTCTTGTTCGGTTCGTGCCATGCCAAGGGAGTGGCTACTGCTGTTCATTGCTCCTAGTCAAAACTGTTTGCAAATAAGCACTTTCCTGGGATCAGTGCAGGCACATTAGGATTTACACAGCGCCGCTTCGCTCCAGTCACGTCCATGTTCATCCACAATGGTTTGTGCTTGATTTTTGTAGAATTACTTTTCAGACATTATCTACGTGTTTATGGAGTTGATACATTTCACTGGTAAAACGCCACTGAGCAGGCGTGTCACCTGTACCAGCACCAGATGGACAAACGGCTTATGAACACCAGAGCACGAGTGTCACCTGGGCGGCTTGACGTGCAGTACGAGCTACAATTGGGACGCGCATTTGTGCTGCTTGAAGCCAGAGTTCAGTTTTTCAGACACGTCTGTGTTGGCAGAGCTTGCTCCCTGCTTAGCTCGTGCTGTTCGCTCTGAAGGTCGACATCTCCTCGCTGCTGCCTGTTGAAGGGCAGTTGGAGAGCTCAGCACCCCTCGGGGAGGGGAGGCAGAGGGGAAATCAAAGCCCGTGATCCTGCCCAGGTCTGCCAGCTCTGCCTAATGATGCTTGATATTTTTTTTGGTCAGTTCAGAGCTAGTATGGGTTTGATGACCTGCACATTTTTGGCAGCTAAATCCCAAAACATGCAAGAAGGGTCTAGCACCGGGCAGGAGGGATGAAGCGTGGTGTGTACAGGGAGGGAAGGGAGGTCCCTCCCTGATCATCCACAGCCTGGGTGATCCCACATGGGCTGCAGAAAGCAGGCGAAGGGCAAGGCAGTGAGCGCCGCTGGAGGATTTGTTCGGTGTGGAATGGCAGGGGAGCCTGCTGCTTTCTGCCTCTGGTTCGTGGGGCTTCCTGTGACACAAGAACAATATCATTGAATTATTTTTATGGGAGCATTTTGTGTGATATTTAACTTGTAATTTTTTTCTTTGTTGCAGAGAAAGTAATTTTCCCCTCTAGAGATCCCCCTGCCCTTTTCCCTTCCTCCCTTTCCAGGGTCTGAACAGAGAAATAAAGGAGGGCAATCCCCCCCAACCCTGTATCTGGAGTCCACGAGTTTGAGAGAACTTTCATTCAGAGGGGAGCAATTTTGGCTGCCAGTGCTTTGTCAGAAGCTTCCCAGGCAGCCTAATCAGGGCAGCTTCAGAACCACAAGAGAGGACCCAAAACTCTCCCAGTGCCATGGGTACTGCTGGAGGTCGGTGAGCCATTCCTCGTTCTGCTTTGCGGTGACAGGCTGGCTGCTGGATGGTCCCATCAGTGTGCCTTGTACGAATTGTTCGAGGCATTCCAGTGCGTAAGTCCAAACTTGACCACCTTAAATTGCTCATTTTTCTGTGTGAGGTGCCTACACAAGTCCTGATGATCTTTAATAAAGCTGGGGCTTTTTTAATGCTAGCTATAAGCCCACCAAGCTGCTGGCAGTCCCTCTCCCCTCCCTTCCATCCGCAGCGTTGGGCTCTGCTCTGTTCCCCATCCGACCCCAGGATGAGTGGGGTTAGCTGGCTGTAAGTAACCCTACAGAAAACCAGCAGTTTCTGGCCTGCGAGGCAGCTCGTGGGAGATGGGGGTGGTGTGGTGGTGTGTCCCAGCAATAGCTGCTGCAGAGCAGCTGGGCTCAGTCTTATGAAATCATGCCCGAATTTTGGCTGACCTGAATACTCCCGTGCTCTCTTGCCGTTCTGGGGTGCTGTCGCGCAGTCCCTTCTGTGGGTTACAGACAGCTGTGGGAAAGGCGTGCTGTTCTGCTTCCTGCTCTCTGTAGGAAGCCTGCTCCTGTCTCCATTTTATCTGTTTTCCTCATCTGGAGTCTCTTTCCCTTTTGCCTGATATCAGTAGTTCTTGCATTAATGCAGAATAAGAAAGACAAGCCTAGAACCCACTGATGCCAGCTGAGGTTTTGGATTCAGAATATTAAAAGAAAAGACCATCAAGAACCCTCAAGATCGATGTTTTGTTGAAAAAGTTCCCCAAAATAATCCAGGAGCACAGTGTTATCTTTCTTTGAGGTTGAAAGGAGAAAGTACTAATTCTATGCAGAAAAGATTGTATCTTGGACTGGCATAGGAACAGAAAATAAATAGGTATTAAATTGCATTTGGCTCCCTCAAAATAATCTAATAAAGTATCTGCTGGATCAATAGCAGAATTGTTATCCAAGGCACATAGCAAGCTTTCCCTTTTGTAATTTGAGATGCAAGAAAGGTTTTTGCATTACCATAATAAAAGGAATAATCCTTTAAGTCTTCACAGGAAAAAGACAGAAGTAGGGGAGAAAACAAGAACCACACTTTATGCCTTAAGCAAGTGTCATTTTTCATTTGAAACATGCAATTTAGGAATATTGTGAAATAAATTTTTTGTATTTAATGACTGTCAATCTGTCAGCTTTGCTGAGCTGTTTGACAAAAAAAAAATCCCAACCCACAGTCCGTGAAGAAAGCTCTGTGTGTGGGAAGAGGGGCAGGGCAAGACAAGGCTTTCAACAACTTCGTTCTCCTAATTAAGGCTTACTGGAAAAAAAAAAAAGATGGAACAGTTATCCACTGAAAATGTGGTTTCACCAACAGAAAATGAGATCTGCCTGTGCTGGCGGCTGCTCACTGCCGCGGCGTGCACAGCCATGAACAAGCCTGATGTAGGGAGAGACTGCAATTGCATGCGGACCGCTGCAAGTAAGGTGGGAAGAACAGTGATGTGCTGTGAGCCTTTCAAGTAGTGCAAAAAACGTGTATCAAATCACATAATAAATATACAGAGGAAAATCTGGTCTTGGGAGTCAGACTAGAAAAAAGCAGACTAACGAGTATGTGTCTCAGTATTTAAAGCAGTGGGACTTGAAGTAGTGGAGAGTGATCTGAGGAATGGTATTGAGAAAGTGATAGAGGATGGGGTTGTCCCAGAGGACAGGAGGTATCGGTGGTTACTGTGGGTCTGGGAAGGCACTTCAAGTGCAGATTTTCTTTTTTTACTGGAATCAGGTTCCCTGTAATATATTCATTAATGCACCATGATGGAATAGGGAGTACAGTTATAGTATATGTCCAGGGCACCAAGCTGGGAAGCGATACAAACTGTACAGAGGACTGCATTACAGTTCAAAATGATCTTGATGAATGGGAGAAATGATCTGAAACCAATAGCACGAGAATCCCTGAAGAGAAGCTTAACGCTGAACGAAGAAAGGTGAAATCAAATACGCAAACCCCAAGCAGTCCCTAACCAGCTGTACAGCACTGCCGAAACTGTGAGACTGAGGGTGAGCTCCCCCAGACTCGGCAGATGTTTTGAAATGAAGTCACCACCGTACAGTGTATTGATACGAGTGTCCTCTGTCAGAAGGTGAGAGAGAGTAGTTGTGCTCATGAATGTGGGGAGGTCTCCGTGTCCTGTTCGAACACTGAGCTTTGAAAGAGATGAAAATAAACTGCCCCATCTGCAGTACTGTGTCCAGTTCTGGGCTCCCCACTTCAAGAAAGATGAGGAGAGAGTCCAGTGGAGGGCTACAAAGAGGATGATGAGGGAACTGGAGCACCCGTCCTATGAGGAAAGGCTGAGGGAGCTGGACTTGTTCAGCCTGAAGAAGAGAAGGCTGAGAGGGGACCTTATAAATGCCTATAAATATCCATATGTCTTTAAAATAGGCATCATTCCAGTGCTTTCACTAGGTTTCAGCACATATTCTGGTTGCAGTAGAACAAACTGGCATTACTATACAGGCGGATACATCTTCCATCACGTTTAATTAGCAGTAAGTTTCAGTACGAGAGAGACAGAACTCATGTTTTGGGAGTCAATATATTGTTTAATAACTCTCTGGTAACACAGGGAGGTACGTGATTTTGGAAGACTCCCTAGAACTGAACATCCCAAAGAGAGGAGGAATGTAAATTGGCATCTGCTGTGCATAAGAAGTTGCTTCCAAGAGCCCCTTCTTTTTCTTCTTTCTTTTCTTGTTTCTCATTTCCTTAGCCTGTCCAACCTCTCCTTTTTCACTTTTATCCTAGTGCTTTTATTTCAGTAAGTCAATGCTCAGCGTGTAGAATACAGACTCCAAGGTGAATTTTTTGGTAACATGGTTTTAAAGCAACACAAATTTGATCTTTCTCCACTTTTTTAGCATTGCAGTGCTTTTTGGTGTCTTGTAAGTTACAATACATAAAATTGTAGTGTGAAATAAAGGCTTATAAGACACAAGCAAAGAAGTGCAAGTTCCATTCTCAACACATATTTTAGTAGACAGAACCACTCCTTCATTAACTTAAGGAATTGTATAATTTAATACAAAATTGTAATTGTTTATATCTGTAAGTAGAACTTACAGAACTATTTTTTCTCAATATGATCTGTATACATTTATGAAGAATAAAAAAAGCGTAGTTTAAAGGGTCTAAAACATATTCTAAAATAACTTGTAGGCATAGAATATTACAGCACTGAAGCTGGATCTCCCTGGATTCTCTGTAGAAAGGCCTATATTTCCTACTTGTAATGTTATCAAAGTCTTCACTATTTTTTGAAAGTGAATCTCAGAAGTTAGGTTTCAAGTGAATTTGTTGACATTCGAAATACTAATGTTTTAGGTGTTTTTCAGGGGTGAACATTTAAGAAATCACAGCCTTTGATATTATCTTACAAGTGCTTAATTATGAATTTAAGAAACTGAATTTTCAAAGTTGAGTAACATCTCTTTGGCTTCATTTAACAATTTTTAAAAAGATTGTGGCCTGTAAACTAACATTAAGATCCATACCTACACACTGACAAGGTTTAATTTCATAAAGCTCATGAACTTTATGAAGTTCTTAAGGTGACTGGAACAAGCAGAGGTGTTTTCTGTTCTCACTTACAGACAATACACTGCAAAGATTAGCAAACACATCATATTTGCCTTCTCTGGTTTTGGTAGAAGAGAAAACAGTCATTTTCTTGTTAAAGTAAAAAAAGGCCCATTTTATCTTCAGTTGTAGGAATATTTGATCCATATTTAAGCAAATCAAAAGCCTGGGTACAGACTAAAAATTTTTAATTTCAGTTCAGATAACAATGATAATAATAGCCCGATAAATAAGTTGTGTTATAAAGGAGGATGAAAAAAAGATCTAGGAAATTAATCACTTCACAGTGTAAGATTTATATCACTACCTAAAGGGAAAAACCTAGGAACTCTTGTTAAAATATGCAATATGAGGCAATAATACTTGCACAAAAAAAGAAATTCAAGCTTGGGTGCCTAAATCTGGGAACTCTGGGCAATTTTCTTGAACTGCAGTGGAAAATAGAGACAAGCTTCACATGGTCCAAAGCAGGTGTCAACAAAGATACCTGTGTTGCAGCTGGATTGAAGAGATTAACATTTCAGTCGATGCAGGTTGAGTGACTGATTTGTCTCCTCCTAAAGCAGACTTCTCACTCAGGTCACATAGCTCACTCCATAAAGCACCTCTTTTGACTCATTGCCTCTAAGGGGAACCGAGATTGCTCAGTCACATGTAGAGCTTCCTGATCTGGTATCTAAGGTTCGGTACAATGAATCCTACCAAAACTGTCTAGATTGCACATGCAGCTGCAAAATTATCTGACTGATTTTTACTTAAGAAACCTAAATCTCTGACTTTTGGGTTTTTTTTGCAGATATTAAGCCTTGATATTCCTGCTGAACTGAAATATTTTATTTCCATTAGTGGTATATGAAATTAATCAGGAACTCTTTGACCTAAATGCCTAATTGCTTACATAGGTTTTCTCCAGAAGACAGAACTAAATATAATTGGGCTTTAGGTTCTTTTTCAAAGTATGTGTCACTTTACAAATTAAATGCAAAAAGAATTTTTAATTGGTTATGTATGTCTGTTGCTTGTGGCTGCTTTGCCTTCTCTTTCATAGGCACATCTATGCTGTGCATTTCTCTTCTTGAAATAGAAGTAACTCCTACACAAAGTTTCTTCCTAAACTGAAAATGTAGGCAAAGAAAGTCAGAAAACCAAAGGTTAAGCATGATTTCTAATACTACCAATCCATTCAAGCTGTAAATAGCAAGGTGATTTGGTTTCTTAATCCTTATCATGACTGTAAAACTAATAGTAAGGAGCTTCCAGTCCTGGAAAGTTGAAGACTATTAAGGGTTTTCACTATCAACCAGAACTTAGATGTTAGAAATGGGTGTATAAAACAGGCCAACGCTGTACTGGCTCTGAAGAAATAAGGGTGAGGAGCAAGACATGCTTAGTTTATGCCAGAGAAATTCTCATTTGAACGAATCATTCTACGAAATCCACTGTACCTTGTCTGTGTGCCAGCAGCTTTCACAAAGGCAAGACATCACAGTGGGATATTTTCCTGCTCGCCCTGTGCAGTCTGGTGCTGAGCAGCAAGTAAGAGCAAACCTGCTGTCTTTCAGATCCCTAGTTCAGACTGAGACATTGCATGCTGGGTGCCACAATAGCAAAAAGAAAGGACAGTCCTTGCCCACTCCACTTGCTCTGGAGTTACCTTGATGGCGTTCAGTTAGCCTTTGGGCTTCAATTTGAAGGTTCCCCTTCACAGTACTCCAGTCAGGGTTTGGGTCTTGTTTTGAGTTCATTTACCTTGAACAGATGCATAGCTTAGTATCATGACATCCTGGTGTCAGCATAGCTTTATGCACTGGATTTTGCAGTATCTTGTCTCAGATTTTCTGTTCTGATTCAGGTCTTCTGCTGGCACCCTTACAAACATCACTTTGGGCTGAGCGTGGATCTTCCCAAGGCATTTTCTCCCAGTGGAACTGGTTATTCAGATTATTAACAGAGGACGCCACAAACTACATTGTATGGAAACCTCGAGCAACAGGGACCTCTTGGATTCGCACACATGCCTTCATGTGCACTACAGCTTGGGAGGCCAGACACTACCTTTTCTGTTTGTTGGGTTGGAACTCTCTTTTGTGATGCTCCAGGTGCACAGAGGTTAGACCCATGGGGTCTGCACACCAAATGGGAAACCCAGGCAACGTCACAGAGCCTGTGAGTGATGCTGATGAGTAAAGAAAATCCAATTTGTGCAGAGCAGCAGCTTGCGCAGCTTCTGAGCCTTGATCTTGCAAAATGCACTTCTTGGCAGAAGGCTGCTGTTTGCTTCCGCTTGCTTTTTCGCTGGAGCAGTGTCTTCAATCACAGCGAGTGCCACCCCTGCGCAGTCCGGCCTGCGCTCGTTAGGGGATGCTGAGCTCCTGGCAGCCTCCTGCCAGGAGTTCATTAATTACAAGAACAGTAGCTCTGCCTGTGCACTGTGCCAGCATGCGGTTTCCAGGTCTTTGATGGCGTGTGTTTATGCAACTGCGGACAGCGCTGGCGTCTGCTGCGCCTTGCAGGGTGACAAAGAAATGTCAGCATATTCAAGGGTGCGCTCATCCACTGCTTACGTGAAAACAGCCTGCTTTCGTCATGCCAGAGAGGGGCCAACGTTATGAGGTCACTTCGCTGGTGTCATGCCACATGTCCCTGACGTAGTTGCATGGACAGACCAGCAAAGTTGAGGGATTCACCTTATGTCTCAGAGGCAGTTGACCAACATGTTGCTGCTGAGGTCAGTGAAAACAGAGACAACACTGAGCCGGGCTGCAAGGGTTGTTTGCCTGCATTTCATGGATAGCGAGTGGTAGTTAAGATTCAGCGGCTCGCTCGGCACCAGCCAGTGTAGCCTCACTGGATGCTGTGGACTGACGCCGGTTTGCGCCATGCGAGGATGTGGTGCACGGTCTTTTGGGCCTCCTGATTGCCGTGAGTCATCCACATTCCAACTGAAAAATAAACCCATTTTAAGACAGCTTAAAAATATAAAATTAGTGCTTAGTTTCTTGACTGCTAACATCAAACCCGGCCAAGGCAGCTATCTGTAATTTTAGAACGTCTCAAGAAGATTTATAGATCTCATGAAAACACTCTTTTCCATCTCCTTGGTGATTTAGCCTTCCACTTGCTTTTTAACTTCAGTCCATCTTTAGATCCTGTGGAAACAACACCAAAGCTAAACAGAGAATGAGAATGAGCTCACACCATCTGCAAAGACTTCTTTCTTGGAAATGCTGTGTTTAACTTAGGAAGACCCCTACCAGGGCAGAGGGAGTTCAAATGAAAAGCTTTCAGTAATAAATACATTTTAACGCTGTATCCAGTGATAAAGAGCATCACACTTGCTGATACCCTTGCCAGGATTTGCTACAAAGGAACATCAAAATAGAAATGAGTTTTATGAGCAGATGTCAAGCTTTTTTAATTTTAGACTGAAACAAAGATTTATAGGAAAATGAAAACAGAGGAATAAG